>Ga0310823_100084_pt1 | contig 149782 bp, 158 predicted proteins | sample P4_ome_3_FD_201316 | JGI IMG/M metagenome (GOLD analysis project Ga0310823, IMG submission 201316) | Sorghum-adapted microbial communities from Joint BioEnergy Institute, Emeryville, California, United States - P4_Day56_Rep3 | ecosystem: Engineered > Bioreactor > SSF (Solid state fermentation)...
TCACACGCCGGGAACTCGATTTCCGATCGAGATCACGGGGGTGGAATCGTGCACGCAGGGAACCGGGGGCAGATTCGGATCAAGGTGAAGCTGGACGGGTGGGGGATGCGCTCGTTCCCGACGCACAAACCCGGCCCCTTCTATTCGGTGCGCGAAGCGCGGCCGGACGACCACGACGACCGCTGCGTCCGGGGCACAGCTGACGAGCTGAGCGCGTGGCGGGATGCCGAACTCGCCTTCAGGGAAGCCGTGGACGCGGCGGCGCGCGCGTACTCCGACGCGGTGTCCAGGTGGCGGTGGCTGCCGGGTCAAAATTGGCGGGTCCGGCGGGCGTGCCAGGCATTTCAGCAGGCGCTGGACGCCGCGGAAGCGGCGTACCGGCCCGTCCGCGACGAGATCCGCGGGCGGGAGGCGGCGCGCGAGGAGGAGAAGCGACGCGCCCGGGAGGAGCTGGCCGAACTGCGGAAGGCCTGTGCGGAGCGGGCGATCTGGGGTTGGTCCACGGTCGATTCGCGTACCGTGCGCGTTTTCGAATCGAAGGAACAAGGGCTGACCGCTGCGGAACTGGCCGAGGCGCTTCGCGGCATGTACGAATCCGGGATCAGGGACGTTCAATGGGATCGAGCGGCCACGGCGGCGGTCGCCCGCGCCTGCACGCGACCGGGAACACAACCGAACGGCCGGGAGTTCGAGGAATGGTGGCGATCGGTCGCCGGGTGGGGTGACCCGTGGACGATTCCGGCGCCGCCCCGTGCCTGCACCGGCCGACTCACCGGTGTCACCGGCCACCTCAGCAGCTTCGGGGGCGGGTACGACGGCGGTGGCGGTTATTCCGGAGGCGCCTGCTTCGGGGTCACCCTCTGAGTCGCTCGATGCGGTCCGCCGACCGTCGCCGCGAGCGCCGCGACGAGAACGGCGGCCGGGTTGCCGGGCTCCCACCCGGGCAGGGGGTCGATGGTGTCCACGTGGACGAAGCCGCGTGCCGTCCAGAACCGGTACGTGGCGTCGTACGGCGCGTACCCGGCGGCCGGGGCGAGCGTCTTGACCTCGACGAGCAGCGTGCCGGCCCGGCGCAGGTCGTCGAGGACGTGCTCGACCAGCGCGGTGCCGATGCCGCGGCCTCGCCGGGATGCCTCGGTCGCGGCCGAGAGGATCTCGGCCGCGCGGCGCCCGCGGCGCTCGACGAGGGCGAACGCGACGACCCGGCCACCCTCGGTGACGACCCACGGGCGGTGCGCGGTGGCGTCGGCGCGGATCTTCTCGACGGCGGCCGGCGTGAAGAAGTCGAGGAGACCGGTGGCGATGTCGGCGCAGGCCGCTGCGTCGCCGGCGGTTCCCGCCCGCACCCGCCTCGCCGAGGACCCGGTCACGACGACGATCGTCGGCCATGTGAGCGCCTCGACGCCGGCCGGGTCCTCACGCGGCCGGGGTGATGCGCAGCGTCACGTCGTCGCCGTCCAGCTCGACGAGCCGCACCCGCACGTCCCCGACCACGGTGTCCCGCCCGGCCGGCACCGCGTCCACCTCGCCACCCGAGGCCACGACGACGGCGCCGGCGCTGATCACCTCGACGTCCACGGCGCGCTCGAACGACCCGAGGTCCACCTCGACGGTCTGCTTCCCGGAGAGCTCGACGGTGCACCCGCCCGAGTCGCAGGCGGTCCGCGACGTGGTGCAGCCCACGAGCGCGGCGATGGCGACCAGCGCGACGACGCCGCTGCGGACGGCCGGGCGGGGAAGGGGTCGCATCGGAACCTCCGGTGACGTGTGACGGTCGATGCCTTTCCCGACCCGGCCGGCCACCGGCGGGTTGGGGTCCGCGGCCCCGACCCGGGTACGCCGACGTCACGCCTGGGGGACGGCGACCGGCTCGGGCAGCTCCGCCCAGAAGTCGGTCAGCGCCCGGGCGACCGGCGCAGGCGTCTCCTCCGGCCACCAGTGGCCCACGCCTTCCAGGTGCGCGATCCTCGCGCCCGCCTGGCGCGCCGCCCACTCGTGCTGCGCCACCGTCCCGCTGGCCCGCCCGACGTCGTCGAGGGCGATGAGCGCGAGCCCCGGACGCTGCGCGGCGCGGGGGAGGTGTCGTCCCGCCTCGGCCATCGCCGGCTGGCGCGCCGACCGCAACAGTGCGAGAACGGCCTGCCCCATCCCGGGGTCCATGCCCGCCGCGACCCGCTCGGCCATGCGCCCGGTCATGCCGAGGGACGACGCCACGGCGATCCGCTGCTGCAGGTCGCCGCCCCAGATCTGGTGCACCGACGCTTCCCCCGCGCCCTCCTGCTGCCACACCTGCGCCCGCGGGTGCCAGACGTAGTCGGGCGCGAACACGCCGAGGGCGTCGGAGGCCCAGCTGCGGATCAGGTCGGGACGGCTCATGGCCAGCGCTGCGACGTGGATCCCGCCCCAGTCGTGGCCGACCAGGTCGACCGGGGCGCGGAACAGCTCGAGCTGGGACGCGAGCCATTCGCGGTAGGTCGTGGCCGACGGGGCGAAGCCGCGGGGAGCGGGGACGCCGAACCCGGGCGGGGACAGGGTGACCGCATCCGGCCGGCCGAGCTCCCCGATGAGCGGGCCCCAGATGACCGCGGACTCGGGGTTGCCGTGGACGAGGACGAGGGGAGTGCGCGACACGGGGCCACCTCTCAAAAACTTGTTAGCTGACACGCAAGTTACCGTAGCCGATCGGTCCGACAGGTGGGCGCGCGTTGTGGATATGCTTCGCCGACCCGATGTGTGAGCAGCCCTGATGCCCGACCAGCCGCCCGCTCGCCGCACGCAGCGAGAGCGCCGCGAGGAGGCCGAACGCAAGGTCCTCGCCGCCGCGACGGCGTTGATCGCCCAGCACGGGTCGCGCGCGCTCACCCTGGCCGAGGTCGGCCAGGCCGCCGGCTACAGCCGCGGGATCGTGTCCCACCACTTCGGCAGCCGCGAGAACCTGCTCCGCGCGGTGGTGCGCGATGCCCGGACCTTCCCGCTGCCCGACCCGGACAACAGCGCCGCGGACTGGCTCGCGGGGCTGGTCCGCGCCTACCTCGAGAACGTCGCGGGCCGGCGCCCGTCCGCCCGCGCGTTCCTGCAGATGTGGGGCGAGGCGATCGCCGCCGACCCCGTCCTGATGCCGCTCTACGCGGAGGAGGACGCCGGCTTCCGGCGGCTCGTCGCCGACAAGGTCCGGGAGGGGCACGGCGACGGCTCGGTGCGCGCGGACGCCGACCCGGAGGCGATGGCCGTGTTCCTGGTCGGCCTCCTCCGCGGGATCGCGCTGCAGCTGATCTCGACCCCGCCCCCGGAGCCGGTCGAGGCGATCATCGAGGAAGCCGAGCGGTCCACCCGGCGCGCGCTCGAACCGTGACGGCCCCCGGCCGCGGGCTCAAGCCTCGGTGGGCGCCGGGCGCGAGGTGAGCGTGAGCGTGGTGCCCGAGTCGTCGCCGTCGATCGAGACGTCGTCCGCGCAGGCGCGGATGATGTTGAGCCCGTGGCCCCGGAAGTGGGCCGGCGCGACCGGTGCGCGCCAGCGCCCCCGGTCGCGCACCGTGAAGACCACCCGCCGCTCGCCGCCGGCCCCGGCCACCACCCTGCCCTCGACCTGGACCGTCGCCGAGTCGGTGGAGGACGGCGTGGTGCGGGTGTTCACCCCGTAGCCGTGCTCGACGCTGTTGCTCACCGCCTCGCTGAGCGCCAGCACCAGGTCCTCGAGCTGCTCGGCCGGCCAGCGCAGGTCGTGCAGCCAGCGCTCGACCCGCTCGCGCGCGATCGACGGCGCGACGAGCTCGGCCGGCAGGTCGAAGCGGAGGTCGGCGGCGGCGGGCGGGCCTGGGCGCGGACGGGGGATGCCACCAGGCCGCCCGTCCTGGTCGGATGGTGGCATCACGTCGCTGAAGTCCTTCGTCCGGGCCCGGGAAGCGTGCCACCTACTACCCGTTGGGCGGGCGTGTCACTCGTCGCCCCGGTGGCGAAGCTCCCGGAGTTGCTGCTTGACCTTCTCGACGTCCCAGCGGGCGTGCCCGCCGGGTGACTCCAGCTCGGGCACGAGGACGCCGAGCGACCGGTAGCGCTGGATGGTCCGCTGCGACAAGCCCAGGGCGCGCGCGAGCTCACTCGTGGTGACCAGGCGCGGTTGGGTCATGCCGACACCATATGCGCTGGTAGGCGCTGTTTGATGACGTCTGGCGCTCGTGGCGGTGATTATGGATTGTCGACCATATTTGGCGTTGTTTGGCGGAGTTGGCGGAGTTGGAGTACTTTGACGCTATGGCGGGAGACGAGGGCGGCGCCTACTTCGAGGCGCGGCTGCCTGACGGGTCGTCCGTGGTGGGCACCGCGCGGGACGAGGCCCACGCGCGACGGGTGATCGAGTCGATGCAGGACGGCCGGGGCTACCCGTGCGACCACTGCGCAGGCGTCGTGGCCTACGACGGCGAGGCGCGCCGGTGGGTGCACCGCTACGGCGGCGGCGACGTCCGCTGCTACCCGCCGAAGCCGCGGCCGACCGCGTGGCCCGCACCCCCGGCCACCCGCGACCGCCCGTACCGGCGAGGGCTGTGGGGGGCGAGCGGGTCAGCCGACGAACAGCACGCTGGCGAGCACGACGTGCACCGCGGTGCCGCCCGCGATGCTGAGCACGACGTTGCGCCGCCAGAGGTGCAGCGCCGCGGTGGCGGCGAGCGCGATCGCGACGCCGACCCCCCGGGCCGGCACGGTGAGGGGCGTGTGCCGCAGCGTGTAGCTCACCAGGATGACCATCACGCCGACCGGCATGCCCGCGGCGAGGTGGGGCAGCAGGGAGCCGGTGCGCAGCGGCGCGAGCAGGGCGAAGGGCAGCGCGCGCAGCGCCCACGTCACGGCGGCGGCCACCGCGACGACGGAGGTCAGGTAGGCCGCGTCAGGCACGGCGCACCACCGCGTACCTCGCGAGCAGGAACAGGGTGAACAGCGCCATCGCCGCCACCAGCATCTGGTCGCCGAAGACGACGTGGCCGACCAGCGCGCACCCGACCGCCGCCACGACGGCCGGGACGTCGCGGCGGGCGCGGAAGGCGTCGATCCCGAGCACGACGAACAGGGCCGTGACGGCGAAGTCGAGCCCCCGCACCTCCGGCGGGATCAGGGTGCCGCCGAGCGCGCCGACCGTCACGCTGCCCGCCCAGAACAGGTGCACGAAGCCCTGCAGCCACAGGATCCGCGCCCTGCTCCAGGTCTGCGCCTCCGGGCGGGCGGTGACGGCGTAGGCCTCGTCGGTCAGCGCGAACGTGCTGTAGGCCTTCGCGACGGCGCCCGGCACGCGGTGCAGCGGGAACGACAGCGCGTAGAACACGTGCCGGAAGTTGACCAGGAACGCCGCGACCGCGACCTGGCCGAGCGGGGCGAGCGTCGTGACGAGCCCGAGGAGCAGGAACTCCAGCGATCCCGCGAAGATCACCGTCGCGAAGATCGTGGCCCACCACCAGTCGAGGCCGGAGCGGGTGACCAGCACCCCGAACGCCAGCCCCATCGCGGCGGCGGCGATCCCGACCGACAAGGCGTCCTTGAAGGCGTGCCGGACATCCACGCTGGAACGATATGACGATTGCTCGGCACGATGATGTCAATTTGTGGCGCTATGCTGCGCAAATGCGCAATCAGTACCGCCTCGATGCCATAGATCGTGAAATATTGTTCCACCTTCAGCGGGACGGCCGGTTGAGCAACGTCGAGCTGGCCCGCCGGGTGGGGCTGACGCCGCCGCCGTGCCTGCGCCGGGTCAAGCGGCTGGAGGAGGCGGGGGTCATCACCGGCTACCGCGCCACGGTCGACCCGGCGGCCACCGGCCAGGGCTTCGAGGTCATCGTCTCCGTGGAGATCACGGTCACCGACCTCGGCACGCTGCAGGACTTCGAGGCGGCGGTGGCCGGGTTCGACGAGGTCGTCGAGTTCCGTCGGATGTTCGGCCGGCCCGACTACTTCCTGCGCGTCCTCGTGGCCGACCAGGCCGCCTACGAGGAGCACCACATGAAGCTGTTGGGGTTGCCCGCGGTGTCGCGGGTGGTGTCGCACCAGACGATGAAGCGGATCAAGACCCGCGACTGAGGGAGGATCGCGGCGTGGACGATCTCGCGACCCTCGACGGCGGCGTCACGCTCCGGCGCGCCGGGCCCGACGACCTCCCCCAGATCGTCGCCCTGCTCGCCGCCGACCAGCTGGGCGTGCACCGCGAGGCGGCCGACGACCTCGCGCCCTACCGCGCGGCGTTCGACGCGATCGCGGCCGACCCCGCGCACCTGCTCGTCGTCGGCGTCACCGCCGGCCGGGTGGTCGCCACGATGCAGCTGACCTTCCTCCCCGGGCTCGCCCGGCGCGGCGCGTGGCGGGCGCAGATCGAGGCCGTGCGGGTGCACGCGGACGTCCGCAGCCGCGGCCTGGGCGGGCAGATGATCGGCTGGGCGGTCGAGGAGGCGCGGCGCCGCGGCTGCTCGCTCGTGCAGCTCACCACCGACAAGCGGCGCACCGACGCCCACCGCTTCTACGAGCGGCTCGGGTTCGTCGCCTCGCACGAGGGGATGAAGCTCGCGCTCGAGCCCGCCGGGAGGTGATCTCCCTGTCCGCGGGCCCGCGGCTGTGCCACCCTCGGCACATGGCAGCGGTGCAGACGGAGCGGGCCGCCCCGGGCTCTCCCGTGGCCACGCTGCTGCCCGGACGCGCGTACGGGGTGCAGGCCCCGCTGCTCTACTACACGAGCATGCTGCTGCGCAGCCGCGGCTGGGCCGTGCGGACGGTCGAGTGGGAGAAGGTGGCCGGGCTCGACCTCACCGACCACGCGGCGGTCAGCGCGTTCGCGGCGGAGGTCGTCGCCACCGCCGACCCGGCGCGGGACGTCGTGGTCGGCAAGTCGCTCGGCTCGCTGGCGCTGCCCGCCGCCGCCGAGCGCGGGGTGGCGGGCATCTGGCTCACCCCGCTGCTGGGCGTGGAGGACGTGCGCCGCGCCGCGGCCCGCGCGCCCGCGTCCACGCTGCTGATCGGGGGCACCTCCGACCCGTTCTGGGACGGCGCGGCGGCGGTCGCCACCGGAGCGGAGGTCTTCGAGGTGTCGGGCGCCGACCACTCCCTCGAACGCCCCGGAGACCTCCAGGCCACCCTCGACATCCTCGCCCGCGTCCTGTCCCGGATCGACGCCCGGTTGTCCGAGCTGGCCGATCGCCGGTGATCACCGCGGCCGTCGGTCACCCGACCGGGCCGGGCCCGGGCGCCGAGCGCCGCCCGGTAGGGTCACCGCCGATGATCACGTGCTCGCCCCGCTCGCATCCGGTCGGCGAACTGACGGGGAGCAAGGTGCGGCTGCGAGAGGTCGATCCCGCAGACCACCACCGGTTGATCAGGTTCGACCGCGAGGCGACCCGCCTGCCGCGAGGCGGCCGCTACCAGCACTGGGCGGCGCACCGCGCGAGCGTCGCCGAGGTCGGCGACGAGGCCCAGTTCGCGATCGAGACGCTGCGCAGCGGGCTGCTGGTCGGCTCGATGTGGACCGTGCCGACCGACCCGCAGGCGCGGCGGTTCAGCTACGGCATCGGGATCGGGCCCCAGCACCGCCGGTGCGGCTACGCCAGCGACGCGATCACCACGCTGCTCGCGCACATGTTCACCGAGCGCCGCTACGCGACGTGCGAGGTCGGCATCCACGGCCGCAACGTCGCCTCCCGCGTCCTGCACGCCCGGCTCGGCTTCCACGAGGAGGACCGCCAGGGCGACATCGTGCGCATGTGCCTCGGTGCGGACCGGTTCGCCGAGCTGCACCGGAACCGGTCTCACCCCGACCGGGGCCGCCACTGGCGCCCCCGCGGCCAGCACCGCCACCCCCGCCGCCTGCGCTGACCCCGCCCCCCTTCCGACGAGCGGCGCTCAGATGGTGAGGGAGACCGCGCGGCCCGCCTGGCGGCCGGAGAACAGGCAGCCGCCCAGGAAGGTGCCCTCCAGCGAGGCGTAGCCGTGCACGCCCCCGCCGCCGAAGCCGGCGACCTCGCCCGCCGCGTACAGGCCGGGGAACGGCGTCGTGTCCGGCCGCAGGACCCGCCCCGACAGGTCGGTCTGCAGGCCGCCGAGCGTCTTGCGTGTGAGCACGTGCAGCTTCACCGCGATCAGCGGCCCGTTCGCCGGGTCGAGGATCTTGTGCGGGGCCGCGGTGCGCACGAGCCGGTCCCCGCGGTAGCGCCGGGCCCCGTGGAGGGCGGTGACCTGGAGGTCCTTGGTGAACGGGTTGTCGATCTCGCGGTCGCGCGCGCGGATCTGCCGCTCCAGCTCGGCGAGGTCGATCAGCGGCTCGTCGGTCAGCGCGTTCATCCCGGCGACGAGCTCGGGGAGGGTGTCGGCGACGACGAAGTCCGCGCCGTGCCGCTTGAACGCCTCCACCGGCTCGGGCGCGCCCGGCCGGACGCGCTGCAGCACCTTGCGGAGGTCCCTGCCGGTGAGGTCCGGGTTCTGCTCGGAACCGGAGAGCGCGAACTCCTTCTCGATGATCTTCTGCGTGAGCACGAACCAGGAGTGGTCGTAGCCGCTCGCGGTGATCGCCTTCAGCGTGGCGAGCGTGTCGAACCCCGGGAAGCACGGCGCCGGGAACCGGCGGCCCCGCGCGTCGAACCACAGCGACGAGGGCCCCGCCAGGATCCGGATGCCGTGGCGCGCCCAGATCGGGTTCCAGTTGCGGATGCCCTCGGTGTAGTGCCACATGCGGTCGCGGTTGACCACGCGCGCCCCCGCGGCCTCGGCGATGCCCAGCATCCGCCCGTCGACGTGCTCGGGAACGCCCGAGATCATCGACTTCGGCGCGGGCCCCAGCCGGGCCGGCCAGTTGGCGCGCACGAGGTCGTGGTCGCCGCCGATCCCGCCGGACGTGACGATCACGGCCTGGGCGTGCAGCTCGAACTCGCCCACCTCGGTGCGCGAGCTCGCCGTGCCGCGCGCCGCCGAGCTCGGTTCGAGCACCGCGCCCCGCACGCCGTCCACCACGCCGTCGGTGACCGTGAGCCCGTCGACGCGGTGCCGGAACCGCAGCTCGACGAGCCCGCGCGCCTCGGCGTCGCGCACCTGGCGCACGAACGGCTCCAGCAGCCCCGGCCCGGTGCCCCACACGATGTGGAAGCGCGGCACCGAGTTGCCGTGGCCGTCGGCGAGCCCGCCGCCCCGCTCCGCCCAGCCGACCACGGGGAACCAACGCACGCCGAGCCCGTGCAGCCACGCCCGCTTCTCGGAGTGGGCGAAGTCGACGTAGGCGGTGGCCCACTGGCGGGCCCAGAAGTCCTCGCCCTTCGGGTCGTCGACGCCGCGGTCGAAGGCGGCGGTGCCCAGCCAGTCCTGCAGCGCGAGGTCGACGGAGTCGCGGATGCCCATCCGCCGCTGCTCGGGGCTGTCGATCAGGAACAGCCCGCCGAACGACCAGAACGCCTGCCCGCCGAGCCCGGTCTCGGGCTCCTGGTCCAGCAGCAGAACCCGCTTCCCGGCCGCGGCGAGCTCGGCCGTGGCGACCAGGCCGGCGATGCCGGCTCCCACCACGATGACGTCGGCATCCACCCGGAACACCCTAAGCAGCGTCGCGGACCCGGGCGAGCGCGGCGATCACCGCGTCGTAGCCGGTCCGGGCGGCGCGTTCGACGCGCGCGGCGTCGGTGGTGAGGCCCCGGACGCCCTCGTCGCGCTCCGGGAGCAGCGCCAGCAGGTGGGCGCCGTCGCGGGCCGGGTGCGCGGCGTCGTCGAGCACGGCGAGCACCGGGGCGTGCCGCCGGGTCTCCTGCGCCATCCGGCCCAGGCCGGGCGCGACCCGGTCGAGCACGCGCGCCCACCCCGCGGGCCCGCCCACCTCGCGGCGCCGCAGCTCGCTCCCCGCGCGGGTGAACAGCGCGAGCACGTGCGTCGCGCCGTCGGCGAGCGCCCGCAGCACCGGCAGCGGCTCGCCGACCGACCCGTCGATCCAGCGCCGCCCGTGCAGCTCGACCGCGGGGCCGGCGAGCAGCGGGATCGAGGCGGTAGCGCGCAGGGCGAGCTTCCACTCCTGCGCCGTGGTCGGCTCCAGCACGTGCGGCGCCAGGTCGTCCAGTGACGTGGCGATCACGCGCAGCGGGACGCGGGAGTCGCGCAGCCGCTCCCAGTCGAGCGGCTTCGAGCGGACCAGGACGTCGTCGAGCAGGTGGTCCAGCGACACCAGCGGCCGGCGCGGGAAGCGGCGCGGGTCGATGAACTCCCGGCACGCCATGTCCTCGTAGAAGATCGCCGCCGACCCCCGGCCGCTGCCCAAGAGCAGCCCGGCGCCCACGAACGCGCCCGCCGAGCTGCCGTAGACGACGTCGAAGAACGGGGCGAGCCCGGCGTCGGTGAGCGCGTGCACCATCCCGCCCGCGTACGCGCCACGCATCCCGCCGCCGCTCACCGCGAGCGCGATGCGGTTGCCGTCGGCCCGGCTGCCCGCGTCCCGGCGGCGCAGCAGGGCCCGGATCACCTCGTCGTCGCCGGCCCGGACCGCCACGCCCGGATCATCCCCCGCGCCGCGGGAGCTCGGCCACGTCCGAGCGCGGTGGCTGCGAGGTGGCCGTGCTGCGACGACGGCCGCGGCCTCCCCGATCGGGTCGATCTTCGCGAAACGGGCGGCGCCGCGGCCCGGACCGAAGCAGGATCTCGAGGATGCGAGGTGCCGGGATGACCTTGGTGTCCGCGCTGCTCGCCGCCGTGCTCGGCGGCCCGGCAGGGCCCCAGCAGCAACCGCCCCAACCGGCACCCCAACTCCCGCCGCTGCGGGTGAGCGACAACGGGCGCTACCTCGTCCACGACGACGGCACGCCGTTCTTCTGGCTCGCCGACACGGCGTGGAGCATCTTCGTCAACCTCGACCGCGCCGAGGTCGAGCGCTACCTCGACGCGCGGGCGGAGCAGGGCTTCACCGTGATCCAGGCCGTCGCGGTGTTCCCGCAGGCCGGCGGGCCGGGACCCAACCGCTACGGCCACCACCCCCTGTCCGACGGGCTCACGCCCGCGGTTGCCCCCGGGCCGGACGACGACTACTGGGACCACGTCGACTTCGTCGTCGCGGCCGCGGCCGCGCGCGGGCTGCGGATCGGGCTGCTGCCGGTCTGGGCGGACAATCAGGTGGGCAAGCTCGTCACCACCTCGAACGCGCGGGCGTACGGCGAGTTCCTCGGCGCCCGGTACGGCCGGAACGTCGTGTGGATCATGGGTGGGGACCACGGCGCCGACGGGGCGGAGGACGTGTGGCGCCGGCTCGCCGAGGGCGTCGCGGTCGGAGCGAACGGCGCGGTCGACCACACCGGGCTGCTCATGACCTACCACCCCCGCGGGGACCAGACCTCCGCCGAGTGGTTCCACGACGACGAGTGGCTGTCGTTCAACATGTTGCAGGGCGGGCACTGCCGCCGTTGGGACAAGCTGCTCGGCCTCATCGAGGGCAACTGGGCGCGGCGGCCGCCGAAGCCGTTCCTCGACGGCGAGTCGATCTACGAGGACCACCCGATCTGCTGGAAGCCCGAGGACGGCTTCTCCACCGAGGAGGACGTGCGCCGCAACGCGTACTGGAGCGTGTTCGGCGGCGCGGCCGGCCACACCTACGGCCACCACGCGGTCTGGCAGTTCCTCACCGAGGACCGCGAGCCCTCGCTGGGCGCCCGGGGTACCTGGACCGCGGCGCTCGACTTCCCGGCGGGCAAGCAGATGCGCCACGTGCGGGCCTTGGTGGAGTCCCGCCCGTACCTCACCCGCGTGCCGGACCAGTCGATCGTCGCCTCCGGCGGGGTGCGCGCCACCCGGGACGCCGACGGATCGTTCCTCATGGCCTACACGGTCGACGGGAAACCGTTCGCGCTCGACACCACCGTGCTGTCGGGCACGGGTCTGCGGGCGTGGTGGTTCGACCCGCGCACCGGCACCGCCACCGACGCCGGGCCCGCGCCGCGTGGGCGGTCGGTCGAGTTCACGCCGCCGGAGCGCGGCGACCGGGTGCTCGTGGTCGACGACGCCTCCCGCGGGTTCCCCCCTCCGGGCGATCACCGCCGGTAGGGTCGGCTGCGTGGCGCAGCTCAAGGTGGACGCGGAACCGGAAGAGGTCGGCTTCGACGCACAGCGGCTCCAGCGGGTCGAGGCGCACTTCCGCCGCTACGTCGACGACGGCAAGCTCCCGGGCTTCACGGCCGTGGTGGCGCGGCGCGGCCGGGTCGTGCTGCACGCCCACCACGGGCTCGCCGACGTCGAGGCGCAGCGGCCGGTCGCCGACGACACGATCTGGCGCATCTACTCGATGACCAAGCCGATCACCTCGGTGGCCGTGCTGATGCTCTACGAGCGCGGCCTGCTCGAGCTCACCGACCCGGTGGCCCGCTACATCCCGTCCTTCGGCGACCTGCGGGTCTACCGGAGCGGGTCGGCGGCCAACCCCGGCACCGTCCCCGCCTCCGAGCCGATGCGCATCTGGCACCTGCTGACCCACACGGCGGGGCTCACCTACGGCTGGCACCACGCCCACGCCGTCGACGAGATGTACCGGGCGAAGGGCTTCGAGTTCGGCGTCCCCCCGGGCATGGACCTCGCGGCGGCCTGCGACGCGTGGGCGGCGCTCCCGCTGCTGTTCGAGCCGGGCACGGAGTGGAACTACTCGGTGGCCACCGACGTGCTCGGCCGGGTCGTCGAGGTGGTGTCCGGGCGCCCGCTCGACGCGTTCCTCGCCGAGGAGGTGTTCACCCCGCTCGGCATGGAGGACACCGCGTTCCACGTCGCGCCGGACGAGGTCGGCCGCCTCGCCGGGCTCTACATGCCCAACCCCCAGGGCGGGCTGCTGCGCAACTCGGTCATGGGCGACAAGGTCACTCAGGAACCGACGTTCCTGTCCGGCGGCGGCGGGCTCGTGTCCACCGCGGCCGACTACCACCGCTTCACCCAGATGCTGGCCCGCGGCGGCGAGCTCGACGGGGCCCGGCTGCTCGGCCCGCACACGGTCGCCTACATGACCCGCAACCACCTGCCCGGCGGTGCCGACCTCGAGCGGTTCGGCCGGCCGATCTCGTCCGAGTCCTACAACCAGGGGGTCGGGTTCGGCCTCGGCGTGTCGGTGGTCGTGGACGCCGCCGCCGGCAAGACACTCACGCACGAGGGCGAGTACGCGTGGGGCGGGCTCGCCAGCACCGCGTTCTACGTCGACCCGGCCGCGGAGGTCACCGCGATGTTCTTCACCCAGCTGGTCCCGTCGAGCACCTACCCGATCCGCTCGCAGCTGCGGGCGCTCGTCAACCAGGCGCTGGTGGGCTGATCGCGATGTCCAACCCGCTCGCGCTCGTCATCCGGGTGGTCGTGGTGGCGGTCAGCCTGTGGGTGGCCACCCTGGTCGTCCCCGGGATCGACAACACCGCCGGCACCACGAGCAGCCGCATCGGCACGTTGGTCGCGGTCGCGCTGATCTTCGGCCTCGTGAACGCCGTGCTGAAGCCGGTGATCAAGGTGGTCGGCTGCCCGTTCTACATCCTGACGCTCGGCCTCATCGGGCTCGTCGTCAACGCGCTGCTGTTCATGCTCGTCGGCTGGATCGCGAGCGGTCTCGGGCTGCCGTTCGTCGTGGGTGGGTTCGGCGCCGCGTTCGTCGGGGCGATCGTGGTCGCCGTGGTGAGCTTCCTGCTCCACGTGCTGATCCCCGACCGCCTCGACCAGCGGTAGCGGCCGCTGGTCGAGGCGGTCGGGGCCGTCGCTACAGGGGCCACGTCTCCTTGCGGTAACCGGCGTCCCAGAACATCCACTCGTAGGTCGACGTGCGGCGGAAGTGCTGGCGCATCAGCGCCCGCTCGTGGTCCGACAGCGTCTCGCCCACGCGGTCGGTCAGGTCGAGCACCGAGTCGACCACCGCCTGGAACTCGTCCCCGCCGTACATGGCGATCCAGCGGGCGTAGAGGGGGTCGGGCGAGCCACGGGAGACCAGCTCCTCCCCGACCCGCGCGTAGATCCAGTAGCACGGCAGCACCGCCCCGATCGCCTCCGCGAACGACCCGCCGTAGGCCGTGGCGAGCAGGTAGCTGACGTAGGCCTGCGTCGTGGGCGCCACCGGCTCCAGCGCCGCCTCCTCGGGCGAGGAGCCCAGCTCGGCCATCAGCGCCGCGTGCAGGTCGCGTTCGGCCGCGATGGCCTGCGCGGCGTGCTCGCAGAACATGACGGTGCCCGCCTCGTCCGGCGCCTTCGCCCCGCAGAGCGCCAGCGCCCGCGCGTACCCGCGCAGGTAGTGCGCGTCCTGGACGATGTAGTGCCGGAAGGCGTCCCGGGGCAGCGAACCGTCGGCGAGGCCGGTGAGGAACGGGTGGGCCAGGATCGCCGCGTAGATGTCCTCGACGTCGGTCCACAGGACGTCGCGGGTGCGCAGGGTGGAGTGGGCCGGAGTCGCCATGGCTCGACGCTACGACGGCGGCGGCTCCGGTGGAACCACCCCGCTCCCGGGCAATTGCCGTGCGAGGTTTGCTCAGGCAATTGCAGGGAAAGCCCTGGTCAGACGGTGCGACGCCGGAGGTGGCCGGAAAATGAGATCTCGCTCACTCTTCGCTGGACTTCCCTCTCGCGTCCCGACTCCGGTGCTTCACCATGAACACCCACGGGCGGCGACTCAACGCCGAGCGCGTCGGACCGCATTCCCTGCGGAGGTGAGTCGAATGGATCCCGCTCCGATGGACCATCACGAGAAGATGCGACTGCGCGCCGCGGCGTTCCGCGCCACCCGGCTGTACCCCGGACCGGTCGGTGAGCTCGTGTCCCGGGAGCTGCTCACGTGGGAGGAGTTCGGCTACCGGCTGGGTGGCGAGCAGCTCGTGATGCGGTTGGTCGACCACGTGCTCAAGTCGCCGATCCCGCAGCCGGCCACCGAGGCCGAAGCCGCCGCCTGAGCGGCTACCGGCCGTACGTGGCGGTGACCGTCGCCCCGTTCGACGGCACACCGTCGACGAGGGCCCCCGCCGTGGCGGCGAGCACGAGCATCGCGGCCAGCGTGATGAAGCTGCCCGCGTAGCCCACGAGCTCGAGACCGGCGCGCACCCGCCTCGCCCGTCGACGACGCGGGGGGCGGGGGGTGGGGTACGCGGCAGGAGCGGCCATGCTCCTGCTATCGCGGTCCGCCCCCCGGTCGTTAACCCGCCTGCACGAGGCGGTCCCGCAGCGCCCGCTTGAGCACCTTTCCCGCGGCCGACACCGGGATCTCGTCCACCAGGTGCACCTCGCGCAACCGCTTGTACGGCAGCACCCGGGCGTTCACCGCCTCCATCAGCGCATCGGCCTGCGGCCTGTCGAAACCGGGGGCCACGACGAACGCCACCGGCAGCTCCCCCGCCACCGGGTCCGGCCGGCCCACGACCGCGGCGCCGACCACGCCCGGCTGCGCGTACAGCAGCTCCTCCAGCTCCCGCGGGTACACGTTGTAGCCCTTGTAGAGGAGCATGTCCTTCTTGCGGTCGACGATCGTGAGGTAGCCGTCCTCGTCGAGGGCGCCGATGTCGCCGGTGCGCAGCCAGCCGTCCACGAGCGCGGCGGCCGTCTCCTCCGGGCGGTCCTTGTACCCGACCATCACCTGCGGGCCGCGGATGCACACCTCGCCCGGTTCGCCGTCGGGCAGCGACACCAGCTCGGGCACCGCCGGGTCGACGATCCTGATCTCGGTGTCGAACACCGGCGGCCCCACCGTGCCGGGTTTGCGGACCGCCGAGCGGGCGAGCGGGCCCTGCGTGGCCACCATCGTGACCTCGGTGAGGCCGTACCCCTCCGAGATCACGACCTCCGGTCCGAGCCGCTTGCGCAGCCCGTCGATCATCTCCACCGGCATCGGCGCGGCCCCGGACGTGATCGAGCGGACCGAGGACAGATCCCGGGTGGCGAAGTCCGGGTGCCGCAGCAGGGCGGCGAACAGCGGCGGCGCTCCGCCCAGCGAGGTGACCCGGAACCGTTCGGCGTCGGCCAGGTAGGCGCCGGGGTCGAACCGGTCGTGCAGCACGAGCGTGTCGCCGCGCAGCACCGGCACGTTCATCCCGCCGATGGTGCCCATGGCGTGGAACCAGGGGGTGACCGTGACCGCGCAGCCGGTGCCGAGCCGGACCGGCCGCTCCTCCGGCGGCTCCACCTGGTCGAGCACCAACCCGCCCGCGCCGTCCAGCTCCGGCACCGCCCCGCTCGCCCAGCAGGCCGACTGGAGGGTGTTCACCACGACGTTGCGGTGCGGCAGCAGCACGCCCTTCGACCGGCCCGTGGTGCCGCCGGTGTAGGCGATGTGCGCGAGATCGGCGTGCACGTCGATCTCGACGTCCGGCGGGGTCTGCGGGGCGTCGGCGTGGAAGGCCTCGAAGTCCTGCGCACCGGCCACCGCGACCGGGTGGGTCGGGTCGAGCGCCTGCTCCCGGTCGGTGGCGAGCACCAGCCGGATCCGCGTGTCCTCGAGCACCGCCGCGAGCGCCGGGGCGGCTCGCGCCCACGTGACGGCGGCGACAGCGCCGCAGTCGGCCAGCTGGGCGCCCAGGTCGGCGGGCGGCAGCAGCGGGTTGGCAGGGGAGAAGGTGGCGCCCGCCATGAGCGTGCCGTAGTAGGCGATCGCGTACTGCGGGCAGTTCGGCAGGTGCAGCGCGACGACGTCCCCGCGGCCGATCCCGGCCGCGCGCAGGGCCTGCGCGAACGCCGACGCCCGCGCGTGCAGCTGGGCGAACGTGAGGTCGCGGCCGTAGTAGTGCACGGCCGTGCGGTCGGCGAAGCGGCGCGCCGAGCCCGCGAGGATCGCGCCGACCGGAACCGGCGGGTAGTCCATCAGCCCACCCCACCGGGTGTGAAGGCCACCGGCAGGTGCTTGATCCCGTTGATGAACATCGACTTCAGCCGCTGCGGCTCCCCGGTGGCGGCGATGTCCGGCACGCGGGTGAGCAGCTCGCGGAACATCACCGTCATCTCCCGGCGCGCCAGGTGCGCGCCGAGGCAGAAGTGCGGGCCCGCGCCCCCGAAGCCGACGTGCGGGTTGGGCGAGCGGCGGACGTCGAACGCGTCGGGGTCGGGGAACCGCTCCGGGTCGCGGTTGGCCGCCCAGTAGAACAGCGCGACCTTGTCGCCCTCGTGCAGCTGCGTGCCACCCACCACGGCGTCGGTGGACAGCGTGCGCCGCATGTAGATCACCGGGGACGCCCAGCGGACGATCTCCTCGATCGCGGTGGGCGTGACACCGTCGATGTCGTCCAGCCAGATCCGCCGCTGGTCGGGGTGCTCGGTGAGCAGGTGCAGGCCCCAGCTGATCGCGTTGCGCGTGGTCTCGTTGCCCGCCACCACGAGCAGGATGAAGAAGCTCGCGAGCTCGTCGGAGGTGAGCCGCTCGCCGTCGACCTCCGCGTTGACCAGGGCCGACGTGACGTCGTCGGTGGGGTGCTCGACGCGGTGCCTGCCGAGGTCGCGCATCAGCTCGGCCAGGTCGTGGCCCGCCTGCAGGAGCGCCCCGATGATGTCGTCGGTCTCCGCGACGTACTCGGGGTCGCCGACCCCGAGGATGGTGTTGGTGCGGTCGAACACGAACCCGTACTGGCTCTCGGGCACGCCCATCATGTCGCACACGATCTTCAGCGGCAGGCGGGCCGAGATCGCGCCGACCGCGTCGCACTCGCCCTGGTCGATCACGTCGTCGACGATCGCGCTCGCGGTGCGCTGCACCTCGTCGGTGAGGTCGGCGAGCCGCCGCGGCGTGAACCCGCGGGAGACGATGCGGCGCAGCCGCGCGTGCCGCGGGTCGTCCATGTTGATCATCGAGCCGTAGAACTCGCGGAACTCCGGCGGCTGGTCCACGACGTTGGTCGCGCCCTTGCCCGAGGTGAACACCGCGGGGTTGCGGCTGGCCGCGACGACGTCGTCGTAGCGGGTGAGGGCGTAGAAGCCGGGGCCGCGGGGCAGCCCGATGTCCGGCTCGGGGAAGAACGGCACCGGGTCGCGCTCGCGGAGGGCGGCGAAGGCGGCGGCCCGCTCCGCGATCGGCAGCGTCCAGAACCCGATGTCGGAAAGGTCCGGGCGCTCGGCCCAGGTGTCGGTCGCGGTGCTGGTGGTCATGGTCCGCCTCCCCCGATTGTGGACCGGATCACATCCACCGTAGTTGGCGAGGGGTGATCCTCAAGGGGCCGGCCGCGCCAGCTCGCGGCCCGCGGGGGCCAGCAGCCCGCGGGCGTACGCGACGCTGACCGCCTCGGTGCGGCTGCTCACGCCCAGCTTCGCCATCACCCGCGACAGGTGCACGCTCACCGTCTTCTCGCTGATGAACAGCTCGGCGCCGATCTGCCGGTTGGTGCGGCCCTCGGCGACCAGCGCGAGCACGGACCGCTCGCGGGGCGTGAGCGGGTCGCCCCCCGCGGGCTGCGCATCGGCCGCCTCCAGCTGCACGCCCGCACGCCGGGCCAGCCGGCGCACGGCGTCCGCGAGCGGCGCCGCCCCGAGCGCGGTGGCGGCCTCGTACGCCGCGTGCAGGTCGGGCTCGACGAGCGCGGCGGTGCCGCCGTCCTCCAGCACGGCCTCGGCGTGGCGCACCAGCGCGTACGCCTGCCGGTAGCCGACGCCGTCCGCGCGGTCGCCGGTCTCGTAGCCGAAGGCGTCGACCACCTCGCGCCACGCGGCCGGGTCGGCGCCGGTGAGCCGGGTGAGCTCGGCCCGCGCGCGCCGCAGCCAGGCGACGCCCTCCGGGCCCAGGGCGCCGGCGCGGGGGAGCCCGCGCTCGGCGGCCTGCTCGGCGATGCGCACCATCTCCCGCGCCGCGTCCGCGGCCTCGGCAGCCGGCTGCAGCCCGGCCGCCGCCATCTCGGCGTGGGCGGCCGCCCCCAGCGCGGCGAGCTGGATGCGGCCCAGGTGGGGGTTGTGCTCGTCGTAGGAGCCGATCTCGAGGCCGGCGATGGCCTCCCGCGCGCGCCGGGCCGCCTCCTCCGGCCTGCCCTGCCAGAGCGCGGTCTCGACCGCCGCCTCGCCGACCAGCAGGACCACCTGCTCGTCGAGGATGACCGACTCGCGCAGCTCCGCGAGCCGCCGCTCGACGGAGGCGAACCGCCCCCGGGCCACGGCGGTGAGCAGGCCCGCGGCGGCGAGCCGGGTGGCGACGACGGGCGAGACGGACTCCCCGGCGATCTCGGCGGCCGCCTCCGCGGCGTCCCACTCGCCGCGCAGGAACCGCGCGATCACGTGGGCCACCCGCAGGTTCAGCCCGTAGGCGCTCCACGTGGTGCCGGTGGCGGCGGCGCGCTCCTCGCCCGCGGCGAACTCCGCGCCCGCCTCCGCGAGCCGCCCCTCGTCCAGCAGGGACATCCCGAGCGAGTAGTAGGTGCGCAGCTCGACGGCGAGGTTGCCGGAGCGGCGCGCCAGCGGCTTGGCCTCGGCGAGCAGCGTGCGGGCGCGGGCGGGGTCGCCGCCGAACTCGGCGCACACGGCCAGCGAGACCAGCGCGTCGGCCTTCGCCGCGTCGAGGTCGCCGTCGGGGTCGGGGGACAGCAGCCCCGCCACCTCCAGCGCGGTCTCGGCCTCGACGACGGCCTCGCCGAAGCGGTCGAACCGGGTCAGCACGCGCGAGAGCGTGGTGTGCGCCCACGCGAGCTCGGCGGACGGGGGTTCGCGTTCGAGCAGCTCGAGCGCGCGGCGGGCCGCGGCGAGGGCCTCGTGCTCGCGGCCGGCCAGGTCCAGCAGCCGCAGCGCGTACCGCTGCCCGATCCGCGCGGTGAGCGCCGGGTCGCCGCGCTCCTCGGCGAGCTCGAGGGCTCGCCTGCCGAGCGCGATGCCGCGGTCCGGGTCGCCGGTGCTGCTCGCGCCCCAGGCGGCCCACCGGGTGACGGAGCACTCGTCGACCCCGGCCACCGCCTCCGCGTCGGGCACCGCGCTCCACAGCTCGATGGCCCGCTCGGCGTGCAGCAGCACCTCCGCGGGTGCCTCGCGGTCGTCGGCCTCCAGCGCGGCCTGCACGGACGCGGCCAGCGCCAGCCGCAGGTCGTGGCCCGCCATCGCGTGGTGGGCCAGCTCCGCGGCCCGCCCCGGCTCGGCCACCCCGCGCGGGCCCGTGCCGCCCGGAACCGCCAGCAGCTCCGCGTACCGGGCGTGCACCCGGCTGCGCTCGCCGGGCAGCAGCTCGTGGTAGATCGCCTCGCGCAGCAGGGCGTGCCGGAACTGGTAGCCCTCGTCGGCGCCGAGCGGGCCGGCCTCGGCGTCGGCCGGCACCAGCACGTGGTGGGCGACCGCCTCGTGCAGCGCCTGCTCCAGGTCGTCGTCGGAGAGGCCCGACACCGCCGCGAGGCGGCGGTGGCCCACCTTGCGCCCGGCGACCGATGCGATCCGCAGCACCCGCTGGGTGGTGGGGGAGAGCCCTTCGACGCGGGCCACCAGCACCTCGACGAGCCCGTGCGGGAGCCCGTCGGACGAGGCCGACACGAGCTCCTCGGCGAAGAACGCGTTGCCCTCGCTGCGCCGGGCGATCCGCCGCAGCATCGGCTCGGGGAGGCTGCCGTCAGCGAGCCTGCGCACCAGCTCGAGCGACTCGTCGGGGTCGAGCGGCGCGAGGTCGAGGCGCTCGACCTGGGGCAGCCGCACCAGCTCCGACAGCAGCGGCCGCAGCGGGTGGCGGCGGTGCAGGTCGTCGCTGCGGTAGTTGGCGAGCACGACCAGCCGCTGCCCCGTGAGCCGCGACAGCAGGAAGAACAGCAGGTCGCGGCTGGAGCGGTCGGACCAGTGGAGGTCCTCGACCACCACCAGCACCGGCGTGGTGGCGGCGAGGTCGTCGAGGACCGACAGGACCGCGTCGAAGACCTGCAGCTGCCCGAGGTCGCGCTGCTCGCCGCTGCTCGCCGGGCGGGCGAACCCGCCGGGCAGCAGGTGGCGCAGCGCGGCGTGCTCGGCGACCAGGTCGGGGTGGGTGGCCGCCAGCGCCCCGACGATCTCGGTGAACGGCAGGTACGGCAGCGCCGACTCGGCGGTGTCGAGGCAGCGGCCGACGAGCACGGTGAAGCCCGCGGCGGCCGCGCGTTCGGTGGCCTCGGCGACGAGCCGGGACTTGCCCACCCCGGCGTCGCCCGACATCAGCAGCCCGGTGGGCTTGCCGGCCACCGCCCGCTCGAGGGCCGCGGTGAGCACCGACACCTCGTGCCGGCGCCCCACCAGCTCGATGCCGACCCCCAGGCGCGCCACGCCGGTCATCGTGTCACGGCGTACCGACGATCTGCCTCGTGTTTCGGCTGCCGGTGAACGGGCGGTGGCGGTCCGCTCGGGGGCTCCTCGCGGCGTCTGCGGGTGGCCCGGCGGGCCAGCCGGGCGAGGCGGAAGTGCTCCGCGTCGGCGAGCAGGCAGGCGCGGTGGTCCTCGGAGCGGGTGGACAGGGTGCTGAGATCGGTGAACACGAGACCCAGGCTCGGCCTGAGGGCCCCGGCCCCGCATCGGGCGATCACGTCGTCGTCGCCGGTGCGCGGGCGCCGCCGGGGTAAGGGCGGTGCGGCCGGACCCCTTACCCGGCCCCGACCTGCGGGGCGCGCGGCCCGCCGCCGGCGCGGGCGAAGGGGGGTGGGACCCGTTGCCGGGCCCTCGGGAGGGTTGTGTAGCATCGAAAGCGGCCGGGCGGGAGAGACCGCCTGCCTGGTCTGCCGCCCCTTTAGCTCAGTCGGCAGAGCGTCTCCATGGTAAGGAGAAGGTCTACGGTTCGATTCCGTAAAGGGGCTCTGCGGAGCGGCCCGACCCGGCTCCGCGAAGCGGCGTAGCTCAGTCGGTAGAGCAAGCGGCTCATAATCGCTGTGTCGCCGGTTCAAGTCCGGCCGCCGCTACCAGCTCTCGATCCACCACAGGCAGCAGGAGGCACGCGATGGCGAAGGCCACGGACGTCCGGCCGAAGATCACGCTGGCGTGCGAGCAGTGCAAGCACCGCAACTACATCACCAAGAAGAACCGGCGGAACGACCCCGACCGGCTCACCATCAAGAAGTTCTGCCCGAACTGCGGAACCCACCGCGAGCACCGCGAGACCCGCTGAGCGTGCCGGACGCCTCCTTCGTCGGGAAGGCGCTGCCCCCGACCGCTCCCTACCGGGTCGGCCGCGAGAAGATCCGGGAGTTCGCCCTCGCCATCGGCGAGGGCGCTTCCGTGTGTCTGGACGTCGACGCCGCCCGCGCGGCCGGCCACCCCGACGTCGTCGCACCGCCCACGTTCCCGGTCGTGTTCACGATGCCGGCGATCGAGCGGTTCCTGCGCGACCCGGCGTTCGGCTGGGACTACCTGCGGATGGTCCACGGCGACCAGTCGATCACGCTGCACCGCCCGATCCACGGCGGCGACGACCTGGTCACCACGATCCACGTCGACGACCTGAAGACCCGCGGCGGCAGCCACTTCCTCACCCTGCGCTGCGAGGTCGCCGACACCTCCGGTGAGCCCGTGGCCACCACGAAGCTGCTGCTCGTCACCGCGGCGGAGGAGGGCGCATGACCGCGGCCGAGGTCGGCACCGAGCTGCCGCCGCTGTCGGTGCGCGTCACCCGCGCCGACCTCGTCCGCTACGCGGGCGCGTCCGGCGACTTCAACCCGATCCACTGGAGCGACCGCGTCGCCGCCGCGGCGGGCCTGCCCGGCGTCATCGCCCACGGCATGCTCACGATGGCCATCGCGGGCCGCCTCGTCACCGACTGGGCGGGCAGCCCGGCCGCCATGCGCAGCTACGGCGTGCGCTTCACCCGCCCCGTCGTCGTGCCCGACGACGACGAGGGCGCGCTCGTCGAGATCAGCGGCAAGGTCACCGACATCCGGGAGTCCGAGCGCGGCGAGCGCATCGCCAAGGTCGCCATCACCGCCACGTTCGAGGGCAAGTCCGTGCTCGGCCGCGCGGTGGCCGAGGTGGCGCTCCCGACCGGCTGACCCGGGCCGGGAGCGCCTGCTCCCGGCTAGCGCGCCTCGGCGAGCAGCGCGCCCATGCGCTCCACGCCGGTACGCAGGTCGTCGTCGCCGAGGGCGTAGGACAGCCGGAAGAAGCCGGGCGTGCCGAACGCCTCGCCCGGCACCACCGCGACCTCGGCGTGCTCCAGCACGGCCGCGGCCAGCTCCACGCTCGTCCGCGGGCGCGAGCCGCGCAGCTCCTTGCCCAGCAGCCCCTGCACCGAGGCGTAGGCGTAGAACGCGCCGCGCGGGGTGGGGCACTCCACGCCCGGGATCGCCCGCAGCAGCTCCACGATCGTGCGGCGCCTGCGGTCGAACGCCTCCCGCATCTCGTGCACCGCGTCGAGCGGGCCCGTGATCGCCGCCAGCGCCGCCCGCTGCGCGATGTTGCAGACGTTCGACGACACGTGCGACTGCAGGTTGGTGGCCGCCTTGACGACGTCGGTGGGCCCGGCGAGCCAACCCACCCGCCAGCCGGTCATCGCGTAGGTCTTCGCGACGCCGTTGACGATCACGCAGGTGTCGGCGAGCTCGGGCACGACGACCGGCATCGACACCGCCTCCGCGCCGTCGTAGACGAGGTGCTCGTAGATCTCGTCGGTGATCACCCAGATGCCGTGCTCGACGGCCCAGCGCCCGACCGCCTCGGTGAGCTCGCGGGAGGCCACCGCGCCCGTCGGGTTCGACGGCGAGCACCACAGCAGCACCTTCGTGCGCTCGGTGCGGGCCTCCTCGAGCTGCTCCACCGACGGCAGGTAGCCCGCCTCCGGGCCGCAGACGACCGGCACGGTCACGCCGCCGGCCAGCGCGATCGCCTCCGGGTACGTCGTCCAGTACGGCGTGGGCAGCAGCACCTCGTCGCCCGGGTCGACGAGCGTGGCGAACGCCTGGTAGACGGCCTGCTTCCCGCCGTTGGTGACGAGCACCTGCGACGGCGAGATCTCCAGGCCGGAGTCGCGCAGCGTCTTCTGGGCGATCGCCTCCCGCAGCTCGGGCAGGCCCGCGGCGGGCGTGTAGCGGTGGTTGCGCTGGTCGGCGCACGCCGCCTCGGCCGCCGCGACCACCGCGGCCGGCGTGGGGAAGTCCGGCTCCCCGGCGCCGAAGCCGATCACGGGCCGCCCGGCGGCCTTCAGCGCCTTCGCCTTCGCGTCCACCGCCATCGTCGCCGACTCGGCGATGCCGCCGATGCGGGCGGAGATGCGGCGGGTGGCGGGGGCCGAGGTGGTCGAGGTGCTGGCAGCCATGGCAGCATCCTCCCTCAGCGGGTCGCGCACCGCCCCGGTGGGCCACGGGGGGTGTGCGGTGGAAGGCGCCCGAATGCGGTGCCGTACACTCGACCTGCTGGGTGTGTCGCATCAGCGGCGCTCCCCTCCGGCCGTGGGCCGGAGCTGGTCTAGGGGCGTAGCTCAATTGGCAGAGCAGCGGTCTCCAAAACCGCAGGTTGCAGGTTCAAGTCCTGTCGCCCCTGCCACTGCAGGATGTGCTGGATCGGAGCAAGTTGCGAACAGCGGCTCGGGCCGCGGGTGAGCTGGAGGATGCGAGCGTGACTGAGGAACGCGAGGCGCGCGGGGACGGGCGGGAACGCCCGCGCACCGCCGCCGACCGTCGGGGTCGGCGCTCCGGGCCTGCGCCCACCGGCGACTCCCGGGGCGGGCGGGCCGCGGTCCGCGAGGCTCGCCCGGCGCGCGCGTCGCTGTTCGGCAGGATCGCCCGGTTCCTGCGCGAGGTGGTGGCCGAGCTGCGGAAGGTCATCTGGCCGACCCGCAACCAGCTCGTCACCTACACGATCGTCGTGCTGGTCTTCGTGTCGTTCATGGTCGCGCTGGTCTGGCTGCTGGACTTCGTGTTCGCGCAGGGTGTCTTGTACCTGTTCGGCACGTGACGCCGGCCGCCACAACGCACGACACGGACGAAGGAAGCGAGAGGCACGTGACCGAGCGCGAGGCTGACCAGCTCGATGGCGCGGCGGAGGCCGCGGACGCCGTCGAGGAGCCGGCCGAGGCCGCCGACGCCGGGCTCACGGACGCGGACGACACCACCGACGCCGGCGACGACGCCGCCGAGGCTGCTGACACCGAGGCCGACGACACCGGGGCCGACGACACCGAGGCCGAGGACACCGCAGGCGACGCCGAGGACGGCGACGAAGAGGTCGACCCGGTGGAGGAGATGCGGGCCGCGCTGCGGCGCGCCCCCGGCGAGTGGTACGTCGTGCACTCCTACGCGGGCTACGAGAACAAGGTCAAGCAGAACCTCGAGACCCGCATCCAGACGCTGGACGCCGAGGACTACATCTACCAGGTCGAGGTCCCGACCGAAGAGGTCACCGAGATCAAGAACGGGCAGCGCAAGCAGGTGCAGCGCAAGGTGCTGCCCGGCTACATCCTCGTGCGGATGGAGCTCAACGACCAGTCGTGGGCCGTCGTCCGCAACACGCCCGGCGTCACCGGCTTCGTCGGCGCCACGTCGCGCCCGTCGCCGCTGTCGATCGACGACGTCATCAAGTTCCTGCTCCCGAAGACCGAGCCCAAGCAGCAGGCTGCGGCGGGCGCAGGCGCCAAGGCCGACGTCGACACCGGCGCCCCGGGCAAGCCGGCCGTCGAGGTCGACTTCGAGGTGGGCGAGTCGGTCACCGTCATGGACGGCCCGTTCGCCACGCTCCCGGCCACGATCAGCGAGGTCAACGTCGACGCGCAGAAGCTCAAGGTCCTCGTGTCGATCTTCGGCCGCGAGACCCCCGTCGAGCTGGCGTTCAGCCAGGTCTCGAAGATCTGACCCCCGCCGCGGTAGGCAGGTCCGCGGCGCGTAGGACAACCACGACAGGGAAACGACATGCCTCCCAAGAAGCGGAAGCTCTCCGCGATCATCAAGCTCCAGATCAAGGCGGGTGCCGCCACGCCCGCCCCGCCCGTCGGCCCCGCGCTCGGCCAGCACGGCGTCAACATCATGGAGTTCTGCAAGGCGTACAACGCCGCCACCGAGTCTCAGCGCGGCGACGTGGTGCCCGTCGAGATCTCGGTGTACGAGGACCGCTCGTTCACCTTCGAGCTCAAGACGCCGCCCGCCGCCAAGCTGCTGCTCAAGGCCGCCGGTGTGGAGAAGGGCAGCGGCGAGCCGCACAAGACCAAGGTCGGTTCGGTCACCATGGAGCAGGTGCGGCAGATCGCGCAGACCAAGATGCGCGACCTCAACGCCAACGACGTCGACCAGGCCGCCAAGATCATCGCCGGCACCGCCCGGTCGATGGGCATCACCGTCAACGGCTGACCGGCCGACGAAGCACGCGTGGGAGAGCTGGCTCGGCTCGCACCACCACTCGACCGAGGAGTACAGAGCAATGGCAAAGCGCAGCAAGGCCTACCGCCAGGCCGTGGAGAAGATCGAGCCGGGGCGCCTCTACACCCCGCTCGAGGCCGCCCGGCTGGCGAAGGAGACGTCGACCACCAAGATGGACGCCACCGTCGAGGTGGCCATGCGGCTCGGCGTCGACCCCCGCAAGGCCGACCAGATGGTCCGCGGCACCGTGAACCTGCCTCACGGCACCGGCAAGACGGCGCGCGTCATCGTGTTCGCCACCGGTGAGAAGGCCGCGGAGGCCGAGGCCGCCGGCGCCGACGTCGTCGGCTCGGACGACCTCATCGAGCGCATCCAGGGCGGCTGGCTGGAGTTCGACGCGGCGATCGCCACGCCCGACCAGATGGCGAAGGTCGGCCGGATCGCCCGCATCCTCGGCCCGCGCGGCCTCATGCCGAACCCGAAGACCGGCACCGTCACCCCGGACGTGGCCAAGGCCGTCCAGGACATCAAGGGCGGGAAGATCAACTTCCGGGTGGACAAGCAGGCCAACCTGCACATCGTCATCGGCAAGACGTCGTTCGACACCGAGAAGCTGGTGGAGAACTACGCCGCCGCCCTCGAGGAGATCCTGCGGGCCAAGCCGTCCGCGGCCAAGGGCCGGTACCTGAAGAAGGTCACGTTCACCACGACGATGGGCCCCGGCATCCCGGTCGACCCGAACCGCACCCGCAACCTGCTGGTGGACGAGGCGGCCGCCTGACGCAGGCCCCACCCGCTCGCGAAGCCCCCGGCGCACCTCCCGCGCGCCGGGGGCTTCGTCGCGTCCAGCCCCCGACTCGCGCGCACCCACACCGCGACTCGCCGACACCTCGGCGAGTCGCGCCCTGGTGTGCGCGAGTCGCGGGCTGGGTGCGGGTGAGTCGGGGCCGGACGCGTCAGCGGGACCAGTCGGCCAGGACCTGCTCCACCGGCTCCGGGTCGGCGAGCGGCCCCGGCACCGCGGGCGCGGTTCGGGAGAACCGCGGCGCGGGCGCGGCCTGGGGCACCCCGTCCCGCTCGACGATGGTGCCGCGGGCGGCCAGGTGCGGGTGCTCCCGCGCCTCGGCGAACGACAGCACCGGGGTGACGCACGCGTCGGTACCGGCGAACACCTCCGCCCACTCGTCGCGGGTGCGGGTGGCGAACACCTCGGTGAAGCGGGCGCGCAGCGCCGGCCAGCCGGACTGGTCGTACTGGGCGGGCAGGTCCTCGCCGTCGAGGCCGAGCCCGGCGAGCAGCGCGGCGTAGAACTGCGGCTCGAGCGCGCCGACGGCGACGTGCCTGCCGTCCGCGCACGTGTAGGTGTCGTAGAAGGGCGCGTGCCCGTCGAGCAGGTTGGACCCGCGCTCGTCGCGCCACATGTCCTGCGCGAGCATCCCCCACACCATCTGGACGAGCAGCGAGGAGCCGTCGACCATCGCGGCGTCGACGACCTGGCCCCGACCGGACCGCTGCGCCTCCCAGAGCGCGGCGAGCACACCCACGAGCAGCAGCATCGACCCGCCGCCGAAGTCGCCGACGAGGTTCAGCGGCGGGACGGGCCGGTCCCCGGCCCGGCCGATCGCGTGCAGGGCGCCGGTCAGCGCGATGTAGTTGATGTCGTGGCCGGCGCGCGGCGCGAGCGGCCCGTCCTGGCCCCATCCGGTCATCCGGCCGTAGACCAGCCGCGGGTTGCGCGCGTGGCAGTCGGCAGGGCCGACGCCCAGCCGTTCCGTGACGCCCGGCCGGTACCCCTCGAGCAGCACGTCGGCGTGCTCGACGAGGCGCAGCACCGTCTCCCGGCCCGCCGGGTCCTTGAGGTCGGCCGAGACCCGCCGCCTGCCGCGCAGCGTCGGGTCGACCGCCGGGTCGCCGAGCTGCAGCCCGCCGGACGGCCGGTCGACGCGCACGACGTCGGCGCCGAGGTCGGCGAGCACCATCGCGGCGTGCGGGCCCGGACCGATCCCGGCGAGCTCGACGACCTTCAACCCGGCCAGCGGTCCCGTCGCAGTGCTCATCCGCCTCCGTCCGACCCCGGATCCGACCACGGGGACCCTACCTCCGCGAGAGCGCGGAGATCAGGCGACGGCGACGGGTTCGCCCTCGAAGGCGGGGCCCGCGCGGTCGAGCGCGGCCCAGGCGGCGGCGAGCCGGTCGACGGCTTCGTCCAGCCGGTCCGGCCGCAGCGTGTAGGGCAGCCGCAGGTACCGCTCGAACGCCCCGTCGAGGCCGAACCGCGGTCCGGCCGCGAGCAGGACGTCGTGGCGCCGCGCGGCGGCGGTGAGGCGGCTCGACTCGGGCCTGCCGAGATCGACCCACAGGGCGAGCCCCCCGGTGGGGCGCGACGGCCGCCAGCCCGGGAAGGTGCGGGCGAGCCGGCCGAGGAGGTGGTCGCGGGCGGCCGCGAGCTCGTGGCGCCGTTCGGCGAGGACCTGCTCGTCGTGCTCGGCGAGCAGCCGTGCGACGGTGAGCTGCTCCAGCGCCGGCCCACCGAGGTCGACCCCGGCCCGCGCGGCGGCGAGCCGGCGCACCATCGCGGCGGAGGTGCGGATCCAGCCGATCCGCAGTCCGCCCCAGAACGACTTGCTCGCCGAGCCGATGGAGAGCACGAGCGGGGAGTCGGCGGCGCCGTGCGCGGCCACCGGCACCACCTCCTGGCCGTCCAGCGCCAGGTCGGTGAGGGTCTCGTCGACCAGCAGCGGGGTGCCGGTGCGCCGGGCGAGCTCCACGAGCCGGGCCCGGTCGGCGTCGTCGAGCAGGGCGCCGGTGGGGTTCTGGAAGTCGGGGATGAGGTAGGCGAGCCGGGGCGCGGCGTCGCGGACGGCCGAGGTGAGGAGGTCCAGGTCCCACCGGCTGCGCCCGTCCGCGTCGGGTGCCATCGGCACCGGCACGGGACGGGCGCCGCGGGTGGTGATCGCGCCGAGCGCGTTGGGGTAGGTGGGGTGCTCGACGAGCACGCGGTCACCCGGCCCGGCCAGCACGGTGAGCGCGAGGTGGATGCCGTGCACGGCGCCGGCCGTGACCAGCACCTGGTCGGGCGAGGTCGGCAGCCCGCGGGCGGTGTAGCGGGCGGCGATCGCGGCGCGCAGGGCGGGCTGGCCGCTGAGGTCGTAGCCGTGCCCCGCGAGCAGGACGTCGAGGTCGCGCACCGCGGCCGCGGCGGCCGCCCGCAGCGCGGCGGACGGGGCGGACGGGGCGGCGTGCGCGAGGTCGTAGAGCGCGTCGTCGCCGAGCGGGGAGAACGGGGCCGGGCCCGCGTCGTCCGGCGGGCCGGCCGGGAGCTGGGTCCAGCTGCCCGCCCCGCGCCTGCTGCGCAGCACGCCCTCGCCGCGCAGCGCGTCGTACGAGGTGGCCACCGTCGTGCGGCTGACCCCGATGGCCGCGGCGAGCTCGCGTTCGGCGGGCAGCCGCGTGTGCAGCGGCAGCCGTCCGTCGAGCACGAGCAGCCGGATCCGCTCGGCGAGCGCGTCGGCGAGGCCCCGCCCTTCCGGCGGGCGCCAGTCGCCGAGCAGCCGGGCGAAGCTGCGGGCGCCGATCCGGCGCTCGGCGGTGCGGTCCACCCGGCCACCTCCAGGATTGGCTTTGCTCGAGCAGGCCAATCCTAGGCGGCGGCCTCAGCCCGGGGCAGCGGTCGGTGTCCACTCCCACTGGCCCCGGGTCAGCACGGCGACCGCGTGCCCGCCCACGTCGCGGCGTTCGGCCTGGTAGGCGTAGCGGCCCGGTTGCCACCCCTCCCCCCGCGCGACGGCCTCCAGGTAGGCCACGGCCCACCGTTGCCACTCACCCTCGTCGGCCGGTGGTGGGTCGGGCGCCTCGCAGGCGACGTCCATGTACGGGTGGAAGTTGCCGCGCAGGCCGGTCCACATGCTGACGTCGAGCCACACGGTGTCCACAGGGGAGTATCGGCGTAGGCCCGGCGGCCCAACCGCGGGTCACCCGTTCGGGCTCACGCGCTGAGGAGATCGGTGCGGCCCGCGGCCTCCAGCTGCTCCCGGTACGGCCCGAACATGCCCTTCGCCAGCGGCAGCACGGTGAGCAGCTTGGCGACCGGCCCCTTCGCCCGCACCTGCCCCTTCGCGAGCGCGACCGGCAGGACGACCTTGCCGAGCCAGAACCGGTTGCCGGTGTCGGCGGTCATGAACAGCTCGACGTTCGGCTCCGGCCCGTTGCCCGCCCCCTCGTGGAGCTCGGCGTTCGGCATGTCCACCGTGAGCACCGCGTCCGGCTCGGTGTAGGTGATGCGCAGCACGATCCCGGTGGGGCGCAGCTTCTCCACGAGCACCGGGTCCTGCATGCCGCGTCGGAAGATCCCGCCGAGGTACTCGTAGACCTCCGCCTCGTCGCGAAACGCCGCCACCGCGAGCCTCCTCATCCGTCGGGGACGCCGAGGAGTCTCGCCGAGCCCGCGGTGCGGCGGCGACCCCACGATCGGGCCACTCTCGGCCCGCACGGGCCAACGGGTCGGTGCCAACGCCGGTCAGGGCGAGCGCAGCGGCGCGTCGTCCAGCAGGCCGTACCGGCCGGCCAGCGCGGCCGCCTCGATCCGGTTGGCCGCGCCGACCTTGTGCAGCAGGCTCGCGATCATGCGTTTCGCCGTGCGCTCGCTCACGAGCGTCGCCTTGGCGATCTCGCTGGTCTCCAGGCCCCGCGCGAGCAGGACCCACAGCCGCAGCTCCCGCTCCTCCAGCCGGTCGACGACCTCGTGGCCCGCGCGGCGCCCGGCCGCGAGCAGTGCGTCGAGCAGGTCGGCCGGCACGACCCGGACGCCCGCTGCGATCGTGAGCAGCGGCGCCACCAGCACCTCCGGGTCAGCCGACTTCGCCAGGAACCCCGCGGCCCCGGCCCGCAGGGCGGCGATCGCGAGGCCCGGGTCCTCGGTGCCGGACAGGGCGAGGGTCCGGGTGCGCGGGTACGCGGCGGTGATCCGCCGGATCGCCTCCACGCCGCCCAGCGGTGGGAGCGCGAGGTCGACGATCGCGATGTCGGCGGCCTCGCGCCCCACGAGCGCGACGGCCTCCTCGCCTGCCGTCGTCGAGCCCGCGACGGTGAACGCGTCCCCCGCCCGCGACTCGAGCAGGAGCGCGAGGCCCTGGGAGAACAGGGCGTGGTCGTCCACGATGACCACGACGTACCGGCCGTCCCGCACGCGAGGACCGTAGCCGCCGCGCGGTGGGGAATGCTGGCGCGGTGCACACCGACGGTCCCACCGGCCCGCTGCGGTCGGTCGAGGAGCGCACCGCCGTCGTCATCCGGCTGCTGGCGGTCGGCTCGGTCGGACTGGCGCTCGCCGTGGACCCCGGCCTCGCCCGCGGCCGGGCGTCGTTGCTCGGGGCGCTCGTGCTGGCCACCCTGGGCTACGCGCTGGTGCTCGCGGTCGCGCAGTGGCGCGGGCGGCGCCTCGTGCCGCCGCGCCTCGCCACGTCGATCGACACGGTGCTCGCGGTGGTGGGCTGCGGCCTCACCGGCGGCGCCGACAGCGTGCTCGTCGCGATCCTGCCGCTGGTCGTGATCGCGGGCGCGCTGCGCGGCGGCGTCGTGGTGGGCAGGCTCGGGGCGCTCGCGGTGGGGGCGGGGTTCACGGTCGCGGCGCTGGCCGGCTCCGACCCGGACGTCCCGGTCTCCGACCGGTGGTGGACCGGCGTGTGGTGGACCGGCTACCTCGTCGCGGCCGCCGTGCTCGTCGGGGTGCTGCTGCGGATGCTGGAGCACCAGTACGAGGCGGCCGCCGAGTCGCGGGCGCAGGCGCGCGCCGAGCACGAGGCGTTCCTCGAGGAGCGCGACCTGCGGGCCCGGCTGCTCGCCGCCCAGCAGGCGCGGATGGACGGCGTGCGCGTCGTGCTGCACGAGTTCCGCACGCCGGTCGCCTCGCTGACGGCGCTCTCGGCGGACCTCGCCGCGGGCAGGCTCTCCGGCTCCGCGCGGGAGACGGCCACCCGCCTGCTCGCCGAGCACGCCGTCCACCTGCGCGACATGCTGGACGGCCTCGCCGACGTCGCCGTGCAGGAGGGCAGCCCGCTGGGCCGGGTCCGCGAGCGGACCGTGCGGCTCGCCGAGCTCGCCACCGCCGTCCTCGACGCCGCGGCGGTCGCCCCGCAGCGGCGGGTGGCGCGCGTGGAGCCACCGGACGCGGCCGTGCGCTGCGACCCGCAACGCCTGCGGCGCGTGCTCACCAACCTCGTCGAGAACGCCGCCCGGCACAGCGGCGACGCCCCGGTCGAGCTCGAGCTGCACCACGCCGACGGGCGGCTCGTCGCCGAGGTGCGCGACCGCGGCCCCGGCCTGCCGCCCGGCCAGGAGGGCGTGGTGACGGCCAAGGGGGTCGCGCTCGGGGAGCGGCGCGGCACCGCGGGGCTGGGGCTGTGGATCGTCGAGGCCATCGTCGCGGCGATGGACGGCGAGCTGCGCCTCCTCCCGCGCGACGGGGGCGGCCTGGTGGCCCACCTGGAGCTCCCGCTCCCCGCCGCGTGACGGCCCGTGACGGCCGGTGGCACCCGCGGGCCACGACAGGACCCCGTGGCCCCCTGCGGGACGGCGTGATCGCCGTCATGCTCGTCGCATGAAGACCACGGCGGCGGTGCTCTGGGAACTCGGCGGCAAGTGGGAGGTCGAGGAGGTCGAGCTCGACGGCCCGCGGGCCGGCGAGGTGCTCGTGGAGCTCGCGGCGAGCGGCCTGTGCCACTCCGACGAGCACCTGGTCACCGGGGACCTGCCGGTCGCGTACCCGATGGTCGGCGGCCACGAGGGCGCGGGCCGCATCGTCGAGGTCGGCCCCGGGGTAACCGAGGTCGAGGTCGGCGACCCGGTCGTCATGACCTTCCTGCCCAGCTGCGGGCGTTGCAGCTGGTGCGTGCGCGGCTTCACCGCGCTCTGCGACGACGGCGCGGGCGCGACCCTCGGCCCGCAGCTGGACGGCACCTACCGCTTCCACGCCCGCGGCCAGGACGTCGGCCAGATGTGCCTGCTCGGCACGTTCGCCCGCCACACGGTCGTGCCGGTCAAGTCCGTCGTCAAGATCGACGAGGGGTTCCCGCTGCACCTCGCGGCGCTCGTCGGCTGCGGCGTCACCACCGGGTTCGGCTCGGCGGTCCGCTCCGCCGACCTGCGCGCGGGCGACACCGCCGTCGTGATCGGGGTCGGCGGGATCGGCGCGAACGCCGTGCAGGGGGCGCGGATCGCGGGCTGCCGCTACGTGGTCGCGGTCGACCCGGTGGGGTTCAAGCGGGAGAAGGCGCTGGAGCTGGGCGCCACGCACGTCGCGGCGAGCATGGACGAGGCGTGGAACACCGTCTCGTCGATCACCCGCGGCCAGCTGGCCGACGCCGCGATCCTCACCACCGGCGTCGCCGAGGGCGACCAGCTGCAGCCCGCGCTCCAGCTCGTCGGCAAGCGCGGCCGGGTGGTCGTCACGGCGCTGGGCCACCCCGGCGAGGACACCGTGTCGATGTCGCTGCTCGAGCTCACCCTCTACGAGAAGCAGGTGCGCGGGGCGCTCTTCGGCAGCTCCAACGGCCAGCACGACGTGCCCCGGCTGCTGGAGATGCACAACCTCGGCCGGCTCAAGCTCGCCGAGCTGATCACGCGCGAGTACCGGCTCGAAGAGATCAACACCGGTTACCAGGACATGCGCGAAGGCCGCAACATCCGCGGCCTCATCCGGTTCTAGGGAGGACGACGATGTCCGAGCGCACCGGCTTCACCAGCCTGCGGAAGGGCGGCATCAACTTCGACTCGTTCCCGATGCGGCTGTTCGCCAAGGGCAACGCCCGCCAGTGGAACCCGGCCGACATCGACCTCGGCCAGGACGCGGCCGACTTCGCCGCGATGACCGACGCCGAGCGGTACTGGACGTGCTCGCTCGCCGCGCAGTTCATGGCGGGCGAGGAGTCGGTCACCCAGGACCTGCAGCCGTTCCTCGCGGCGATGGCCGCCGAGGGCAGGCTCGCCGACGAGATGTACCTGACCCAGTTCGTCTACGAGGAGGCCAAGCACACCGAGGCCTTCCGCCGCTGGTTCGACGCCGTCGGCATCACCGACGACCTGCACTCCTACATCGCCGACAACGAGCCGTACCAGCAGATCTTCGCCAAGGAACTGCCGGAGAGCCTGCACGCGCTCGCCGACGACCCGTCGCCGCGCAACCAGATCAGGGCGTCGGTCACCTACAACCACATCGTCGAGGGCACGCTCGCGCTCACCGGCTACTTCTCCTGGCAGAAGATCTGCGCGAGCCGCGGGATCCTGCCCGGGATGCAGCGGATCATCAAGCACATCGGCGACGACGAGCGCCGCCACATGGCGTGGGGGACGTTCACCTGCCGCCGCCACGTCGCCGCCGACGACGCACTGTGGGACGCGGTCGACGAGCGGATGCAGGAGCTGCTCGTGCCCGCCATGGGGGTGGTCACCGCGACGTTCGAGCGCTGGGACGGCCCGCCCCCGTTCGGCGTCGACATGAACGAGATGGCCGAGTACGCGATGGACAAGGTGGGCCGCCGCCTCGGGGCCATCGAGACGGCCCGCGGTGCCGACCTGCGCACCATCGACCTGGACGCGAGCCCCGAGGCGCTCGAGGAGCGCTTCCACGAAGAGGACGCCGTGCAGCTCGCGGCCGCGGATCAGGCGTGGCGCAGCTCGCCCGCCACCACCGGCGACCACACGTCGGAGCCCGGCGCCCGGAACTCCTTGCTCCACCGGTAGCCGTCCGGGGTCGGGGTGAACCTCGTGCGGGCCGACCCGCGCTCCGTGGTGCGCTCGAGCACCAGCTCCTCGCCGTGCCACGTGCCACGGGCGGCCGGCTCGGGCGGGTAGCCGACGCTGTCGAACGCGTAGAGCAGGACGTCGCCGGTCGCCGGGTCGGTGGTGAAGACGTTGAGGGTGCCGAACACGGCCGCGCCGTCGCGCTCCTGCACGTGGTGCTGGACGAGCAGGCCGCCGTCGAGGCCCACTCGCCGGTCGCCCGCGCGGTGGCGGGCCCGCCCTCGGCCCACGGCGTGGCGCTGACCTCCTCCCCGCCCGGTGAGCTCGCCGACGAGGAACCCCAGTCCGTCGAGGGACACGCCGAAACTCCTTGGCGGATGGACCCGGCCCCGCTGCTCGATCTCACGGTCTACCTGCTGTCCCGGGTGGGTCGGCTGGGCAAGCACGCGCTCGACGACCGGCTGGCCGAGCGCGGGCTGCCCCTGCGCCACATGGCGGTGCTCGCCGCCCTCGCCGACTCCGGCGCCGCGAGCCAGCTCGCGCTCGCGCGCGGTGCGCCTGGACCCCAGCGACAGCACGACCACCCTCGACGAGCTGCAGCGGCGCGGCCTCGTCGAGCGGTCGGTGGACCCCGCGGACCGGCGCCGCCGCGTCGTCTCGCTCACCGACCGGGGGCGGGAGCAGCTGGACGAGATGTGCGCGCTCGCCGACGAGGTGGCCGCCGAGCTGCTCGCCCTCCTCGAGCCGACCGAGCGGGCGGCACTGCACGACGCGCTGGGCCGGGTGCTCCGGGCGCGCGCCTGACGGCGGTGTTCCCCCGCCGCTCCACCGGGCGAATAGGCCGTTCGCACGAGCCGAATCGAAGATCGAAATGAGGGCTCAGGGTAAGCGCGTACTGCTCCCGGTGGACCTGCTACGGTCCGATCGGAGCAACTTCCGGCTCGGTACCTAACTGGCGAGTAACCCGCCTCGGCGGGTGTCGTTGAGCCGTTACGGGCAGCCGGCCGCCCCGCACTTCGCCAGCGTCGGCCCTGCCCGGAACGGAGAGGTTTCAGGAGGCGTCGGTGGCGGGTGTCGAGGTGAGGGTGGAAGGGCTGACGAAGTCCTTCGGCCGCGCCAACATCTGGTCCGATGTCACGCTCACGCTGCCGCCGGGCGAGGTGTCGGTGCTGCTCGGCCCGTCGGGCACGGGCAAGTCGGTGTTCCTGAAGACCCTGATCGGGCTCCTGAAACCGGACCGGGGCTCGATCTTCATCCACGACACCGATCTCGTGCGCTGCTCGGAGTCGCGCCTCTACGAGCTGCGCAAGCTGTTCGGCGTGCTGTTCCAGGACGGCGCGCTGTTCGGCTCGATGAACCTCTACGACAACATCGCGTTCCCGCTGCGCGAGCACACCCGCAAGTCCGAGGCCGAAATCCGCGACATCGTCGAGGAGAAGATGGCGATGGTCGGCCTCACCGGCGACGAGGACAAGCTGCCGGGTGAGATCTCCGGCGGGATGCGCAAGCGCGCCGGGCTCGCGCGGGCGCTGGTGCTCGACCCCGAGATCATCCTGTTCGACGAGCCGGACTCGGGCCTCGACCCGGTGCGCACCGCCTACCTCAACCAGCTGATCATCGATCTGAACGCGCAGACCGACGCGACGTTCCTGATCGTCACCCACGACATCAACACCGCCCAGACGGTGCCGGACAACATCGGGATGCTCTACCGCAAGCACCTGGCCATGTTCGGCCCGCGGGAGGTGTTGCTGACCTCGGAGGAACCGGTGGTCGCGCAATTCCTCAACGGCCGCCGCGAGGGCCCGATCGGCATGTCGGAGGAGAAGGACAGCGCGCAGATCGCCCGGGAGATGGAGCAGGCGGGCGAGCTGGAGGGCCTTCCCCCGCTCAAACCGCAGCTGCAGCCGAGCCCGGGGCTGGGGGAGCGCAAGGCCGTCGCGCGCAGGCGCGAGCGCGTGCTGCAGATGCTTCCGACGCTGCCGCCCGCCGCGCAGCAGGCCATCCGCGAGGCCTACGCCCACGACGACGTGCCCGGCGAGCCGGCGACCGGCCCGATCTCCCGGCCGCTGCCCCGGCCGCGGTTCGCTTCGCGGGAGCTCACGCGGGACGAGCCCACCGAGGTGATCGGCGGCTTCGACCCCGGGTACGACGACCCGACGGCCCGCGACCAGGGCCGGCAGTAGGGGCACGATGACCGCTCCGGCCCCGATCACCCGTGCCCTCACCCCGGTCGGCAGGATGTTCGGCCTCGGGGTGGCGGTGGTGCGCAACACCTTCCGCCCGCCGTTCCAGCTGGCCGAGTACATCGAGCAGACCTGGTTCGTCACCAAGGTCTCCGCGCTGCCGACGGCGCTGTTCACGATCCCCTTCGGCGCCACGATCGCGCTGCTGCTCGCCGAGCTCACCCGCCAGTTCGGCGCGCAGAGCCAGACCGGAGCGGGCAGCGTGCTCGCGATCGTGCAGCAGGCGGCCCCGATCGTCACGGCCCTGCTGATCTCCGGCGCGGGCGGGAGCGCGGTCTGCGCCGACCTGGGGGCGCGCACGATCCGCGAGGAGATCGCGGCGATGGAGGTGCTGGGAATCTCGCCGATCCAGCGCCTCGTGGTGCCGCGGGTGCTCGCGATGGCCACCACCGCGGTGGTGCTCAACGGCCTCGCCAGCGTGGTCGGCGTGGCGGGCGGCTACTTCTTCAACGTGATCGTCCAGGGCGGCACGCCCGGGGCGTACATCGCGAGCTTCTCCGCGGTCGCCCAGGTCTCCGACATCGTGGTGAGCGAGATCAAGGCGTTCCTGTTCGGGTTCACGGCGGGGATCGTCGCGGCGTACCGGGGGCTGAACCCCCCGCCCGGCCCCAAGGGCGTCGGGGACGCGGTGAACCAGTCCGTCGTCATCTCGTTCGTCCTGGTGTTCCTGATCAACCTCGTGGTCACGGGCCTGTACCTCGAGCTCGTCCCGCCGAAGGGGTCGTGAGGTGGCGCTGCTCAACGGCCGGGCGCGGCGTGCGGTGAACGCCCCCCTGAACGTCCTCGACCAGCTGGGCGACCAGCTCTCGCTCTACGTCCGCGCGATCGCGTGGACCCCGCGCACGCTCCGCCGTTACCGCGGTGAGATCGGCCGCCTGCTCGCCGAGGTCAGCTTCGGGTCCGGCGCGCTCATCGTCATCCTCGGCACCGCGGGCGTCATGCTGTCGCTGTCGCTGTTCGTCGGCAGCCTCGTGGGCCTGCAGGGCTTCCGGGCGCTCGACTCCCTCGGCGTCGAGGCGCTCACCGGCTTCATCACGGCCTACTTCAACACCCGCGACATCGCGCCGCTGGTGGCCGCCGCCGCGCTCACCGCGACGCTCGGCGCGGGCTTCACCGCGCAGCTGGGCGCGATGCGGATCTCGGAGGAGGTCGACGCGCTCGAGGTGATGGCGGTGCCCAGCGTGCCGTTCCTCATCACCACGCGCATGATCGCCGGCGTCATCGCGATCATCCCGATGTACACGATCGGCCTGCTCGCGAGCTTCGCCGCGTCCCGGCTGAACGTCACGTTGATCAACGGGCTCGCCGGCGGCACGTACGACCACTACTTCGACCTGTTCCTGCCGGTCAGCGACGTCCTGTACTCGTACCTCAAGGTGATCGTCTTCGCGATCGTGATCATCTTGATCCACTGCCACTACGGGTACACGGCCAAGGGCGGCCCGGCGGGCGTGGGCACCGCGGTGGGCCGCTCGGTGCGGCTGTCGATCGTGAGCACCGCGATCCTCGACTTCTTCCTCACGCTGGTGCTGTTCGGCACCGAGACCTCGGTGCGGGTGGCGGGATGAAACGCAGGCTGCAGGGGCTGCTGTTCGTCGTCGTGCTGCTGGCGCTCGTCGGGCTGTCGGTCGGCAGCTACGCCGGGGCGTTCGACCGCGGCGTGCCGGTGACGCTCCAGGTCGACCGGGTCGGCAACCAGCTCGCCGAGAAGGCCGACGTGAAGGTGCGCGGCCTGGACGTCGGGAAGGTCACCTCCGTCTCCACCGACGGGCAGAAGGCCACGGTCGAGATGCTCATCGACCGGGACAAGGCGGAGCTGATCCCGTCCAACGTCTCGGCGCGGCTGATCCCCAAGACGCTCTTCGGCGAGCGGTACGTCTCGCTCGTGCTCCCCGACGGGCCCCGGGCGCAGCCGCTGTCGGCGGGCGACGTGATCCCGATGGACCGCAGCGAGTCGGCCCGCGAGCTCGAGCGCGTGCTCGACGGCCTGCTGCCGCTGCTCACCGCCGTCGAGCCGCAGGAGCTCGCCACCACGCTCGGCGCGCTGTCGCAGGCCCTCGAGGGCCGCGGCGAGCAGCTCGGGGAGACGCTCGTGCGGCTGCAGGAGCTGACCTCCGGCCTGCGCCCGTCCATCCCGGACCTGCAGGCCGACATCACCGAGCTCGCCGACTTCGCCCGCAACGTCGACGCGGCCGCGCCCGACCTGCTCGACGCGCTCGAGGACTTCACCGTCACCAGCCGCACGGTCGTCGAGCAGCGCGACGACCTGCGCACGCTGTTCACCAGCGTCACCGCGGCCTCGGACGACCTGCGCGCGTTCCTGGACGCCAACGGCGAGAACATCATCGCGCTCGCCGACTCGGCCCGCCCGACGCTCGCCACGCTCGCCCGGTACGCGCCGGAGTTCCCGTGCCTGTTCAACCAGCTCGCGGGCCTCGTGCCCCGGCTGGACGAGGCGTTCGGCGCGGGCACCGAGAACCCCGGCCTGCGCGCCACGATCGAGATCCCGGCGAGCCAGGGCAAGTACATCCCGAACCAGGACGAGCCGCGCTACCTCGACGACCGCGGCCCGCGCTGCTACCCGATCGTGATCCCGGGGCCGGACCAGCCGCCGGACGGGCCGTTCGAGGACGGCACCGAGCCGCACGCCAACCCGCCGACCACCACCCAGTTCGGCGACGCGGAGGACTTCGGGGCCGCCCCGACCTCCTACTCGGGCGCCGACATGGGCGTGCCGAACTCGCCGGGTGAGCGGCAGGTCGTGAGCGAGCTGCTCGCGCTGCAGCAGGGCACCTCGCCCGATGCGGTGCCCGCCTGGAGCACGATGCTCGTCGGTCCGCTCTACCGCGGGACCGAGGTGAAGCTGACATGAGGCGGATCCCGGTCGCGCCGCTGGTCAAGTTCGTGGTGTTCGCGGTCGTGGTGGCGATGTGCACCACCGTGCTCGCCCTGACCATCGCCAACGCCGCGGGCGGCGACCGCCTCACCTACACCGCGCGCTTCACCGACGCGAGCGGCCTGCTGCCCGGCGACGACGTGCGGATCGCGGGCGTGGTCGTCGGCTCGGTCGAGGACGTGCGGATCGCCGACCGCCGGTTCGCCGAGGTCGAGTTCAGCGTGGCCGCCGACCAGCCGCTCCCGGCGTCGGTGCAGGCGTCGATCCTGTACCGCAACCTCATCGGGCAGCGCTACCTCGCGCTGGAGCAGGGGGCGGGCCCCACGGGGGAGACGCTGCCGCCGGGCGGCACGATCCCCGTCGAGCGCACCCGCCCGCCGCTCAACCTCACCGTGCTGTTCAACGGGTTCAAGCCGCTGCTCACCGCGCTCGACCCGGAGCAGGTCAACCAGCTCGCCTTCGAGATCATCCAGGTGCTGCAGGGCCAGGGCGGCACCGTGAAGAGCCTGCTCGCCCACACCGCATCGCTCACCAACACCCTCGCCGACCGCGACGAGGTGATCGGCCAGGTGATCGACAACCTGAACGCGGTGCTCGACACCGTCAACGCGCGCGACGAGCAGCTGTCGGAGCTGATCAGCTCCCTGCAGGCGCTGGTCTCCGGGCTGGCCGAGGACCGCGAGCCGATCGGCGAGGCGATCGTGTCGATCGGCGAGCTCACGCACGTCACCGCGGACCTGCTCGAGGACGCCCGGCCGCCGCTGAAGGACGACATCCGTCTCCTCGGCGAGCTGGCCGAGAACCTCAACGCCCAGGACGAGCACCTCGAGCGGACGATCCGGAACCTGCCGCCGAAGCTCAAGAAGGTCATCCGCGCGGGCAGCTACGGCAGCTGGTTCAACTTCTACCTGTGCGGGGCGAGCGGGAGCATCGGGCTCGAGCCCTACATCCCGGCGTTCGAGATCCCGGTGTTCCGCAGCGGCGTCGAGCGCTGCGGCTCCGACCCCGACGGCGGCGACAGCGGGAACACCGACGAGCTCGTCGGGATCCCGCTGCCCGAACTGCCGCTCCCGGGCGGCGACGGGGGCGTGCCGGAGCTGCCCGTGCCCGACCTGCCGCTGCCGGGCGGTGAGGAGGGCGCGCCGCAGCTCTCCGCGCCCGACCTGCCGCTGCTGTCGAACCTGTTGCCGGGGGGCAGCTGATGCCGCAGACGCGCAACCCCGTCGCGACCGCGATCATCGGCCTGCTGGTGATCGTGCTCGTCGTGGTGCTGGCGTTCAACGGCCCCGCGATCTTCGGAGGTGGCACCACCTACAAGGCCGAGTTCCGCGAGGCCGCCGGGCTCGCCGAGGGCGACATGGTCACGGTGGCGGGCGTCGAGGCGGGCCGCGTGCAGGACGTCGAGCTCGCGGGCGACCGCGTGCTGGTCACGTTCCGGGTCACCGACGCCTGGGTCGGGGACCGCACGTCGGCGTCGATCGAGATCCGCACGCTGCTCGGCGCGAAGACGCTCGCCCTCGACCCGCAGGGCGACGCGGAGCTCGAACCGGGTGCCACGATCCCGCTCTCGCGCACCGCGTCGCCGTTCGACGTGGTGGAGGCGTTCGACGGGCTGTCCGGCACGCTGGACCAGGTCGACACCGCGCAGCTGGCGGAGAGCCTGGACACCCTCTCGGAGACGTTCCGGGACACCCCGCCGGAGATCCGCGGCGCGCTCGACGGGCTGTCGCGGCTGTCGACCACGATCGCGAGCCGCGACGAGGAGATCCGCAGGCTGCTCGCGGGCACCCACGAGCTCGCCGGCGTGCTCGCCGACCGCAACGCCGAGGTCGAGAAGCTGTTGGAGGACGGCAACCTGTTGCTGGCCGAGCTGCAGCGGCGCCGCGAGGCGATCAGCAGGCTCCTCGACGGCACCATCGCGCTGTCGGAGCAGCTGCGCGGCCTCGTCGCCGACAACTCCGAGCAGCTTCGCCCCACGCTGGAGCAGCTCGACCGGGTGGCGGCGCTGCTGCAGCGCAACCGCGACTCCCTCGGCGCGGGCATCCGCGACCTCGCGGTGTTCGTGCGGTACTTCGCCAACGCCACGGGCAACGGCGAGTGGTTCGACAACTACGTCTGCGCGCTGCTGCCGCCCTCGGCGGGCCCGATCAACCCGGAGGGATGCTGACATGCCCCCCGCCGGATGCACGCTCCTCGTTCCCGCGCCCAGCACCTCCCACGGGGGGCTCTGATGCCGCTCACCGACACCGACCGCAGGCACCTGCAGTTCACCGGCCTCGCCGCGGTGATCGCCGTGCTGCTGGCGAGCGGCGTCTACCTCGTGATGAACCAGCCGGCGCGGATGATCACCGCCTACTTCACCTCGGCCACCGGGGTGTTCGAGGACAACTCGGTGCGGGTGCTCGGGGTTCCGGTCGGCGACATCGTCTCCATCACCCCCGAGGGCACCCGGGTCCGCGTCGAGATGCGCATCGACGACCCCGACCTGAAGCTGCCCGCCGACGCCAAGGCGGTCGTCGTCTCGCCGAGCCTGGTGACCGGCCGCTACATCCAGCTGACCCCCACCTATTCGGGCGGCCCCGAGCTGCGCGACGGGGACGTGATCCCGCTGGAGCGCACGGCGGTGCCGCTCGGGGTCGACGACCTCGCCCGCACCGCCGACGAGCTCGCCAAGGCCCTCGGACCGGACGGGGTGAACTCCGACGGCGCGCTGGCCGACGCCCTCGACGTCGCGGCGGCCAACCTCGACGGCAACGGCCAGGCCGTCAACGACACGATCCGCAACCTCGGCGAGCTGTCGGGCACGCTCGCCGACTCCCGCGAGGACCTCTTCGGCACGGTGCGCGAGCTGCAGTCGTTCACGTCCATGCTCGCCGCCAACGACGCCGAGGTGCGCGAGTTCAACGAGCGGCTCGCCGACGTCGCCGGGTTCCTCGCCGACGAGCGGGGCGACCTCGCCACCGCGGTGCGGGAGCTGTCCATCGCCCTCGGCGAGGTGGCGGCCTTCGTCAAGGACAACCGCGAGCTCGTGAAGTCGAACGTCGACCGGCTCACCGACGTCACCGAGGTGCTCGTCGACCAGCGCAAGGCGCTCGCCGACGTCCTCGACGTCGCGCCGCTCGCGCTCGGGAACCTCTCGCTCGCCTACAACGGCGCCTCGGGCACCCTCGACACCCGGGCGAACATCAACGAGCTGACGATGCCGATCCCGGCGCTGGTGTGCGAGCTGCTGCGCCGCGGCGCCGGCGGCATCCCGATCGACCTGCAGCCGGCCTGCGACAAGCTCGCGCCGGTCCTCGACGGTCTCGTGCCCCTGCCCAGCGCCGCCGACGTCATCACGGCGCTGCAGAGCGGCCAGCCGCCGCCCGTCCCCGGGCTCGCGCTGCCCACCGAGGGGGAGCCGCCCGCGAACCTGCCCGAGCTGCCGCTGCCCGAGCTCCCGCTGCCCGGCGCGGAGCCGAGCGCGCAACCCGATGAGGAGCGGGCGGAGTCGGAGCCGACCTCGGCGCCACCGCGGCCCGGACCGACGCCGACGGCCGAGCCCGAGGAGGACCGCGAGGAGGCCGAGGAGACCGAGCAGACCAGGAGCTCCGAGCGCAACCAGGGCGAGGAGCAGGACGAGTCCGAGGAGCGCTCCGGCGGCTTCTCCTGGCTGTTCGGGGGTGGCCGGTGATCCGCCGCCTCGCCGCCGCCGCGACCGCGGCCGCCGTGCTCGCCACGAGCGGCTGCGGGGTGCTCTCGGGCGGCCTGCGCGGGGTCGACCTGCCCGGCGGGGCGAACCTCGGCGACGCCCCCTACTCGCTCACGATCGAGTTCACCGACGTCGTCGACCTCGTGCCCCAGTCGCTCGTGAAGGTCGCCGACGTGCCCGTCGGCACGGTCAGCGACATCGAGGTGGGACCGGACTGGACGGCGCAGGTCACCGTGCTCGTCAACGGCGACGTCGTGCTGCCGCCCGACGTCAACGCGCGGGTGCGCACCACCAGCCTGCTCGGCGAGAAGTTCGTCGAGCTGCTCGCCCCGCGCGACCCGGCACCCGGCCGGATCGCCGACGGCGCCACCATCCCGCTGCTGCGCACCAGCCGGGCCGCGGAGGTGGAGGAGGTGCTCGGCGCGCTGTCGCTGTTGCTCAACGGCGGCGGCGTGGCCCAGATCCGGACCATCGCGAGCGAGCTCAACCAGGCGCTGACCGGCAACGAGGAGGAGATCCGCGCGCTCCTCGACGACCTCGACGTGCTGGTCGGGGCGCTCGACGAGCACAAGGGCGAGATCACCAGGGCCATCGACGAGATCAACCGCCTGTCCGGCACGCTGCGCGACCGGCGCGGGCAGATCGAGACGGCCCTGGAGGACCTGTCGCCGGGCCTGCGCGAGCTGGAGGACCAGCGGGCCAAGCTCGTCGACATGCTGCAGGCGCTCGACCGGCTCTCGGGCGTGGCCACCGACGTGGTGAAGCGCAGCCACGACGACGTGGTCGCCGACCTCGAGCTGCTCCGGCCGGTGCTCGCGAAGCTCGTCGAGGCCGGGCCCGACCTGGTCAACTCGTTGAGCCTGCTGCCCACGTTCCCGTTCAGCGACGGCACGGTCGACGCGTTCGCGGGCGACTACGCCAACCTGTACGCCACGCTCGACCTCGACCTCAGCAACCTGCTCGCCGACCTCGCGCGCTCGGGCGAGCCGTTCCCCGGCCCCGACGGCCCGCTCGGGATGCTGCCGCCCACCTCGCAACTGCTCGGCCCGCTGCTCGGCCCGCAGAGCCCGTCGCTGCCGGACTTCCCGCTGCTGGGCGAGGGCGACCTGCTGCCGATCCCCGGTGAGGTCGAGCCCCTGCCGACCTCGGGCTCGCCCGAGCCGCCGGAGGACGAGGACGAGGACGACGACGAGGACCGGGGGCGCCGCGAGGGCGGGCTGCTCGGCGGCCTGCTGGGAGGTGGCCGGTGATCACCAAGGTCGTGCGGCTGCAGCTGGTGGCGTTCCTGCTGATCACCGTCATCGGCGTCGGCTACGCGGGATTCCGCTACGCCGGGCTCGGCGAGCTGTTCGGCGCGACGACCTACCCCGTGCGCGTCCAGCTCGCCACGTCCGGCGGGATCTTCACCGGCGCCGACGTCACCTACCGCGGGGTGAGCGTCGGGCGGGTCGGGGAGCTGTCCATCACCCCGGGCGGGGTGGAGGCGCGGCTGGACATCCGCCGCGACGCCCCGCCGATCCCCGCCGACGTCGACGCGGAGGTGCACAACCTGTCGGCGATCGGCGAGCAGTACGTCGACCTGCTGCCCGCCTCCGACGGCGGGCCGTACCTGGCGGACGGCTCGGTGATCCCGGTCGGGCGCACGAGCACGCCGGTGCCGGTCGAGGAGCTGGTGGTGAGCCTCGACGACTTCGTGCGCTCGGTGCCGCTGGGCTCGCTGCGCACCACCGTCGACGAGCTCGGCGCCGCCTTCGCCAACACCGCGCTGCCGCTGCAGAAGCTGCTCGACACCACCGACGCGTTCACCGAGGACGCCGTGGACGCCCTGCCGGAGACGGTGAAGCTGATCGAGGACGGCCGCACCGTGCTCACCACGCAGAACGACGTCGCGGGCTCGTTCCGCAGCTTCAGCGAGGACCTCGCCCTGCTCGCCGACCAGCTGGCCGAATCCGACCCGGACCTGCGCCGGCTGATCGACAACGGCCCGAAGGCGTCCCACGAGATCAGGGCGCTGCTGCGGGAGAGCGGCACCGGCCTGGGCCAGCTCATCGCCGACCTGCTCACCACCTCCCGCGTCGCCGAGCCGCGCCAGGCCGCGCTGCGGCAGATCCTCGTCACCTACCCCGGCGTCACGTCCACGACCTACACGGTGGTGCCCGGCGACGGCACCGCGCACCTCGGACTGGTGATCAACCTGTTCGACCCGCCCCCCTGCACCCGGGGCTACGAGAGCACCGACCGGCGGCCCGGCGGCGACACCTCGGAGGTCGAGCCGAACCGCAAGGCATACTGCGCGGAACCCGAGGGAAGCCCGATCAGCGTCCGCGGGGCCCAGAACGCCCCGTACGGCCTGGACATCCCCGAGAACGAGAAGTGGATGCCCCGGGCCGAGGCGCCGTCCGGGCCCCCGAGGGGTGGCCTGCCCGCCGGATCCGCTCGCGTGATCCCCGACCGCGTCGGTTCGCTCCCGCCGCTCAGCTCCCTGGCACAGATCCTCGGTTGACCCCGGGATACCGGCCCCGACCCCGACGGAGAGCCGTATGACCGTCCTCGAGAAGCCCACGACGCAGCAGAAGGACCCGGAGCGGGCGCCGTCGTGGCGCCGCGTCGAGATCACCCCCGTCCGCGCGCTCGCGGCGCTGGTGGCGCTCGCCGCGTGCGCCGCCCTGTTCTTCGGCGTGCGGTGGGTCCTCGCGGCCACCGACGACGACCTCGAGCTCGCGGCCGAGCGCGAGGTCGTCCTGGTCGACGCGCGCCAGGCCGCCATCAACATCAACACGCTCGACTACCGCGACGTCGCGGCCGGGCTGGACCTGTGGGAGCAGTCGTCCACCGGCACGCTGCTCGACGAGTTCCGCCGCCTGCGCGGGGAGTACGAGCAGGTCGTCACGCAGGCCAAGCGCGTCACCGTCGCCACCGTGCCCGACGCGGCGGTCGCCGAGCTGGACCTGCGCGCGGGCACCGCCCGGGTGCTCGCCGCCGTGGACGTCGAGGTCCGGCCGGAGGGCCAGGACCCCGTCATCACCCGCCAGCGGCTCGAGCTGGAGATGACCCGCACCGACCAGGGCTGGAAGGCGAGCCGGGTGCACCCGGTCCGCACGCCGAGCTGACAGGAGCGCCCCGATGCCACCTCGTCCGCGTCCCCCGCGTCCCCGCCCGGCCGCGTCCCGCCGCCCCCGCGTCGCCGGGATGGCGCCCACCGTGGCCCGCCCCGCCGAGCGCGTCGAGGAGCCCGCGGAGCTCACCGTCGCCGCGCCCGAGCGGGGTGCGGCGAAGCCCGCCCGCCCGAAGCCCACCCCCGCGGGCGAACGGGTCGACCGCGAGGTCCCCACCGAGGAGAAGCCGCCGAAGCCCGGGCGCAAGCCGCGCGGCAAGCCCGCCCGCCGGGAGGAGGCCGAGCCGGCCGCCGACGGGACCGAACGCCTGCCGGTCGTCGCCGAGGAGGCCGACGAGCCCGAGACGTCCACCGAGACCCGCGACGCGTCCGCGGGCGAGGAGGCCCCCGAAGCCGCCCCCGGCCGCGGCGCGCGGCTCGTCGCGCTGGTGCGGCGCCGGGCCGTCCCGCTGCTCGCGGTGGCGGCGCTCGTGCTCACCACGGTCGCCGTGGTCGCGGGCGTCCAGGACGCCCGGCTGCGCGGCGCCCCGTCGGCGGCGAACACCGCGCTCGTGGACGTGGGCGCCACCGCCGAGGTGGCGGCGCAGCTGTCCGACGCGGTCGAGACCGTGTACTCGTTCGACTTCGCCCGGCTCGACGAGAACGAGCGGGCCGCGCGCGAGGTGATCACGCCCGCGTTCGCCGCCGAGTTCGACCGGCTGTTCGCCGAGGTCAGGGCGCGGGCGCCGGAGCAGCAGGCCGTGGTGTCGGCCACGGTGACCCACACCGCGGTCAAGGAGATCACCGGCGACCGGGCCGTGGTGGTCGCGTTCGTCGACCAGCTGGCCACGCGCGCCGCACCGGACGCCGAGTCGCAGCAGCTCGCCGCTGCGGGGAGGCTCACGGTCACCGGCGAGCGGGTGGACGGCCGCTGGAAGATCGCGGCCGTGACGCCCCTGTAGGAGACCCCGACCTGCCAGGTCGGGGACGCGGTCGCGTATCCTCGTCGACGGTTCCACCGAAGACCGCAGGTCTGCGCCCTCCCGGGGGCGCACGAAGGCCCCGCACCCGCGGGCGGCCCGCGCAGGAGGACGAGGTCATCTCGAGGTGTGCGTCGCGCACGCCTCGGTTCCGCCCCGTGCGCTCCTGCGCCGGGGCGTTCGTCGTCTCCGAGGTCGTCGTGTCCGAGGTCGCCACGGTGCGAACCGCAGGAATGACACCGACCACGACGAGAGGAGGCGAGGATGGCCCGACCCGACAAGGTCGCTGCGGTCGAAGAGATCGCTGAGAACTTCAGGGGCGCGTCCGCCTCGGTGGTCACCGAGTACCGCGGCCTGACGATGTCCCAGCTGACGACGCTGCGCCGGTCGCTCGGCGACGGTGCGACCTACCGCGTCGCCAAGAACACGCTGGTCAAGCGCGCCGCGCAGAAGGCGGGCATCGAAGGGCTCGACGATCTGCTCGTCGGCCCGACGGCGATCACGTTCATCCAGGGCGAGCCCGTCGAGGCCGCCAAGGCGCTGCGCGAGTTCGCCAAGACCAACCAGGGCCTGGTGATCAAGGGTGGCTTCATGGACGGTCGCCCGCTGACCGTCGACGAGGTCAACCGGCTCGCCGACCTGGAGTCCCGCGAGGTCCTGCTGGCCAAGCTGGCCGGCGCGATGAAGGGCACCATGGCGAGGGCCGCCGGCCTCTTCGCCGCCCCGGCCTCGCAGGTCGCCCGCCTGGCCCAGGCGCTGGCCGACAAGCGCGCCGCGGAAGAGGGCGGCGACGCCGCCACCGAGGCCTGATCCCACCCCAGCTCAGCAACACCCCAGAGAGGCACCACCATGGCGAAGCTGTCCACCGACGAGCTCCTCGAGGCCTTCAAGGACCTCACCCTCATCGAGCTGTCGGAGTTCGTGAAGAAGTTCGAGGAGACCTTCGACGTCACCGCGGCCGCCCCGGTCGCCGTGGCCGCCGCGGGCGGCGCTCCGGCCGCCGGTGGCGAGGCCGCCCCGGCCGCCGAGGAGAAGGACGAGTTCAACGTCGTCCTCGAGGCCGCAGGCGACAAGAAGATCCAGGTCATCAAGGTCGTCCGCGAGCTGGTCTCGGGCCTGGGCCTGAAGGAGGCCAAGGACCTCGTCGAGAGCGCCCCGAAGCCGATCCTCGAGGGCGTGGCCAAGGACGCGGCCGACGCCGCCAAGGCCAAGCTCGAGGAGGCCGGCGCCAAGGTCAGCCTGTCCTGACGCGGCACGGCGCACCCGAAGCGGCACCCCCGCCCAGCGGTTCCGGGCGGGGGTGCCGCTTCGCGTTCAGCCCCGTGCGCGCAGCTCGCGGCGCAGCAGCTTGCCGGTGACCGTCTTCGGGATCTCGTCGAGGAACTCCACCTGGCGGGGGTACTTGTAGGCGGCCATCCGCTCCTTGCAGAACGCGATCAGCTCGTCGGCGGTGGCCGTGCGGCCCGGACGGAGGCTCACGTAGGCCTTCACGGTCTCCCCGCGGTAGGGGTCGGGCACGCCGACCACGGCCGCCTCCCGCACGGCCTCGTGCTCGTAGAGCACGTCCTCGACCTCGCGCGGCCAGACCTTGTAGCCGCCCGCGTTGATCTGGTCCTTCTTGCGGTCGACGATGTAGAACCAGCCGTTCGCGTCCATGTAGCCGACGTCGCCGGTGTGCAGCGCCCCGCCGGGGATCGCGCGCTGGGTCTCCTCCGGCTTGTTCCAGTACCCCGACACGACCTGCGGGCCGCTCGTCACGATCTCGCCGATCTCGCCGGGCGGCAGCTCCTCGCCGTCGTCGCCGAGGATGCGCACGACGGTCGAGTAGATCGGCACCCCGACCGACAGCGCCCCGGAGGCGTCGTCGACGGGGGCCTCGACGCCCCGCGGCACGCCGTGCGAGGGCGACGTGGTCTCGGTGAGCCCGTAGATGTTGTGGATGTACTGGCCGAACGCCGCCGAGAACGCCTTCACCGTCGACGGCGGGATGGGCGCGCCGCCGGACCAGATCTTCGTGAGCGACGCGAGCGCGTCGCGCTCGGCGTTCGGGGCGTTCATCAGCGCGATGAACACCGTGATCGAGCCGACGGTGAACGTCGGGCGCTCCTCGCGGATCACGTCGATCGCGAGCGACGGCTCGAACCGGTGGAACAGCACGAGCGGCGCGCCGAGCAGCAGCGCCGTGGTGACGCCCGCGATCAGCCCCGTGATGTGGAACAGCGGCGCCACCCCGAGCACCACGTCGTCGGGCGTGAGGTGGCACCACTGCCGGTAGGCCTGGCTGTTGAACACCACGTTGCGGTGGGTGTTCATGGCGCCCTTCGGCGGGCCGGTCGTGCCCGACGTGTAGGTGAGGAAGGCGACGTCGTCGAGCGACAGCGACACCGGCGGCGGCGACTGCCCGCGGAAGCGGGCGATCAGCTCGCCCATGTCGACCGTGCCGGGCACGTCGATGCGCTCGGACCCGCCGAAGGCCCGCGGGTCGTTGCGGGTCTGGTACTCCAGCTCGGAGGTGGTGACGACGGTCTGCACGCCGGTGCGCCCGACCACCTCGCCCGCGACGTCGCGGTACAGGCTCTGCAGGCACACCAGCACCCGGGCGCCGGAGTCGGTGAGCAGCAGCTCCAGCTCCCGGGCGCGGTTCATCGGGTTGATCGGCACCGCGATGCCGCCCGCCTTCCACGTGCCGAGCAGCCCGATGACGAACTGCGGCACGTTCTGCAGGTACAACGCCACCCGGTCGCCCGCGGTGAGGCCGGCGTCGAGCAGGCCCACCGCGAACGCGTCGGACAGCTCGTCGAGCTCGCGCACGGTGATGCGGCCGTCGAAGTAGCGCAGCGCGTCGCCGTCGGGATTGCGCTCCAGCGCCGCCCGGAACATCGACAGCGCGTCGGTGTGCTCGAGCTCCAGGTCGTGCGGCTGGCCCTCCTCGTAGCGCGCCAGCCACGGACGTTCGTCGTAGATGCTCGTCGTGGACACCTTCGTCCTCCCCAGCTCGCCCCCGGCCGGCTGATCGTCAGCTCGGCCGCGCGGGGGTGTCAAGCGGGGCGGCGCCCGCCTGACCGGGAGTCGGGTGTCCGAGGTGACGGGGTGGGCACGGTCCGGCGACGGAGCGGTGACGGCGCGGGCGGCGGTGCCCGGGCCACGCGGCCCGTCCGAAGATCACCCCAACGGGCGGGGGGCCGTCGGTGAGCGGCAACTTGCCCGCTAGATGAGCCCCTCCGTGCCGTTCGTCCCGCGAAAAGGACCACTTACCGGCGCGTAGAGTCTTGACGGGGCGCGCTCGTCAAGTCACTCTTAGGTCTCGATGGTTGTCTCGGCGACCTGTCTCGACAGCGGCTGCATTTGCAGCTAGACTGCCTCTTTGCGCTGCCCTCGTCCAGCCGCGCGCGTCCGAGGAGTCCTCCCGCTCCAGGGTGTCCCTTCAGGGCCCACGTGCGTCTGGCGATGGCCGCGTCATGACAACAGACGGCGTGCGCCGCATCCCGCCAGTCCGCGAGCCCGTTCGCCCCGGACCTCCCGCCCGGGGCGGACGAGCAGACGGTAGCGCGTGGATGCCGGTGCCCGCCAGACGAGAGCGCAGTTCTCGGAAGGACGCATCTTGGCTTCGTCCCGCGCCACCAGCCCCCTCGCGACCCCCGCTGCCGTCTCGGCCAACCCGAACTTCCCCGGTGCGCCCACCCGGGTCAGCTTCGCGAAGATCCGTGAGCCGCTCGAGGTGCCCGACCTCCTCGACATCCAGATCCAGTCCTTCCAGTGGCTGATCGGTTCGGAGGAGTGGTTCCAGCGCCGGATCGACGCAGGCGACGAGAACCCGGTCGGCGGGCTCGAGGAGATCCTGCAGGAGATCTCCCCGATCGAGGACTTCTCGGGCTCGATGTCCCTGTCCTTCTCCGACCCCCGCTTCGACGAGGTCAAGGCCTCCGTCGAGGAGTGCCGGGACAAGGACATGACCTACGCCGCCCCGCTGTTCGTCACGGCGGAGTTCACCAACAACACCACCGGCGAGATCAAGAGCCAGACGGTGTTCATGGGTGACTTCCCGATGATGACGGACAAGGGCACGTTCATCATCAACGGCACCGAGCGCGTCGTCGTGTCCCAGCTGGTGCGGTCGCCCGGCATCTACTTCGACCACACCATCGACAAGACCACCGAGAAGGACGTCTACTCGGTCAAGATCATCCCGAGCCGCGGCGCGTGGCTGGAGTTCGACGTCGACAAGCGCGACACCGTCGGCGTCCGCATCGACCGCAAGCGCCGTCAGCCGGTCACCGTGCTGCTCAAGGCGCTGGGCTGGACCAACGAGCAGATCCGGGAGCGGTTCGGGTTCTCCGAGACCGTCCTCGCCACGCTGGAGAAGGACCACACCGCGGGCCAGGACGAGGCGCTGCTCGACATCTACCGCAAGCTGCGCCCGGGCGAGCCGCCCACGCGCGAGAGCGCCCAGACGCTGCTCGAGAACCTGTTCTTCAAGGACAAGCGCTACGACCTGGCCAAGGTCGGCCGCTACAAGGCCAACAAGAAGCTCGGCCTGGACATCGACCTCTCGGTGGGCATCCTCACCGAGGAGGACATCGCCACCACCATCGAGTACCTGGTCCGGCTGCACGCCGGCGAGACCACGATGCGGGTCGGCGACAAGGAGATCCCGGTCGAGGTCGACGACATCGACCACTTCGGCAACCGGCGCATCCGCACCGTCGGCGAGCTGATCCAGAACCAGGTCCGCGTCGGCCTGTCCCGCATGGAGCGCGTCGTCCGCGAGCGCATGACCACGCAGGACGTCGAGGCCATCACGCCGCAGACCCTGATCAACATCCGCCCGGTCGTGGCGGCGATCAAGGAGTTCTTCGGCACCTCGCAGCTGTCCCAGTTCATGGACCAGCACAACCCGCTCGCGGGGCTGACGCACAAGCGCCGGCTCAACGCGCTGGGCCCGGGCGGTCTGTCCCGGGAGCGGGCCGGCATGGAGGTGCGCGACGTGCACCCCAGCCACTACGGCCGCATGTGCCCGATCGAGACCCCCGAGGGTCCGAACATCGGCCTGATCGGGTCGCTGTCCACCTACGCGCAGGTCAACCCGTTCGGCTTCATCCAGACGCCGTACCGCAAGGTGGAGAACGGCCGGGTCACCGACGAGATCGACTACCTCACCGCCGACGAGGAGGACCGCTTCGTCGTCGCGCAGGCCAACGCGCCGCTCGACGAGGAGGGCAACTTCGCCGAGGAGCGGGTCCTCGTCCGGCGCAAGGGCGGCGAGCTCGACCTCGTCCCGCCGGCCGCGGTGGACTACATGGACGTCTCGCCGCGGCAGATGGTGTCGGTGGCCACGGCGCTCATCCCGTTCCTCGAGCACGACGACGCCAACCGCGCGCTGATGGGCGCCAACATGCAGCGCCAGGCGGTGCCGCTGCTGCGCAGCGAGGCCCCGCTGGTCGGCACGGGCATGGAGCTGCGCGCCGCGGTCGACGCCGGTGACGTGCTGGTGGCCGAGAAGGCCGGTGTGGTCGAGGAGCTGTGCGCCGACTACATCACGATCATGGCCGACGACGGCACGCGCACCACGTACCGGCTGAACAAGTTCCGCCGGTCCAACCAGGGCACGTGCAACAACCAGAAGCCGATCGTCGACGAGGGCCAGCGCGTCGAGGCCGGCCAGGTCATCGCCGACGGGCCGTGCACCCAGGACGGCGAGATGGCCCTGGGCAAGAACCTCCTCGTGGCGATCATGCCGTGGGAGGGCCACAACTACGAGGACGCGATCATCCTCTCGCAGCGCCTCGTGCAGGACGACGTGCTGACGTCGATCCACATCGAGGAGCACGAGATCGACGCCCGCGACACCAAGCTGGGCGCCGAGGAGATCACCCGGGACATCCCGAACGTCTCCGAGGAGGTCCTCGCCGACCTCGACGAGCGCGGCATCATCCGCATCGGCGCCGAGGTGCAGCCGGGCGACATCCTCGTCGGCAAGGTCACCCCGAAGGGCGAGACCGAGCTGACCCCCGAGGAGCGCCTGCTGCGTGCGATCTTCGGCGAGAAGGCCCGCGAGGTCCGCGACACCTCGCTGAAGGTGCCGCACGGCGAGAACGGCAAGGTCATCGGGATCCGCGTCTTCTCCCGCGACGACGACGACGAGCTGGCGCCCGGCGTCAACGAGCTCGTCCGCGTCTACGTGGCCCAGAAGCGCAAGATCCAGGACGGCGACAAGCTCGCCGGCCGCCACGGCAACAAGGGCGTGATCGGCAAGATCCTGCCCGTCGAGGACATGCCGTTCCTGCCGGACGGCACGCCGGTGGACATCATCCTCAACACCCACGGCGTGCCGCGCCGCATGAACATCGGCCAGATCCTGGAGACCCACCTCGGGTGGATCGCGCACTCCGGCTGGGAGATCGAGGGCAAGCCCGAGTGGGCCGAGAAGCTCCCCGAGGAGCTGTACTCGATGCCTCCGGGCACCCGCACCGCCACCCCGGTCTTCGACGGTGCGCGCGAGGACGAGATCACCGGCCTGCTCGCCTCCACGCGGCCCAACCGCGACGGCGAGCGGATGGTCGGCCCCGACGGGAAGGCCACGCTGTTCGACGGGCGTTCCGGCGAGCCGTTCCCCTTCCCGGTGGCCGTCGGCTACATGTACATCCTGAAGCTGGCCCACCTGGTGGACGACAAGATCCACGCGCGCTCCACCGGCCCGTACTCGATGATCACGCAGCAGCCGCTGGGCGGTAAGGCCCAGTTCGGCGGCCAGCGGTTCGGCGAGATGGAGTGCTGGGCCATGCAGGCGTACGGCGCCGCCTACACCCTGCAGGAGCTGCTCACCATCAAGTCCGACGACGTGGTGGGCCGCGTGAAGGTGTACGAGGCCATCGTCAAGGGCGAGAACATCCCCGAGCCGGGCATCCCGGAGTCGTTCAAGGTGCTCCTCAAGGAGCTCCAGTCGCTGTGCCTGAACGTCGAGGTGCTCTCCAGCGACGGTGCGGCGATCGAGATGCGTGACAGCGACGACGAGGACCTCGAGCGGGCCGCCGCCAACCTGGGCATCAACCTGTCCAGCCGGCCGGGCTCCGACTCGACGACGCTCGACGACGTCGTCAACTGACCCGCCCAGAGCCGAGACAACGAGAAGGACACATCTTGCTCGACGTCAACTTCTTCGACGAGCTTCGCATCGGCCTGGCCACCGCCGAGGACATCCGCCAGTGGTCGCACGGCGAGGTGAAGAAGCCGGAGACCATCAACTACCGCACCCTCAAGCCGGAGAAGGACGGGCTCTTCTGCGAGAAGATCTTCGGCCCCACCCGGGACTGGGAGTGCTACTGCGGCAAGTACAAGCGCGTCCGGTTCAAGGGCATCATCTGCGAGCGCTGCGGCGTGGAGGTCACCCGCGCCAAGGTGCGCCGCGAGCGGATGGGCCACATCGAGCTGGCCGCCCCGGTCACGCACATCTGGTACTTCAAGGGCGTCCCGAGCCGGTTGGGCTACCTGCTCGACCTGGCCCCGAAGGACCTCGAGAAGATCATCTACTTCGCGGCGTACGTGATCACCTCGGTGAACACGGAGCTGCGGCACCAGGACATGTCCACGCTCGAGAACGAGATGAGCGTGGAGCGCAAGCGCGTCGAGCAGCGGCGTGACGCCGACCTCGAGGCGCGGGCGCAGAAGCTCGAGGCCGACCTCGCCGAGCTGGAGGCGGAGGGCGCCAAGAGCGACGTCCGCCGCAAGGTGAAGGAGAGCGGCGAGCGCGAGATGCGCCAGATCCGCGACCGGGCCCAGCGCGAGCTGGACCGGCTCGAGGAGATCTGGAACACCTTCACCAAGCTCGAGGTGAAGCAGCTGATCGCGGACGAGGGGCTCTACCGCGAGCTCTACGACCGCTACGGCGACTACTTCACCGGCGCCATGGGCGCCGAGGCGATCCAGACGCTGCTGCAGAACTTCGACATCGACGGCGAGGCCGAGCGCCTGCGCGAGACCATCCGCAACGGCAAGGGGCAGAAGAAGCTCCGCGCCCTGAAGCGGCTCAAGGTCGTCGCGGCGTTCCAGTCCACGGGCAACAGCCCGATGGGCATGGTGCTCGACTGCGTGCCGGTCATCCCGCCGGACCTGCGCCCGATGGTGCAGCTCGACGGTGGCCGCTTCGCGACCTCCGACCTGAACGACCTGTACCGCCGGGTCATCAACCGCAACAACCGCCTCAAGAGGCTGATCGACCTCGGCGCGCCCGAGATCATCGTCAACAACGAGAAGCGGATGCTGCAGGAGGCCGTCGACGCGCTGTTCGACAACGGCCGTCGCGGCCGTCCGGTCACCGGCCCGGGCAACCGCCCGCTCAAGTCGCTGTCCGACCTGCTCAAGGGCAAGCAGGGCCGGTTCCGCCAGAACCTGCTCGGCAAGCGCGTCGACTACTCCGGCCGTTCGGTCATCGTGGTCGGCCCGCAGCTCAAGCTGCACCAGTGCGGCCTGCCCAAGGGCATGGCGCTCGAGCTGTTCAAGCCGTTCGTCATGAAGCGGCTGGTCGACCTCAACCACGCGCAGAACATCAAGTCCGCCAAGCGCATGGTGGAGCGCGGCCGCTCGCAGGTGTGGGACGTGCTCGAGGAGGTCATCTCCGAGCACCCGGTGCTGCTCAACCGCGCGCCCACGCTGCACCGCCTCGGCATCCAGGCCTTCGAGCCGCAGCTGGTGGAGGGCAAGGCCATCCAGCTGCACCCGCTGGTCTGCGAGGCGTTCAACGCCGACTTCGACGGCGACCAGATGGCGGTGCACCTGCCGCTGTCGGCCGAGGCGCAGGCCGAGGCCCGGGTGCTGATGCTGTCGAGCAACAACATCCTGTCGCCCGCGTCGGGCCGCCCGCTGGCCATGCCCCGCCTGGACATGGTCACCGGCCTGTACCACCTGACGCGCAAGCGCGACGACGCCCCGGGCGCGGGCCTGGTGTTCTCCTCGCCGGCCGAGGCGATCATGGCCTACGACCGGAAGACCCTGCACCTGCAGGCGCCGTGCAAGATCCGGCTGAAGGGCGTCGTCCCGCCGCCGGAGCTGGCTGCGAAGCTGGCCGAGGACGGCTGGCAGCCGGGCGACCCGTGGCTCGCCGAGACCACCCTCGGCCGGGTCATGTTCAACGAGCTCCTGCCCGACGACTACCCGTTCGTCAACGAGGAGCTGCCCAAGAAGCGCCAGGCCACGATCATCAACGACCTGGCCGAGCGGTACTCCATGACCGAGGTCGCGCAGGTGCTCGACCGCCTCAAGGAGGCCGGCTTCTACTGGGCCACGCGCTCCGGCGTCACGCTGTCGATCTCCGACGTGGTCGTGCCGCCGAACAAGCAGGAGATCCTCGACGCCTACGAGGCCAAGGCCGACCAGATCAACAAGCGCTACCAGCGCGGTGCCCTGTCGCACCAGGAGCGCAACGACGAGATGGTCAAGATCTGGACGCAGGCCACCGAAGAGGTGGCCAAGGCCATGGAGGAGCACTTCCCCGAGGACAACCCGATCCCGACGATCGTGAAGTCGGGCGCGGCGGGCAACATGACCCAGGTCCGGCAGCTGGCCGGTATGCGTGGTCTGGTGGCCAACCCGAAGGGTGAGTACATCCCCCGGCCGATCAAGTCCAACTTCCGCGAGGGCCTGTCGGTGGGTGAGTACTTCATCTCCACCCACGGCACCCGGAAGGGTCTGGCCGACACGGCGCTGCGTACCGCCGACTCGGGTTACCTGACCCGGCGCCTGGTGGACGTGTCGCAGGACGTCATCGTCCGCGAGACCGACTGCGGCACCGAGCGCAGCATCACGATGCCGGTCACCGAGGAGCTGGCCGACGGGTCGCTCATCCCGCACCGGTTCGTGCGCACCTCGGTGTACGCCCGCACGGCCGCCGAGGACGTCCAGGGGCCCGACGGCGAGTACATCGTCCGCAAGGGCGACGACATCGGCGACCCGGCGCTCGACGCGCTGGTGGCGGCCGGCGTCAAGACGATCAAGGTGCGCAGCGCGCTGACCTGCGCGTCGGCCACCGGCATCTGCGCCATGTGCTACGGCCGCTCGATGGCCACCGGCAAGCTGGTGGACGTCGGCGAGGCGGTCGGCATCGTGGCCGCGCAGTCGATCGGTGAGCCCGGCACGCAGCTGACGATGCGCACGTTCCACCAGGGTGGTGTCGCCGGCGACGACATCACCACCGGTCTGCCCCGCGTCACGGAGCTGTTCGAGGCCCGCGTGCCGAAGGGCAAGGCGCCGATCGCCGACGTGGACGGCACGATCCACATCGAGGACGGCGACCGGTTCTGGAAGATCACCCTCACGCCGGACGACGGCAGCGAGGAGATCGTCTACGACAAGCTGTCGAAGCGGCAGTGGCTGGCGATGACCACCGTCGACGGGGTCGAGCGGCCGCTGCAGGACGGCGACCACGTGAAGGTGGGCCAGCTGCTCCTCGAGGGCACGGCCGACCCGCACGAGGTGCTGCGCGTCATGGGCCCGCGCGAGGTGCAGCTGCACCTGGTGCGTGAGGTGCAGAAGGTGTACCGCACGCAGAGCGTGGACATCCACGACAAGCACATCGAGGTCATCGTCCGGCAGATGCTCCGCCGGGTCACGATCATCGACTCGGGCTCCACGGAGTTCCTGCCCGGTGCGCTGGCCGAGCGCGCCGAGTTCGAGGCCGCCAACCGCAAGGCGGTGGCCGAGGGCGGCGAGCCGGCCTCCGGCCGTCCGGTGCTCATGGGGATCACGAAGGCCTCGCTGGCCACGGAGTCGTGGCTGTCCGCGGCTTCCTTCCAGGAGACCACGAAGATCCTCACCGATGCCGCGATCAACGGGAAGCGCGACAAGCTCGTCGGGCTCAAGGAGAACGTGATCATCGGCAAGCTGATCCCCGCGGGCACCGGCATCAACCGGTACCGCAACATCCAGGTCCAGCCCACGGAGGAGGCCCGCGCGGCCGCCTACGCGCTGCCGAGCTACGACGACGGCTACTACAGCCCGGACGTGTTCGGCACGGGCAGCGGCGCCGCGGTGCCGCTGGACGACTACGACTTCGGGCGCGACTACCGCTAGGTAGGCGCGAGCCGGCCGGGGGCGACGGCCCCCGGCCGGGCCGCCCGATGCCGCTGAACGGGGCCGGCCACCTCTCTCCCGTGGAGGTGACCGGCCCCGTTCGCATGTCAGCGGCCGGTCTGACCCGGGTTCCGCGGAACTCGTCCACCACCGGTTCTCGTGGTGCTTCAGCAGGAGGAGCAGGCCGCAGGAACGACGGCGCCGGGTATCGCGCACACCTCATCACCTGTGTTCGAGGCAACGATGACGCCCGGGTCTGACGATTTCGAGGCCCGAGTTCGGGTTCCGCGGAACCCGGCGGTGCAGGGTGGCCACCTTCCCGAAATCGAGCGGGGGTCGGGACTGCCCGGCGAAGGCCTGCCCGTAGCAGCCGTGAAGACTCGCAGGTCGAGGGCCGCGGCAGCGATCGCGCGGCGGCGACCCCGGAGGCACCCTCGACCTGTGCGGAGCGGCCCCGCACGATCGGGGCGCCGCCAGCAGGCCCACCGGCCCGAGACAGCGCCGAGATCAACCTGAGAACTGGGGAATTCTGAACAACGATGTGGACAACTTCCCCACCGCCTAGCTCGCCGCCCTCTCCGCGAGCCGCGTGAACGCCGGCCGGAACGCCCGGCTCGACAACACCCGGTAGACCAGGTTGCGCCTGCGGATCCTCGCCGCGGTGGGCGGCGCGAGGAACGGTCCCGCGTGGCGGGCCTGCCGCTGCGCCTTGGCGACGGCCTGGCGCATCGTCGCCTCGTACCGGGCGAACGCGCCCGCGTGGTCGCCGCCTGCCGCGAGCTCGGCGGCGAGTACGGACGCGCCCGTCATCGCGAGGCCCGTGCCGCCTCCGCCGGGGCCCGTGGCCCACGCCGCGTCGCCGACGAGCGCGACGCGGCCGGTCGACCACCGGTCCAGGTGGACCTGCGCGAACTCGTCGAACCACAGGTCGGGGGCCGCGGCGACGGCGGGCAGGAGCTGGGGCACGCGCCACCCGGCCCGGGAGAACCGCTCGGTGACGATGCCGACGACCTGGTCGCGGTCGCGGCGGTCGCAGCGCAGCCGCGGGCCGGCGAAGATCAGCGCGACGTTCGCCGCTGCGGGGTCGCGGCCGCTCGAGATCAGGGCGCCGAGGCCCGGCTCGTTGTAGAGCAGGCCGGAGCGGTGCAGGCCGAAGTCGTTGGGCACGGTACAGCCGGCCTGGTGGTAGCCGAGGAAGGTGGAGAACCGCTCCTGCGGCCCCCACGCCAGCGCGCGGACGCCGGAGTGCGCGCCGTCCGCCCCGACGACGAGGTCGAAGCGGCGCGACCCGCCCCGCTCGAACGCCACCTCGACCCCGCCCGCGTGCTGGGTGAGGCCGGCGACGGTGTCGCCGAAGACGTACTCGACGTCGTCGCGGGTGCGCTCGTGGAGGATGCGGGCGAGGTCGCCCCGCCGGATCTCCACCTCCCCGCTCATGAGCGCCGCGGGCAGCCGGACCAGCGGGCGCCCGTCGGAGTCGACGACGACCTGCTCGCCCATCCCGGTCTGCGCGTCGCGCACCGCGTCGACGAGGTCCATCCGGCGCAGGACCTCCAGCTGGGCACCGCGGAAGTCGACGCCGTGGCCGCCGGTGCGCAGCGCGGGCGCCCGCTCGACGACGGTGACGTCGGCGCCGTGGCGGGCCAGCCAGTACGCGAGCGTCGGCCCGGCGATGCTCGCGCCGCAGATCAGGACGTGCACGGTTCCCCCTTCGCCCGGAAGCGGGGACGACCGTACGCACGTATTGCACGGTTGGTCAATCCAGTTGGTCAAACCGCTTGGTCAAGCGATCCGATAGCCTCCACGGCATGGGGAACCGGGAGGACCTCCTCGCCGGCGCGATCACGTGCCTGAAGGAGAAGGGCTGGGCCCGCACCACCGTCCGCGACATCGCGGCGGCGGCGGGCGTGAGCCACGCCGCGATCGGCTACCACTTCGGCTCCCGCGAGGCGCTGCTCACCGCCGCGTTGACCCAGGCCATGGACGAGTGGGGCGCCGAGATCGGCAGCGCGGTGCGCGCCCGCGGCCCGGCCGACGACTACGAGGCGTTCTGGGACGAGACCGTGCGCTCCTACGCCACGCACCTCGCGCTGTGGCGCGCGAGCATCGACGCCTTCCTGCAGGCCGAGCACAACCCGACGCTGCGTGCCCAGCTGGCCGACGCCCAGCGCCAGGGCCGCCAGGGCCTGGCCGCCGGACTGCTCGGCACCGAGGAGTCCGCCGTCACCGAGGAGCAGGCGCGCACGATCGGGGCCGTGCAGTCGGCGCTGATCTCCGGCGTGCTGCTGCAGCACCTGCTCGACCCGGAGACGGCGCCGACCGGCGCCGAGGTGGTGGCGGGCCTGCGTGCGCTGGCAGAGCTGGCCCGCGCCGGCGAGGGGTCCGGGTAGCGGGCTACGCCCCGACCTCGTACTCGTCGACCTCGAAGCGGCGGGTGCGCCGGGCGTACTCGGCGACGGTGCCGGGCCAGTTGTTGACGATCCGGCCGCTCGCGGTGCGGTACCAGCTGCGGCAGCCCGTCCACACGGTCCCGGCCAGCCGACGCTGGATCTCCTCGTCGTAGCGCTCGGCGACCTCGGGGCGCACGGTGAGGGTGCGCACGCCGCGGCGCAGCAGCTCGACGGCCTGGCGGACGTAGCCGATCTGGCACTCCAGCATGGCGACGATGGACCCGGAGCCGAGGTTGGTGTTCGGCCCGTAGAGCAGGAAGAGGTTGGGGAAGCCGGGCACGGTGATGCCGAGGTGGGCGCGCGCCCCGTCGCGCCACTCCTGGGACAGCTCGCGGCCGCCCGGGCCGAACACCTTCATCGGGGCGAGGAAGTCGGTGGCCCGGAACCCGGTGCCCAGGATGATCACGTCGGCCGGGTGCTCCGTCCCGTCGGCCGTGCGCAGGCCGGTCGCGGTGACCTCGGCGATGGCCTCGGTGACGAGGTGGACGTGCGGCCGGGAGAGCGTGGGGTAGTAGTTCGACGAGATCAGGATGCGCTTGCACCCGATCGGGTGGTCCGGGGTGAGGCGGGCGCGCAGTTCGGGGTCGGGCACCTGCAGGCGGCGCAGCGCGGCCGACGCCAGGCGGAACGGCAGCGCCGCGGTCCGCAGCGAGGTGAGCCCGAGCGCGCCGAGCTCGAAGAACGCCGTCCAGAACGCCCGCGCGGCCGCGCGGCGGCCCGGGCGCCGGCGGCCGTAGGCGCGGTCCGGCTTCGGGATCACGTGCGGCGCGGACCGCTGGAAGACCCTGAGCTCGGCGACCCGGTCGGCGATGGCCGGCACGAACTGGATCGCGCTCGCCCCCGTGCCGATGACGGCGACGCGCTTGCCCGCGAGGTCGACGTCGTGGTCCCACTCCGCGGAGTGGAAGACCGGGCCCGGGAACCGGTCGAGGCCGGGCAGGTTCGGGCGGGCGGGCCGGGACAGCTGGCCGCAGGCGGGCACCAGCACGTCGGCCTCGATCCAGTCGCCGCCCGCCGACAGCCGCCACGCGCGGCGCTCCTCGTCCCAGCGGGCCTCCGTGACCTCGGTGCCGAGCCGCAGGTGGGGCGGGAGCCCGTGCTCGCGGGTGAGCCGCTCGAGGTAGCGCAGGATGTCCGGCTGCGGGGCGAACCGCCGCGACCACTCGGTCCCCGGCTCCGCCGCGAACGAGTACAGGTGCGACGGCACGTCGCAGGCCGCGCCCGGGTAGGTGTTCGCGCGCCAGACCCCGCCGACCCCGTCCGCGCGGTCGAGGATCGTGAGCTCGGCCGGGTCGGTCCAGCCGGCCGAGCGCAGCGCCATGCCGAGCCCGATGCCGCCGAACCCGGCCCCGACGACCGCCACCCGGGGGTTGCGGCCGCCGCCGCAGTCCCGCCGGATCGCCGCCCCGAGTGCGGCCACCGCCTCGTCGGCCTCGCGCAGCAGCCCGACGAGCACCGGATAGGCGTGCCAGAGGCCCTCGGCGCGCAGGTAGTCGACGGTGCCGCCGGCCGCGCGCAGCCGCGCCACCAGCGCGTCGGAGTCGCCGACGAGGATCTCGTCGCCGCCCGCGACCACGTGCACGGGCGGCAGACCGGACAGGTCGGCATCGAGCGGCCGCAGGGGCTCCTCGGCCCGCGTCGAGCGCGCGCCCAGGTACCGCTCCGCGGCACCGGCGAGCCAGTCCGGGGAGAGCATCGCGTCGGTCGCCGCGTTCAGCCGCAGCAGCGGTGGGGTGAGGTCGAGGTCGAGCCACGGGGAGATGAGCCCGATCGAGCCGGGCAGCTCCTCGCCCGCCGCCCGCAGCCGCAGCAGCAGCGCCATGACGAGCCCGCCGCCCGCGGAATCTCCGGCTACCGCGATGCGTTGTGCCTCGTGTCCTGCGTCGCGCAGGGCGCGGTACGCCTCCACCACGTCGTCCACGGCGGCGGGGTACGGGTGCTCCGGGGCCAGCCGGTAGACCGGCAGGTGCACGGGGGCGCCCGCGGCGGTGCTCAGGTGCGCGGCGAGCGCGCGGTGCGAGGTCGGGGAGCCGGTCTGGTAGCCGCCGCCGTGCAGGTACAGCACCTGGTGCGGCCCGGTGGCCCCGCCGGCCACCACGCGTTCTGCGGGCACCCCGCCGAGCGTCCCGCGGCTGCGGCGGGTGCCGCGTGGCAGGGGCACGACACGGGCCGTCGCGTCGAGCAGCGGGCGGCGCAGGCCGAGTGGGAGGCGAGGGGAGAGCAGTGGACGCACGACGCCGCGGGTGAGTTGCCGGGCGACCGGACGGGGCAACCGCATACCGGACGGTAACTTGCGTCGGGCGCGGCGGGGAACGCCCTGATCGTCTGCGACGAACGGAAGCTGGCGAGCGGTGAGCGGGCGCGTCCTCTTGCGGTGGCGCCGTCGGTCAGGCACCCTGCGGTTACCGACAGGCGCCGAACAGGACCCGTTTTGACCCCTCTTCGACGGGGCGGGTACCCTGTTGTCTTGCGCTCGGCCACGGTCGGGCCAATCTGCGTGCCCAGTGGCCGCCGGCCAAGGGGTGCGTGGGCCCTGGCCCCCGTGAGGTCCCCCGATCTCATCGCTCGGTGCCCGGGTGGCAGTACGTCCGACTCCGGGGACACGCCCGACCTCGGGGGCCGGACAGGCCGCCGCATGAGCACCGGACCGACGGCCCACAAGACGAAGCACCAAGCAACACCGACGGGAAGAAGCAGACGGTTCATGCCCACGATCCAGCAGCTGGTCCGCAAGGGCCGTCAGGACAAGGTCGGCAAGACCAAGACCGCAGCGCTCAAGGGGAGCCCGCAGCGGCGCGGGGTGTGCACGCGCGTGTACACCACCACGCCCAAGAAGCCGAACTCCGCGCTGCGCAAGGTCGCGCGCGTCCGGCTCTCCAGCGACATCGAGGTCACGGCCTACATCCCTGGTGAGGGGCACAACCTCCAGGAGCACTCGATCGTGCTGGTGCGCGGTGGCCGGGTGAAGGACCTGCCCGGCGTCCGCTACAAGATCATCCGTGGTTCGCTGGACACGCAGGGTGTCCGCAACCGCAAGCAGTCCCGCAGCCGTTACGGCGCCAAGAAGGAGAAGAGCTGATGCCGCGCAAGGGAGCGGCGCCGAAGCGCCCGCTGGTCTCCGACCCCGTTTACGGCTCGCCGCTGGTCACCCAGCTGGTGAACAAGGTCCTCAAGGACGGCAAGCGTTCGCTCGCCGAGCGCATCGTCTACGCCGCCCTGGAGGGCACGCGGGAGAAGACGGGCACCGACCCGGTCGTCACGCTCAAGCGCGCCATGGACAACGTGAAGCCCACCCTCGAGGTCAAGAGCCGCCGCGTCGGTGGGGCCACGTACCAGGTGCCGGTCGAGGTCCGCGCCTCCCGGCAGACCACCCTCGCGCTGCGCTGGCTGGTGAACTTCGCCAAGCAGCGCCGCGAGAAGACGATGGTCGATCGCCTGATGAACGAGCTGCTCGACGCGAGCAACGGGCTGGGCGCCAGCGTCAAGCGGCGCGAGGACATGCACAAGATGGCGGAGTCCAACAAGGCCTTCGCCCACTACCGCTGGTGACGGGCCGATCGTCCGCGCCAATCCGAGGGAGAATCTGAAGTGGCACGGGACGTGCTGACGGACCTGGGCAAGGTCCGCAACATCGGCATCATGGCGCACATCGACGCCGGCAAAACCACCACCACCGAGCGGATCCTGTTCTACACCGGGATCAATTACAAGATCGGTGAGGTCCACGATGGCGCCGCCACGATGGACTGGATGGAGGAGGAGCAGAAGCGCGGCATCACGATCACGTCGGCCGCGACGACCTGCTTCTGGAAAGACCACCAGATCAACCTGATCGACACCCCTGGGCACGTCGACTTCACCGTCGAGGTGGAGCGCAACCTGCGGGTGCTGGACGGGGCCATCGCCGTCTTCGACGGCAAGGAGGGCGTCGAGCCGCAGTCCGAGCAGGTCTGGCGGCAGGCCACGAAGTACGACGTCCCGCGCATCTGCTTCGTCAACAAGATGGACAAGCTGGGTGCGGACTTCTACTTCACCGTCCGCACCATCGAGGAGCGCCTCGGTGCGCGGCCGCTTCCGATCCAGCTGCCGATCGGCTCGGAGAACGACTTCATCGGCGTCGTCGACCTGGTCCAGATGCGCGCCCTGACCTGGCGTGGCGAGGTCAAGAAGGGCGAGGACTACACCGTCGAGGAGATCCCGGCCGACCTGCGTGAGAAGGCCGAGGAGTACCGCACCGCGCTGCTCGAGGCGGTCGCCGAGGCCGACGACGAGCTCATGGAGCTCTACCTCGGCGGCGAGGAGCTCACGGTCGACCAGATCAAGCACGGCATCCGGAAGATCGTCAACGAGCGCAGCGCCTACCCGGTGCTGTGCGGCTCGGCGTTCAAGAACAAGGGCGTGCAGCCCCTGCTCGACGCCGTGATCGACTACCTGCCCTCGCCGATCGACCTGCCGCCCGTCGAGGGCGTGCTGCAGGACGGCGAGACGCCGGCCATCCGCAAGCCGGAGAAGGACGAGCCGTTCTCCGCGCTGGCGTTCAAGATCGCCGCGCACCCGTTCTTCGGCAAGCTGACCTACATCCGGGTCTACTCGGGCCGGGTCGCCGCGGGCTCGCAGGTCGTGAACGCGACCAAGGACCGCAAGGAGCGCATCGGGAAGATCTTCCAGATGCACGCCAACAAGGAGAACCCGGTCGACGAGGCCCTTGTTGGTCACATCTACGCGGTCATCGGGCTGAAGGACACCACCACGGGTGACACCCTGGCCGACCCGCAGGCACCGATCGTGCTGGAGTCGATGACCTTCCCGGACCCGGTCATCGAGGTCGCCGTCGAGCCGAAGACGAAGGCCGACCAGGAGAAGCTCTCCACGGCCATCCAGAAGCTCGCCGAGGAGGACCCGACGTTCCAGGTCTCGCTCGACGAGGAGACCGGGCAGACGATCCTCAAGGGCATGGGTGAGCTGCACCTCGAGGTGCTGGTCAACCGCATGAAGAGCGACTTCAAGGTCGAGGCCAACATCGGCAAGCCCCAGGTCGCCTACCGCGAGACGATCCGCCGCAAGGTGGACCGGTACGAGTACACGCACAAGAAGCAGACCGGCGGCTCCGGGCAGTTCGCCAAGGTCATCATCTCGATCGAGCCGCTGGACACCGCGGACGGTGCGCTGTACGAGTTCGAGAACAAGGTCACCGGTGGCCGCATCCCGAAGGAGTACATCCCTTCGGTGGACGCCGGTGCCCAGGACGCCATGCAGTACGGCGTGCTGGCGGGCTACCCGCTGGTCGGCATCAAGCTCACGCTGCTCGACGGCCAGTACCACGAGGTCGACTCCTCCGAGATGGCGTTCAAGGTCGCCGGCTCGATGGCGCTCAAGGAGGCCGCGAAGAAGGCCGACCCGGCGCTGCTCGAGCCGATGATGGCGGTCGAGGTCACCACGCCCGAGGACTACATGGGCGACGTGATCGGCGACCTCAACTCCCGCCGTGGCCAGATCCAGGCCATGGAGGAGCGGGCGGGCACCCGGGTCGTCAAGGCGCTGGTGCCGCTCTCGGAGATGTTCGGCTACGTCGGCGACCTGCGGTCGCGGACCCAGGGCCGGGCGAACTACACGATGGTCTTCGACTCCTACGCGGAGGTCCCGACCAACGTGGCCAAGGAGATCATCGCCAAGGCCACGGGCGAGTAATCGCCGCGAGCCGCGGGCGAGTACCGTCCGCGGCTCGTACCGCATCACCCCAGACCCTGCCGTCAGCACGGCGGACAAGAAGAAACCAGTCCAGGAGGACCCTGCAGTGGCGAAGGCGAAGTTCGAGCGGACCAAGCCGCACGTCAACATCGGCACGATCGGTCACATCGACCACGGCAAGACCACGCTGACGGCGGCCATCACCAAGGTTCTGCACGACAAGTACCCCGACCTCAACGAGCCGTCGGCGTTCGACCAGATCGACAAGGCGCCCGAGGAGCGCCAGCGCGGTATCACCATCTCGATCGCGCACGTCGAGTACCAGACCGAGAAGCGCCACTACGCGCACGTCGACTGCCCCGGGCACGCCGACTACATCAAGAACATGATCACCGGTGCCGCCCAGATGGACGGCGCGATCCTGGTGGTCGCCGCGACCGACGGCCCGATGCCGCAGACGCGTGAGCACGTGCTGCTCGCCCGCCAGGTGGGTGTGCCGTACATCGTCGTGGCGCTGAACAAGGCCGACATGGTCGACGACGAGGAGATCCTCGAGCTCGTCGAGCTCGAGGTCCGCGAGCTGCTGTCCGCCCAGGACTACCCGGGCGACGAGCTCCCGATCGTCCGCGTCTCGGCCCTCAAGGCCCTCGAGGGCGACAAGGAGTGGGGCGAGAAGCTGCTCGAGCTCATGGACGCGGTCGACGAGTCGATCCCGGAGCCGCAGCGCGACACCGACAAGCCGTTCCTCATGCCGGTCGAGGACGTCTTCACGATCACCGGCCGCGGCACCGTGGTCACCGGCCGCATCGAGCGCGGTGTGATCAAGGTGAACGAGGAGGTCGAGATCGTCGGCATCCGCGAGAAGTCGCAGAAGACGACGGTCACCGGTGTCGAGATGTTCCGCAAGATCCTCGACGAGGGTCGTGCGGGCGAGAACGTCGGCCTGCTGCTGCGCGGCATCAAGCGCGAGGAGGTGGAGCGCGGCCAGGTCGTCGTGAAGCCGGGCTCGATCACCCCGCACACCGAGTTCGAGGGCCAGGTCTACATCCTGTCCAAGGACGAGGGCGGCCGGCACACGCCGTTCTTCAACAACTACCGCCCGCAGTTCTACTTCCGCACCACGGACGTGACGGGCGTCGTGACCCTGCCGCAGGGCACCGAGATGGTCATGCCCGGCGACAACACCTCCATGACCGTCCAGCTGATCCAGCCGGTCGCCATGGAGGAGGGCCTGCAGTTCGCCATCCGCGAGGGTGGCCGCACCGTGGGTGCCGGCCAGGTCACCAAGATCATCAAGTAACACCCCCCGGTCGAGGACGCCACAACCTCGTGTGGCATCCTTGACGGGTTGCGCGTAGGGCTGCGGCGCGCCCGGACCTCCCGAGGTCCGAGTGCGCCGCAGCCACGCCCAGCCCCTGAGCCACAGCCACCCCCCTGGGGGACGCCGATCGCCCGGGGACCGGTATGGGGTCAGGCCGCGACACGCCCGACCTCGTGGACCGGAGCCACCTCGAGTGAGACCTCGCAGGGCTCCTCGTGCGTGCCCACCCCCGGACATGCGTACGACAAGCGGCAGGAAGAGAAGGACGACCGACGACCATGGCGGGACAGAAGATCCGCATCAGGCTCAAGGCCTATGACCACGAGGCCATCGACGCCTCCGCGCGCAAGATCGTCGAGACGGTCACCCGCACGGGCGCTCGGGTCGTCGGGCCGGTGCCGCTGCCGACGGAGAAGAACGTGTACTGCGTCATCCGCTCGCCGCACAAGTACAAGGACTCGCGGGAGCACTTCGAGATGCGCACCCACAAGCGGCTGATCGACATCCTCGACCCGACGCCGAAGACGGTCGACGCGCTGATGCGCATCGACCTCCCGGCCAGCGTCGACGTGAACATCCAGTAGGGCTTGGACCGATGACCGAACGAAAGATCACCGGGATCCTGGGCACGAAGCTCGGGATGACCCAGGTCTTCGACGAGAACAACCGGGTGGTGCCGGTCACCGTGGTCCAGGCGGGCCCGAACGTGGTGACGCAGGTCCGCACTCCGGAGACCGACGGTTACACCGCCGTGCAGCTCGCCTACGGCTCGATCGACCCGCGCAAGGTGAACAAGCCGCGCAGCGGCCACTTCGCCAAGGCGGGTGTCACCCCGCGCCGGCACCTCGTCGAGCTGCGGACCGCCGACGCGGCCGAGTACAGCGTCGGGCAGGAGATCACCGCCGACGTGTTCGACGCCGGCGCGAAGGTCGACGTGGTCGGCACCAGCAAGGGCAAGGGCACCGCGGGTGTCATGAAGCGCCACGGCTTCGGCGGCCTCGGCGCGAGCCACGGCACGCAGCGCAAGCACCGCTCGCCGGGCTCCATCGGTGGCTGCGCCACCCCGGGCCGGGTCTTCAAGGGCCTGCGCATGGCCGGTCGGATGGGCAACGCGCGCGTCACCACGCAGAACCTCACGGTGCACCGCGTCGACCCCGACAACGGGCTGCTGCTGATCAAGGGGGCCGTCCCCGGCCCGCGCGGCGGCCTCGTCCTGGTCAAGACGGCCGCGAAGGGTGGTGCGAAGTGACGACCGTCGACGTCCTGTCCCCGGAGGGCACCAAGGGCGGCACCGTCGAGCTGCCGGACCACGTCTTCGACGTCACGGCCAACGTGCCGCTGATGCACCAGGTCGTGGTGGCCCAGCAGGCCGCTGCGCGCCAGGGCACGCACGACACGAAGACGCGCGGCGAGGTGCGCGGCGGCGGCAAGAAGCCGTACCGCCAGAAGGGCACCGGCCGGGCCCGCCAGGGTTCGACCCGCGCCCCGCAGTTCGCGGGCGGTGGCGTCGTCCACGGCCCGACGCCGCGCGACTACGCCCAGCGCACCCCGAAGAAGATGAAGGCCGCCGCCCTGCGCGGCGCCCTCTCCGACCGGGCCCGCGCCGGGCTGGTCCACGTCGTGTCCTCCGTGGTCACCGGCGAGAAGCCGTCCACGAAGGCCGCGCGCAAGGCCATCGAGACCGTCGCGGGCGAGTCGAAGCGCGTGCTCGTGGTGCTCGGCCGCGACGACGAGACCAGCTGGCTGTCGCTGCGGAACCTGCCCACGGTGCACCTGATCGCCCCCGACCAGCTGAACACCTACGACGTGCTGGTCAACGACGCGGTGGTGTTCACCAAGGAGGCGCTCGACGCCTTCCTCGCCGGCCCGATCGCCAAGCCGAAGGCGCGCGCGAAGGCCGCCGGGGCGGGCAGCGACGCGTCCGCGGGCGAGAAGGGCGCCGAGGAGGGGCCGTACGGGCCGGGGAGCCACGCGCCGCTGGCCGACGGCTCGCAGCCGGAGGGCTTCCCCGTCAAGGGCAACACCGACTCGATGCTGTACCACGTGCCGGGCAGCTCGTTCTACGCCCGCACCGAGGCCGAGGTCTGGTTCGCCTCCGCCGAGGCGGCCGAGGCGGCCGGGTTCTCCGCGCCGCCGTCGCAGCGCCGGGCCGAAGCGGGCTCCGCTGACGCTACGCCCGAGGAGGCTGACAAGTGATCCCCGACCCGCGGGACATCCTGCTCGCGCCGGTGGTGTCGGAGAAGAGCTACGGGCTGCTCGACGAGCGCCAGTACACCTTCCTCGTCGCCCCCGACGCGAACAAGACCGAGATCAAGATCGCCGTCGAGAAGGTGTTCGGGGTCAAGGTGCTCAGCGTCAACACGCTGAACCGCCCGGGCAAGCGCAAGCGCACCCGCACCGGCTACGGCAAGCGCAAGGACACCAAGCGCGCGATCGTCACGCTCTCCGAGGAGAGCCCGGCGATCGACGTGTTCGGCGGCCGGGTGAGCTGAGGGGCTGACGACACATATGGGCATCCGCAAGTACAAGCCGACGACCCCGGGTCGCCGTGGTTCGAGCGTGTCGGACTTCGCCGAGATCACGCGCTCGACGCCCGAGAAGTCGCTGATCCGTCCCCTGCACAGCAAGGGCGGCCGCAACGTGCACGGGCGGGTCACCACCCGGCACCAGGGCGGTGGCCACAAGCGCGCCTACCGCGTGATCGACTTCCGGCGCAACGACAAGGACGGCATCCCGGCGAAGGTCGCGCACATCGAGTACGACCCGAACCGCACCAGCCGCATCGCGCTGCTGCACTACGCCGACGGCGAGAAGCGCTACATCATCGCGCCGGCCCGGCTGAAGCAGGGCGACGTCGTGGAGGCGGGTCCGCGCGCCGACATCAAGGTCGGCAACAACCTGCCGCTGCGCAACATCCCCACCGGCACCGTGATCCACGCGATCGAGCTCCGCCCCGGCGGCGGCGCCAAGATCGCGCGGTCGGCCGGTTCGAGCGTGCAGCTCGTGGCGAAGGACGGCCCCTACGCGCAGCTGCGCATGCCGTCCGGGGAGATCCGCAACGTCGACGTGCGCTGCCGCGCCACCGTCGGCGAGGTGGGCAACGCCGAGCACTCGAACATCAACTGGGGCAAGGCGGGCCGCATGCGGTGGAAGGGCAAGCGCCCCACCGTCCGCGGTGTCGCGATGAACCCGGTCGACCACCCGCACGGCGGTGGTGAGGGGAAGACCTCGGGTGGTCGCCACCCGGTCAACCCGGCGGGCAAGCCCGAGGGCCGCACCCGCCGCAGGAAGCCGTCCGACAAGTTGATCGTCCGCCGGCGTCGTACCGGCAAGAAGCGCTGAGCAGGGAGGTAAGAGATGCCGCGCAGCCTGAAGAAGGGCCCGTTCGTGGACGACCACCTGCTCAAGAAGGTGGACGCCCTCAACGAGTCGGGCAAGAAGACCGTGATCCGGACCTGGTCCCGCCGGTCCACCATCATCCCGGACATGATCGGCCACACGATCGCGGTGCACGACGGCCGCAAGCACGTGCCGGTCTTCATCACCGACGCGATGGTCGGGCACAAGCTCGGGGAGTTCGCGCCCACGCGCACCTTCCGGGGCCACGTCAAGGACGACCGCAAGGCGCGCAGGCGCTGAGCGGGCACGGGTAGCAGAGGAGAGATACGTGGCCGAGACCACCGAAGCCCCTGCCGCCGCGCCCGCACGGGCGCGCGCGGTGGCGCGGTACGTGCGCATGTCGCCCACCAAGGTGCGGCGGGTCGTTGCGCTGATCAAGGACCGTCCGGTCCAGGAGGCGCTCGACATCCTGCGGTTCGCACCGCAGGCGGCGGCGCAGCCGCTGTACAAGGTCGTGGCGAGCGCCGCGGCCAACGCCGAGAACAACCTCGACCTGGACCCCGACACCCTCGTGGTGGCGTCGGCCTACGCCGACGAGGGCCCGACGCTGAAGCGCATCCGGCCGCGGGCCCAGGGCCGCGCCTACCGGATCCGCAAGCGCACGAGCCACATCACCGTCGAGGTCGAGTCCCGGCCCGAGAAGGCCGGCCGGGGCGGCCGCGGTGCGAAGGGGAGGACCCGCTGATGGGTCAGAAGATCAACCCGCACGGGTTCCGTCTGGGCATCACCACCGACTGGAAGTCGCGCTGGTACGCCGACAAGCAGTACGCCGAGTACGTCAAGGAGGATGTCGCCATCCGCCGCATGCTCTCCAAGGGCATGGAGCGGGCCGGCATCTCGAAGGTCGAGATCGAGCGCACCCGCGACCGGGTGCGGGTGGACATCCACACCGCCCGGCCGGGCATCGTGATCGGCCGGCGCGGCGCGGAGGCCGACCGCATCCGCGGCCAGCTCGAGAAGCTCACCGGCAAGCAGGTGCAGCTGAACATCCTCGAGGTCAAGAACTCGGAGGCGGACGCGCAGCTGGTGGCCCAGGCGGTCGCCGAGCAGCTGTCCAACCGCGTGGCGTTCCGCCGCGCGATGCGCAAGGGCATCCAGTCCGCCATGCGCAGCCCGCAGGTGAAGGGCATCCGGATCCAGTGCTCCGGGCGCCTCGGCGGCGCCGAGATGTCGCGGTCGGAGTTCTACCGCGAGGGCCGGGTGCCGCTGCACACGCTGCGCGCCGACATCGACTACGGCCTGTTCGAGGCCCGCACCACGTTCGGCCGCATCGGCGTGAAGGTGTGGATCTACAAGGGTGATGTCGTCGGTGGCCGCCGCGAGGGCGCCGCCACCGCTCCCGCTCCGGAGCGCCCGCGTCGCGAGCGCCCGCAGCGGCGCCGCTCGGGCGCGTCGGGCACCACCGGCTCGGGCACCGAGGCCGGCCGGGCCGCCGCCGAGCAGTCCTCGGGTGGCGGCACCGCCACCGCCACCGTCGAGAACGAGCAGGGTGGGAGCTGACCCATGCTGATCCCACGCAAGGTCAAGCACCGTAAGCAGCACCGTCCGCACCGAACCGGCATGGCGACCGGCGGCACGCGGGTGACCTTCGGCGACTACGGCATCCAGGCGCTCGAGCCTGCCTACATCACCAACCGGCAGATCGAGTCCGCCCGTATCGCCATCAACCGGCACATCCGCCGTGGCGGCAAGGTCTGGATCAACGTGTTCCCGGACCGCCCGCTCACGAAGAAGCCCGCCGAGACCCGCATGGGTTCCGGCAAGGGTTCGCCGGAGAAGTGGGTGGCGAACATCAAGCCCGGCCGGGTCGTGTTCGAGATGAGCTACCCGAACGAGCAGACCGCTCGTGAGGCGCTGCGTCGCGCGATCCACAAGCTGCCCATGAAGTGCCGGATCGTGACCCGTGAAGGTGGTGACATCTGATGGCCGCAGGCTCGACCACCGCTGCCGAGCTGCGCGAGCTCTCCGACGAGGAGCTCGTGCTGCGCGTGCGGGAGGCCAAGGAGGAGCTGTTCAACCTCCGCTTCCAGATGGCCACCGGGCAGCTGGACAACAACCGGCGGCTGCGCACCGTCCGCCGCGACATCGCGCGGATCTACACGATCATGCGCGAGCGCGAGCTGGGCCTGTCGGCCGCCCCCGATGAGAACGACGAGGGCGCGGCATGAGTGAGCAGCAGACTCAGAAGCAGCGCGGGGAGCGGAAGGTCCGAGAGGGCTACGTCGTGTCCGACAAGATGGACAAGACGATCGTGGTCTCGCTCGAGGACCGCGTGAAGCACCCGCTGTACGGCAAGGTCATCCGTCGGACCAGCAAGGTGAAGGCGCACGACGAGGGCAACACCGCCGGCGTCGGCGACCGCGTCCGGCTGATGGAGACCCGCCCGCTGTCGGCCACCAAGCGCTGGCGGCTGGTGGAGATCCTGGAGAAGGCGAAGTGATCCAGCAGGAGTCGCGGCTGCGCGTCGCCGACAACACCGGTGCCAAGGAGATCCTGTGCATCCGGGTGCTGGGCGGTTCCGGTAGGCGCTACGCAGGTATCGGCGACACGATCGTCGCCACGGTGAAGGACGCCATCCCCGGTGGGGGCGTGAAGCGCGGTGACGTCGTCAAGGCCGTCATCGTGCGCACCGTGAAGGAGCGCAGGCGTCCGGACGGGTCCTACATCCGGTTCGACGAGAACGCCGCCGTGCTCATCAAGAACGACGGCGAGCCGCGGGGGACCCGCATCTTCGGTCCGGTGGGGCGCGAGCTGCGTGACAAGCGGTTCATGAAGATCATCTCCCTCGCCCCGGAGGTGCTCTGACATGAAGATCAAGAAGGGCGACACCGTGCTGGTGATCGCCGGCAAGGACAAGGGCGCGAAGGGCAAGGTCATCCAGGCCTACCCGGACAGGCAGCGCGTGCTGGTCGAGGGCGTGAACCGGATCAAGAAGCACACCCGGATCACCCAGAACCAGCGGGGCGCTCAGTCCGGCGGGATCATCACGACCGAGGCGCCGATCCACGTCTCGAACGTGATGCTGGTCGACGGCGACGGCAAGCCCACCCGTGTCGGCAAGAAGGTGACCGACGACGGCAAGCGCGTCCGGATCTCCCGGCGTACCGGGAAGGAGATCTGATGAGCGCCCCCACGGCTGAGCGCGTCGTGCCGCGGCTGAAGCAGCGCTACCTCGACGAGATCAAGGGCGAGCTCCAGAAGGAGTTCTCCTACAAGAACGTCATGCAGATCCCCGGCGTCGTGAAGGTCGTCGTCAACATGGGGGTCGGCGAGGCCGCGCGCGACTCGAAGCTGATCGACGGTGCGATCCGCGACCTGGCCACCATCACCGGTCAGAAGCCGATCATCCGCCGGGCGAAGAAGTCGATCGCGCAGTTCAAGCTGCGCGAGGGCATGCCGATCGGCGCGAAGGTCACCCTGCGCGGCGACCGGATGTGGGAGTTCCTCGACCGCCTGCTGACGATCGCGCTGCCGCGCATCCGCGACTTCCGCGGGCTGTCGCCCACGCAGTTCGACGGGCGCGGCAACTACACGTTCGGGCTCACGGAGCAGTCGATGTTCCACGAGATCGACCCGGACACGATCGACCGGCCGCGCGGCATGGACATCACGGTCGTCACCACGGCCACGACCGACGAGGAAGGCCGAGCGCTGCTGCGCAAGCTCGGTTTTCCGTTCAAGGAGGCGTGAGATGGCCAAGAAGGCTCTCATCATCAAGGCCGCGCGCAAGCCGAAGTTCAAGGTGCGGGCCTACACCCGCTGCTCCAAGTGCGGCCGCCCCCGCTCCGTCCTGCGCAAGTTCGGCCTGTGCCGGGTCTGCGTCCGGGAAATGGCGCACAAGGGCGAGCTGCCCGGTGTGAGCAAGTCCTCCTGGTAACTGCTTCGCCGAAGGCCCCGCGAGGGGAACCACGGCGGGAAGGTGACGACGTCACATGACGATGACCGATCCCATCGCAGACATGCTCACGCGTCTGCGCAACGCCAACTCGGCCTACCACGACCGCGTGGTCATGCCGCACTCGAAGCTCAAGGTCGCGATCGCGGAGATCCTCCAGAAGGAGGGTTACATCGCCTCCCACCACGTGGAGGACGCCGAGGTCGGCAAGAACCTGGTCATCGAGCTGAAGTACGGGCGCAACCGCGAGCGCAGCATCGCCGGCCTCCGGCGCGTGTCGAAGCCCGGTCTGCGGGTGTACGCCAAGCACAACAACCTGCCCCGGGTCCTGGGCGGCCTCGGCATCGCGATCATCTCGACGTCGAGCGGCCTGCAGACCGACAAGCAGGCGAAGAAGAACGGCGTGGGCGGGGAAGTCCTCGCCTACGTCTGGTGAGGGGGTAGAAGACATGTCCCGCATCGGGAAGCTGCCCGTCACCGTGCCCGCCGGGGTGGACGTCACCATCGACGGCCAGACGGTGACCGTGAAGGGCCCCAAGGGCACCCTGTCGCACACCGTCGTCGAGCCGATCAAGGTCGAGCGCGACGAGGACGGCGCGATCGTGGTGAAGCGCCCCGACGACGAGCGCCGCAACAAGGCCTACCACGGCCTCACCCGCTCGCTGGTGAACAACCTGGTCGTCGGCGTCACCCAGGGCTTCGAGAAGAAGCTCGAGATCGTCGGTGTCGGTTACCGCGTGGCGTTGAAGGGCTCCAACCTGGAGTTCGCGCTCGGGTTCAGCCACCCCGTCGTCGTCGAGCCGCCGGAGGGCATCACCTTCGCGGTCGAGTCGCCCACCCGGTTCTCGGTCAGCGGCATCGACAAGCAGCTGGTCGGCGAGACCGCAGCCAACATCCGCAAGATCCGCAAGCCCGAGCCGTACAAGGGCAAGGGCGTGCGGTACGCGGGCGAGAACGTCCGCCGCAAGGTCGGGAAGACGGGTAAGTGAGCATGGCTGAGACGATCTCCGCGAACGCCCGCAAGCGCACCGCCTCGCAGGTGGCGGCCAAGCGGCGGGCCAAGATCGCGCGCCGGCACGCCCGGCTGCGCAAGAAGGTCTTCGGCAGCGCCGAGCGCCCGCGCCTCGCCGTCAAGCGCAGCTCGCGGCACATCCACGTGCAGCTGATCGACGACGTGGCCGGCCACACGCTGGCGGCGGCCTCGTCGCTCGAGGCGGACGTCCGCGCGATGGAGGGCGACAAGAAGGCCCGCGCGGCGAAGGTCGGCGAGCTCGTGGCCGCCCGCGCGAGGGAAGCCGGCATCACCGCGGTGGTGTTCGACCGGGGTGGCTACGACTACCACGGTCGCATCGCGGCGCTGGCCGACGCGGCCCGCGAGGGCGGGCTGGAGTTCTGATGATTCACGTGAAGAAGATGGAAGGGAACGTCTGATGCCGGGACGCACGCGGCGTGACGGCCCTGGCGGCGAGAACCGCGATCGCCGGGACCGCCGGGACGGAGGCCGTGGCGGGGCGGCCCAGGACAAGACCCCGTACATCGAGCGCCTGGTCACGATCAACCGGGTGGCCAAGGTGGTGAAGGGTGGCCGGCGCTTCAGCTTCACCGCCCTCATGATCGTCGGTGACGGCGACGGCCTCGTCGGCGTCGGCTACGGCAAGGCCAAGGAGGTGCCGGCCGCGATCGCCAAGGGCGTCGAGGAGGCGAAGAAGAACTTCTTCCGCGTCCCGCGCATCGGCGGCACGATCGTGCACCGCGTCCAGGGCGAGGCGGCCGCCGGTGTGGTGCTGCTGCGCCCGGCGAGCCCCGGTACCGGCGTCATCGCCGGTGGTCCGGTGCGCGCCGTGCTGGAGTGCGCCGGCATCCACGACGTCCTGTCGAAGTCGCTGGGCAGCGACAACGCGATCAACATCGTGCATGCCACGGTGGACGCGCTCAAGCAGCTGCAGCGTCCCGAGGAGGTGGCCGCGCGCCGCGGCCTGCCGCTCGAGGACGTCGCCCCCGCCGAGATGCTGCGGGCCCGTGCGGCCGCCGCGCAGGGTGCGAGGTCGTGATGGCCGAGAAGACCACGAAGCTCGCGATCACGCAGGTGCGCAGCAGCATCGGCTGCAAGCAGAACCAGCGCGCCACGCTGCGGTCGCTGGGCCTGCGCAAGATCCGCCAGACGGTCGAGCGGGATGACACCCCGCAGATCCGAGGCATGATCCACACCGTCCGTCACCTGGTGACGGTCGAGGAGGTCGGCTCCTGATGTCCACCATCAAGATCCACCACCTCCGCCCCGCCCCGGGGGCCAAGACCGAGAAGACCCGGGTCGGGCGCGGCGAGGGCAGCAAGGGCAAGACGGCGGGCCGCGGTACCAAGGGCACCAAGGCGCGCAAGAACGTCTCGCCCGCCTTCGAGGGTGGCCAGATGCCGCTGCACATGCGGCTGCCGAAGCTCAAGGGCTTCAAGAACCGGTTCCGCGTCGAGTACCAGGTGGTGAACGTGGGCGACCTCGCCCAGCTGTTCCCCCAGGGCGGCACCGTCGGCCCCGACGAGCTGGTCGCGGCCGGTGCGGCTCGGCGCAACAAGCCGATCAAGGTGCTCGGCGACGGTGACCTGGACGGTGTCGCGCTGACGGTGAGTGCCCACGCCTTCTCGGGCAGCGCCCGGGAGAAGATCACCGCCGCGGGCGGCAGCGTCACCGAGCTGTAGAGAGCTCGCGCCTGTTCGGTGCGGACCGGCCCTTGCGGGGCCGGTCCGCGCCGTACGGGTGGAGCGGTCGCTGTTAGAGTCGTTCCCGCCCGGGTTCGCCGAAGTCCGATGAAGAGCCCGGCGAGCGTCGCATTCGAGCGCGACGGACGGCCCGCCGCGGAGCGGGCCTCCCAGTACAGGAGGATCACCGAGTGCTCAGCGCTTTTCGGTCGGCACTGACCACGCCTGACCTGCGGAAGAAGATCCTCTTCACGCTGGGGATCCTCGCGGTGTACCGCATCGGGTGCGCGATCCCGTCGCCCGGGGTGTCCTACCCCAACATCCAGCAGTGCATCGAGCAGGTCGAGCAGAGCGACAACGCGAGCATCTACTCGCTGATCAACCTGTTCTCGGGTGGCGCGCTCCTGCAGCTGTCGATCTTCGCGCTCGGGATCATGCCGTACATCACCGCGAGCATCATCATCCAGCTGCTCACGGTGGTCATCCCGCGCTTCGAGCAGCTCAAGAAGGAAGGGCAGTCCGGTCAGAGCAAGCTGCTCCAGTACGGCCGCTACCTGACCATCGCCCTCGCGATCCTGCAGGCCACCGGTATCGTCGCGCTGGCCGACCGCGGGCAGCTGTTCGCCAACTGCGCCCTGCCGATCATCCCCGACTCCACCGTCTTCACGCTCGTGGTGATCGTGATCGTGATGACGGCGGGCACCGCGCTCATCATGTGGCTCGGCGAGCAGGTGAGCGAGCGCGGCATCGGGAACGGCATGTCGCTGCTGATCTTCACCTCGATCGCGGCGCGCATCCCCGCCGAGGGCGCCAACATCCTCCAGAACGGCGGCCTGATCTTCGCGGGCGTCTGCTTCTTCGGCCTGGCCATCATCGCGAGCGTCGTGTTCGTCGAGCAGGGCCAGCGCCGCATCCCCGTCCAGTACGCCAAGCGGATGGTCGGGCGCCGCATGTACGGCGGCACGTCCACCTACCTGCCGCTGAAGGTCAACCAGGCCGGCGTCATCCCGGTCATCTTCGGCTCGTCCCTGCTGTACCTGCCGGACCTCATCTCCCGGCTGGCCGGTAGCACGGGCTCGTTCGCGCAGTTCGTGCAGACCTATCTCGTCGACCAGTCGAGTTGGGTCCACATCACGCTGTACGTCGCGCTGATCATCTTCTTCACCTACTTCTACGTCGGCATCACGTTCAACCCCGAGGAGCGGGCCGACGACATGAAGAAGTACGGCGGGTTCATCCCCGGGATCCGCCCCGGCAGGCCCACCGCGGAGTACCTGCAGTACGTCCTGTCCCGCATCACGTTGCCCGGCTCCCTGTACCTCGGCATCATCGCCGTGCTGCCGAACTTCTTCCTCGGCATCACCGGCACGGGCCAGAACCAGAACTTCCCCTTCGGGGGCACCGCTGTGCTGATCATGGTCGGAGTTGGCCTCGACACCGTGAAGCAGATCGAGAGCCAGCTCATGCAGCGCAACTACGACGGTTTCCTGCGTTAGCGTCCGTCGGTCGGTTCGGTTCGTCGTCGAGTACAGGAGGTCGGTGTCGCGTGCGTCTTCTCTTGGTCGGTCCACCAGGCGCGGGCAAGGGCACCCAGGCGGTGCGTCTCGCGGAGCGTCTGGACGTCCCGCACATCTCGAGCGGGGACCTGTTCCGCGCCAACCTCAAGCCCGGGGCGGAGACGCCGATCGGGCTCGAGGCGAAGCGGTACATCGATGCGGGTGAGCTGGTGCCCGACAGCGTCACCATCGCGATGATGCGCGATCGCCTCGCCGAGGACGACGCGACCAAGGGCTTCGTCCTCGACGGCTTCCCGCGCAACCTGAGCCAGGCGGGCGCGCTCGACCAGCTGCTCGCCGAGCGCGGCGAGGACATCGACGCGGTCGTCGAGCTGAAGGTGCCGGAGGACGAGCTGGTGCGCCGGCTGCTCGGTCGGGGCCGCACCGACGACACCGAGGACGTCATCCGCCGCCGGCAGCAGGTCTACCGCGAGGAGACCGCGCCGCTGCTGGAGCACTACCGCGACCGGCTCGTGTCGATCGACGCCGTCGGTGCCGTCGAGGAGATCACCGACCGGGTGTCCGACGCGCTGCGGGATCGATGAACGGTGCGGGGCGCCGGGGCGTTCGCGGGCTCATCGCGCGGTGGCGGGGCCGCGACATCGAGCTGAAGACGCCGGGTGAGCTGGACGCGATGCGCGCCGCGGGCGCGCTCGTGGCCCGGACGCTCGCGGCCGTGGCCGAGGCGGCGAAGGCCGGCGTGAGCACGGCCGAGCTGGACGCGCTCGCCGAGCAGACGATCCGGGACGGCGGCGCGATCCCGTCGTTCCTCGGCTACCACGGCTACCCCGCGTCGATCTGCGCCTCGGTGAACGACCAGATCGTGCACGGCATCCCGGCCCCGACCCAGGTCCTCGAGGACGGCGACATCATCTCGGTCGACTGCGGGGCGATCCTGGAGGGCTGGCACGGCGACGCTGCGGTCACCATCCCGATCGGCGCCGTGTCGGCCGCCGACCTCGCCCTGTCGGCCGCCTGCGAGGAGGCGCTGCACGCCGGGATCCGCGCGGTGCGCCCCGGCGGCAGGCTCACCGACATCTCGCACGCCGTGCAGAAGGCGGCCGAGGCCGCGGGCGAGCGCGACGGCGTCCGGTACGGGATCGTCGCCGAGTACGGCGGCCACGGCATCGGCACCGCGATGCACATGGACCCGTTCCTGCCCAACTACGGTGAGCCCGGCCAGGGGCCGCGCCTGGTGCCGGGCATGGCGCTCGCGGTGGAGCCGATGCTCACCGCGGGCGACCCCGAGACCCGGGAGCTCGAGGACGGCTGGACGGTCGTCACCGCCGACGGCAGCCGCGCGGTGCACTGGGAGCACACCGTGGCGATCACCGAGGACGGGCCCCGCATCCTGACGTTGCCGGACTGACCGCAAGGCGGACCCGCAGGTCGGCCTGTATCGGTCGAGTGGCGGGGCGGGGAACGGCCCAGGTCACACTCCCCACCTGGACGGGTGCACGCTGGGCTACGCTCCTGTCTTGTGAATACAGAATCCACAGTACCGCGGCGGACCACCGTCGGGGTGCCGCGCGAGTCTGCCGCCGGAGAGCGCCGGGTCGCCTTGGTGCCGAAGGTCGTCGAGAAGCTCCGCACGCGGGGTGTGGACGTCGTGGTCGAGGCCGGGGCCGGGCTCGGTGCGTTGATCCCCGACGAACTGTTCACGCAGGCGGGGGCCACGATCGGCGATCCGTGGCCGTGCGACGTCGTGGTCAAGGTGAACCCGCCGACGGCCGAGGAGATCGGCAGGCTGCGCGAGGGCGGCACGCTGATCGGCTTCCTCGCGCCGCTGACCTCACCGCAGACGGTCGACGCGCTGGCCGAACGCGGGGTGCAGGCCTTCGCCATGGAGGCGATCCCGCGGATCTCGCGGGCGCAGTCGATGGACGCGCTGTCGTCGCAGGCGAACGTGGCGGGCTACAAGGCCGTGCTGCTCGCCGCGGAGCACTGCACGCGCTACTTCCCGATGCTCACCACGGCGGCGGGCACGGTGAAGCCGGCCACCGCGCTCGTGCTCGGCGTGGGCGTGGCCGGCCTGCAGGCACTCGCCACGGCGAAGCGGCTCGGTGCCCGCACCACCGGTTACGACGTGCGGCCCGAGGTGGCCGACCAGGTGCGCTCGCTGGGTGCGCAGTGGCTCGACCTCGGCATCGAGGCCGTCGGCGAGGGCGGCTACGCCCGCGAGCTCACCGCCGAGGAGCGCGCGCAGCAGCAGAAGCGCCTGGAGGAGGCGATCACGGGCTTCGACGTCGTCATCACCACGGCGAACGTGCCCGGGCGCACCGCCCCCACGCTCGTCACCGCGGCGGCCGTGAAGGGCATGCGGCCCGGCAGCGTCGTGGTCGACCTCGCGGGCGAGAGCGGCGGCAACTGCGAGCTCTCCGAGCCCGGCGAGGTGGTCGTGAAGCACGACGTCACGATCGCCGCGCCGCTCAACCTGCCGGCCACGATGCCCGAGCACGCCTCGGAGCTCTACGCCCGCAACATCTCCGCGCTGCTGGAACTGGTGCTGGACGACGACGGCGCGGTCGCGCCGAACTGGGACGACGAGGTGCTCGCGAAGTCCTGCGTCACCCGCGGGAGGAACTGATGGACACCGGACTGCTCGCCAACCTCGCGATCCTGGTGCTGGCCGGCTTCGTCGGCTTCGCGGTGATCTCGAAGGTGCCCAACACGCTGCACACGCCGCTGATGTCGGGCACGAACGCCATCCACGGCATCGTGCTGCTCGGCGGCCTGATCGTGCTCGGGCACCTGGAGAACCCGTCCGTGGTGGACGCGATCATCCTGGTCGTCGCGATCGCGTTCGGCATGATCAACGTCGTCGGCGGCTTCCTCGTGACCGACCGGATGCTCGGCATGTTCAAGACCAAGCCGCAGGCGCCGGCCGCGGACAAGATCGCGTCGAACGGGAAGGGCCGCTCCTGATGGACGCTCTCGTCGCGATCCTCTACATCATCGCGTTCGCGCTGTTCATCTACGGCCTGATGGGGCTGACCGGCCCGAAGACGGCGGTGCGCGGCAACTGGATCGCCGCGGTCGGCATGGCGATCGCCGTGGGCGCCACGCTCCTGCAGGTGGAGCACAACTGGCTCCTGATCATCATCGGCCTGGTCGTCGGCGCCGCGCTGGGCGTGCCGTCGGCGCGGCAGGTCAAGATGACCGCGATGCCGCAGATGGTGGCGCTGTTCAACGGCGTCGGCGGCGGCGCGGTCGCCCTCATCGCGTGGTCGGAGTTCCGCACGTCCGAGGGCTTCTCCGGCGAGCCGGTCCACGTGATCGTGGCGTCGCTGTTCGCGGCGATCATCGGCTCGGTCTCGTTCTGGGGGTCGCTCATCGCGTTCGGCAAGCTGCAGGAGATCCTGCCCGGGCGCCCGATCGGGCTCGGCAAGGCCCAGCAGCCGGTGAACGGGCTGCTGCTGGTCGGCGCCGTGGCCTGTGCAGTGGTGGCGGGCCTCGGCGGGGCCCCGCAGATCTGGATCATCGGGCTGCTCGTGCTCGCCGCGCTCCTCGGTGTGCTCGTAGTGCTGCCGATCGGCGGCGCCGACATGCCGGTCGTCATCTCCCTGCTCAACGCGCTGACCGGCCTCTCGGCCGCCGCGGCCGGCCTCGCGCTGGACAACACGGCGATGATCGTCGCCGGCATGATCGTCGGCGCGTCCGGCACCATCCTGACCAACCTGATGGCCAAGGCGATGAACCGGTCGATCCCGGCGATCGTCGCGGGCGGGTTCGGCGGTGGCGGCGCGCAGGCGGGCGCGGGCGACGGCGTCGAGCGCACCGTCAAGGCGACGTCCGCGGCCGACGCCGCGATCCAGATGGCCTACGCGTCGCAGGTCATCGTCGTGCCCGGCTACGGCATGGCGGTCGCGCAGGCCCAGCACGCGGTCAAGGAGATGGCCGACCTGCTCGAGGCGAGGGGCGTGGAGGTCAAGTACGCCATCCACCCCGTGGCGGGCCGGATGCCCGGCCACATGAACGTGCTGCTCGCCGAGGCCGACGTCCCCTACGACTCGCTCAAGGAGATGGACGAGATCAACGGGGAGTTCAGCCGCACCGACGTCACGCTCGTGATCGGGGCGAACGACGTCACCAACCCGGCGGCGCGCACCGATCCGAACTCGCCCATCCACGGCATGCCGATCCTCAACGTCGACGAGTCGAAGTCGGTGATCGTGCTCAAGCGCTCGATGAGCAGCGGCTTCGCCGGCATCGACAACCCGCTGTTCTACGCCGACAACACCTCGATGCTCTTCGGCGACGCGAAGAAGAGCGTCACCGAGGTCACCGAGGAGCTCAAGGCGCTCTGACCGGCCCGTGCGTGGTGGCCGCACCCGCGCGGCCACCACGCACGGGTCTCAGAGGCCCACGCGCTCGAGCGCGTCGTCGTAGAGCTCGGTGGCTTCCTTCTCGTCGCGGCCGGACTCCAGCGCGCGCTGGTAGACGGCGATCAGCTCGTCCTGCATCCGCTGGTAGCGGGCGGTCCAGCGCTCGGCGTCGACCCGCCAGTAGCCGATGACGTCGAGCCGGTCGCGGCTCCAGCCGTGGTCGTTGCGCAGGAACTTGCGCACGGCCCGCGCCTCGCTCGCCTCGCCGGCGAACCAGACGTACCCGGGGCCGGGCGGCAGGGCGTGCCCGCGGACCCGCTCGGCCAGCACGCTGGGTGCCACCCCGTTGCCGGTGCCGGTGCTGGCGGTGACGGTGACGCCCGGCACCCGCGGCAGCAGCGCGAGCTCCCGGTCGTCGATGACCTCGACGATGACGTGCGCGGGCACCGCCGGGTCGCGCTCCTCGAGGATCCGGGCGAGCGCGGGGAGCCCGGTGAGGTCGGCCACGAGCAGGTGCCACCGCGCGTCGGCGGCCGGCCGGTACCAGCAGCGCGGCCTGCTGAGCTCCACCTCGTCGCCGGGGGCGGCGCCCCGCGCCCACCGGGCGGCGACACCGCCGTCGTGCACGACGAAGTCGATGGTGAGCTCGGAGCGGGCCGCGTCGTAGGACCGGACGCTGTAGTTGCGGCCGATCGGGTCCGCGGCCGGGTCCGGCCCCCGGAACCAGAGCGCGACCGCCTCGTCCGGCACGCCTGCCGGGACGTAGCCGGCGAGACCGTCGCCGCCGAGGACGATCCGGATCATGTTGGGTCCGAGGGGGCGCACGGACTGCACGCGGGCGGTGAGCAGGTCCAGCTGGGTGCCCATCAGGCCCCCGCGGCGGGCTGGTCGAGAGAGATCACGAGGTAAGGCTAGCCTCACCACGCCCGGCGAGGCCAGGGGGCGGCCCCCGGTGCAGCGCGGCCACCTCCACGCCACGTGTGGCATGGAGGTGGCCGCGCTGCGATCGGGCCGGGGCGCTCAGCAGCAGCGGCTGCCGGGCCTGGGCTCCAGCCCGTCGATCCGGCGGCGCTCGAACTCCCGCCGGGACAGCGGCGGGGTGCCCGCGTGCTCGCGGGCGTGCCGCTCGAGGTAGCGCTCGTACTGCGACTCCCCGGTGAGCTCGCGCAGGTACCAGCGCACGCCCCGCCAGGCCTCGGCGAGCGAGGTCACGACCGCTCCCCGGCCGCCGCCAGCGCCCGCTTCTCCTCGGCCGTGGCGATGAGCCCCGACGGCGCCACGATGGTGGAGGGCACCGCGGGCACCTCGGTGCTGGGCAGCGGCTCGCTCGAGGTGAGCGCGCGGTACCACACCACCACCGCGTTCGCGATCACGATGACGATCAGGGCCGCGAACAGGATCGACAGCACCCCGTCGACCGTGGAGTTCGTCACGACGGCGCGCATGTCGTCCAGGTCCGTCGCGGGGGCGAGCACCTGGCCCTCCTCCAGCGCCGCGGCGTAGCGGTCGCGCTGGGCGAAGAACCCGAGCTTCGGGTCGGCGGAGAAGATCTTCTGCCAGCTCGCCGTCAGCGTGACCGCCGCGTCCCAGGCCAGCGGGACGAGCGTGACCCATGCGTACTTCGCGCGCCCGGTCTTGATCAGGATCGTGGTCGCCACCGTCAGCGCGACGGCCGCCAGCAGCTGGTTGGCGATGCCGAACAGCGGGAAGAGCTGGTTGATGCCGCCGAGCGGGTCGGTGACGCCCGCGTACAGGAAGTAGCCCCACGCCAGCACGACGACGGCGCTGGTGAACCACAGGCCGGGCTTCCAGTTCACGTCCGAGAACGGCTTGTAGACGTTGCCCAGGGTGTCCTGGAGCATGTAGCGCCCCACCCGGGTGCCCGCGTCCACCGTCGTGAGGATGAACAGGGCCTCGAACATGATCGCGAAGTGGTACCAGAACGCCTTGAGGGCGTCGCCGCCGAAGGCGCCGGAGAAGATCTCCGACATGCCGACGGCCAGGGTGGGCGCCCCGCCGGTGCGGGCCACCAGCGTGCTCTCCTGCACCGCGGCGGCGGCCGCGCTGAGCTCCTGCGGCGTGATCTGGAACCCGAGGTTGTTCACCGCCTCCGACGCCGACTCGACCGTGCTGCCGAGCAGGCCCGCGGGCGCGTTCATCGCGAAGTAGAGGCCCGGGTCGAGGATGCAGGCGGCGATCAGCGCCATGACCGCGACGAAGGACTCCATGAGCATCGCGCCGTAGCCGATGAGCCGGACCTGGGACTCCTTCTGGATCAGCTTCGGCGTGGTACCCGACGAGACGAGCGCGTGGAAGCCGGAGAGCGCCCCGCACGCGATCGTGATGAACACGAACGGGAACAGCGACCCGGCGAACACCGGCCCCTCGCCGGAGAACGCGAACCGGGTGAACGCCTCGGTCTGCAGCACGGGGGCGGTGAAGACGACGCCGAGCGCGAGCAGCACGATCGTGCCGATCTTCATGAAGGTCGACAGGTAGTCGCGCGGCGCGAGCAGCATCCACACCGGCAGCACCGAGGCCGCGAAGCCGTAGATCACCAGGCAGATCACCAGCGTGCGCGGGTCGAGGGTGAACGCCTCGGCCCAGCTGGAGTTCTGCACCCAGCCGCCCGCGAGGATCGCGAGCAGCAGCAGCGCCACCCCGATGAGGCTGGTCTCCACCACCCGGCCGGGCCGGATGCTGCGCATGTAGACGCCCATGAACAGCGCGATGGGGATCGTCATCGCGATGGAGAACGTGCCCCACGGCGAGTGCGCGAGCGCGTTCACGACGACCAGCGCCAGCACCGCCAGCAGGATGATCATGATGGCGAACACCGCGATCAGCGCCGCGATGCCGCCGACGACCCCGATCTCGTCGCGGGCCATCTGGCCGAGGCTGCGCCCGTCGCGGCGCATCGAGAAGAACAGCACGACCATGTCCTGCACGGCGCCCGCGAAGATGACGCCGACGATGATCCAGATCGTGCCGGGCAGGTAGCCCATCTGCGCGGCCAGCACCGGACCGACGAGCGGGCCCGCACCCGCGATCGCCGCGAAGTGGTGGCCGAACAGCACGCGCCGGTCCATCGGCTGGAAGTCGGTGCCGTTGTTCACGCGTTCGCCGGGGGTCGCTCGGCTGTCGTCGGCCTGCAGGACGCGCCTGACGATGAACCGCGCGTAGAAGCGGTAGGCGATCGCGTACGACCCCAGTGCGGCCGCCACCAGCCAGATCGCGGAGATGTTCTCCCCGCGGGCCAGGGCGAGCACGCCCCACGCCACCGCACCGACGATGGCGACGGCCGTCCAGATCAGTATCGATCGCGGGTTCATCCGCGACCGCGCTTCGGTCAGCGTCATGCGTTCCCTCCCGGGAGGTGCCCGGGCACGAGCATGTGCAACATCACATCTCCTCGCCTTCCGCGGCGACGTCGCCGCGGTCCGAGCAGTAGTTGCCGACCCCTCGCGCCCGGTTGACAGCCGTCGGAACCTTTTTCCGGTTCCGGCATGGACTTCGGCCGAAGTGCCTGATGAGGTGTGGGGGCCATGGACGAGCCGCTGGCCACCCTCGCGTTCATCGCCGTGTTGGGCGTGACGTCGATGCTGGGGTTCACGGCGCGCTGGTTCCACCGCCGCGACGTCCTGCCGCACCTGGAGGGCTGGGCGCTCGGCGACCGGCGGTTCGGCACCGGGGTCACCTGGTTCCTGCTCGGCGGCTCGATCTTCACCGCCTACACGTTCGCCGCGGTGCCCGGACTCGCCTACGGCACCGGCGCGCTGGGCTTCTTCCCGCTGGCCTACACGGTGATCCTCTGCCCGGTGCTGTTCGTGCTGCTGCCCAGGCTGTGGGCGGCGGCCCGGCGGACGGGCGCGGTGACCGTCGCCGACTACGTGCGGGTCCGCTACGACTCGCCCGCGCTCATGCTCGTGGTCGCGCTCACCGGGGTGCTCGCGACCATGCCCTACATCGCGCTGCAGCTGCTCGGCGTGCGCGCGGTGCTCGCCGCCGGCGGGCTCTACCCGGAGGGGCTCGCGGGCGACCTCGCCCTCACCGCCGTCTTCGCGGTGCTCGCCGGGGCCACGTTCCGCAGCGGGCTGCGCGTCCCCGCGGTGATCTCCCTGGTCAAGGGCGTGCTGATCTTCGGGGTGGCGTTCGGGGTGCTGGCCGTGGCGGTCGGCCGCCTCGGCGGGTTCGCCACCGTGTTCGCCCGGGCGGAGCGCGAGCTGCACGACGCGGGCGGGGGCGGGGCCCTGCTGCTCGACCCGGCCCTGCACCCGGCGTTCGCCACCCTCGCCCTCGGATCGGCCCTCGCCCTGCCGATGTACCCCCACGTGCTCACGGCGGCGTTCGCCGCGGAGAGCCCGGACGCGCTGCGGCGCAGCACCGTCGCCATGCCCGCGTGGACGTTCGTGCTCGGCCTGTTCGGGCTGCTCGGCGTGGCCGCGCTGGCCGCGGGCGTCGTGGCGCCGGTGGGCAACGCGGAGGTCGCCGTCCCGCTCCTGGTGCGCGACGTGCTGCCGGAGCTCGCGAGCGGCGCGGTGTTCGGCGCGCTCGCCGTCGGCGCGCTCGTGCCCGCCGCGGTGATGTCGGTGGCCGTGGCGGCGCTGTTCACCCGCAACGTCTACGCCGAGTTCTTCCTGCCGCACGCCACGCCGAAGCACGAGGTGCGGGTGGCGCGCTGGGTGTCGCTGCTGGCGAAGGTGGCCGCGCTCGCGTTCGTGTTCGGCCTGCGCGAGCAGGACGCCATCAACCTCCAGCTGCTCGGCGGCATCTGGATCCTGCAGACGTTCCCGATCGTCGCGGTGGGGCTGTTCACCGGCTGGTGGCACCGCTCGGCGCTGCTCGCCGGGTGGGCGGCCGGGATGGTCGTGGGTACCGTGCTGGCCGTGGCGGGCGGCTTCACGTCGGTGGTGGCGATCGGGCCCGTCCTGCTCTACGTCGCCGTGGTCGCGCTCGCGGTGAACCTCGCCGTGGCGGCCCTGCTCACGCCGGTGTTCACGAGGCGCGCGGAGGTGGTGCCGTGACGGAGACCGGGACCCGGCCGCGCGGGGCCGCAGCGCGCACCGGGACCGACTCGGACCGGGAGGCGGCCATCGCCGAGCTGTTCGAGATCCACCACCTGCCGCTGGTGCGGCTGGCGGTGCTGCTGGGCGCCGACGACGCCGAGGACGTCGTCGCGGAGGCCTTCTACCAGCTCTACCGCCGGTGGCCGCGGCTGCGCTCACCGGAGGCGGCCGCCACGTACCTGCGCTCGGTGGTGGTGAACCTGACGCGGATGCGCATCCGGCACCTGCAGGTGGTGCGCAAGCACGCGGCGCGCTCGGGCGACGAGCAGGGGCACGTCGCCTCCGGCGAGGAGAGCGCCGTGCTCCGGGAGGACCAGAAAGCGCTGGTGGACGCGGTGCGCGCGCTACCAGCACGGCAGCGGGAGGCGTTGGTGTTGCGGTACTGGCTCGATCTGCGCGAGAGTGAGATCGCCGACGCGATGGGCATCTCGCCGGGATCGGTCAAGGTGCACGTCTCCCGCGGGATGGCCGCCCTGTCGCGGGTGCTCGAGGAGCGCAAATGAGCACGCCCGGTGCCGACGAGCGGTTGCGCGAGGCGCTCGACGCCCTCGCCTCGGGCGTGCGCGTCGACCCGGACGCCTACCGGCGGGCCAGCGCGGGCTGGCGGCGGCGGTACCGGCGCAGGCGGCTCGTGCTCGCGATCCTCGCCGCCCTGGTGTTCGCCGCGGCGGACGCGGTCGGGCTGTGGGCGCTCAGCCAGGCCGACCCGAACACCCACGTGATCTTCTCCGACCCGGCGCACCGCCCCGAGGCGCCCGCGCAGGTGGACCGCATCGGGCAGCCCTGAGCTGCTCGGAGCGGCCGGCCCGCCTCCAGCACGGCGAGCGACTCGTCGAGGTCGGCCGCGGGGCGCCGGGTCGGATCGGCCCCGGGGGCGAGGAACACCCGCACGGCCACGCCGAGCACCAGCGCCGGTGGGCGCGCACCGCCACGTCGTGCTCGAGCCGGGCAGCGCGGTCGGCCTCCGGCGCTCGGCGGACGTCCGCGCCACCGCCTCGCGGGGAGCAGCGGAAGACCGTGCTCGGTGACACCTCCGCCGCGTCGGCGATCCGCTCGACGGTGGTAGTGGGCCGGCGTGAGAGGCTCGGCCGTCGGACCGGGGGTGTTCATGACCGCGTACCTGCACCACACCGGGCACGTCGTGCGCGACATCGCGGCGGCCGCCGCCTGCTACCGGCGGCTCGGGTTCGCGGTGCCCGCGCCCGAGTTCCCGGCGCTCCCGCCCGCCCCGGGGCGGCCGCCGCGGGCCGTCGGGGCCGGCAACACCCACGTGCAGCTGGGCCGCGGCTTCGTCGAGCTGGTCACCGTCGTCGACGGCGACGGCCCGCCCGCGGACGCCGTCGTGGTGCCGTTGGACGTGCCGCTGGGCGCGGCGGAGCGGGTCTCGGCGGGCATCGCCGCCACAGCGGCCCGGCTGTCGTCCGCGCTCGTCCGGTTCGAGGGCCTGCACATCCTCGTGCTCGGGACGTCCGATGCCGACGCGACGGCCGCGCGGCTCACGGCCGGCGGCGTCCCGCACGGCGGGGTGCAGCGGGTGCACCGCCCGGGCCCCGCGGGAGGCGTGCCGGTGCCGATCGGTTGGCTGGAGCTCGACCCGGACGCCCCCGAGGGCCGGCTCGCGGTCGCGGAGGACCTCGCCGGGGCCGGGCGCGCCGACCACCCGAACGGGGCCCTCGAGCTGGTGGAGGTGCTCCTGTGCGTCCCCGACGACGAGCTCGCCGCGCACACCCGCCGGTACCTGCGCTACCTCGACCGCCCCGCGCGGGATGAGGGCCCGCTGCGCTCGTTCGAGCTGGACAGCGGGCGCATCACGCTCGTCGCGGCGTCCGGGGTGGACGGCGTGCTACCCGGCGAGCGGCCCCCGGCGCTCCCGGCGTTCGCGGGCTACGTGGTGACGGTGCGCCGGCCCGACGACGTCCGCGCGCTCGTGGCCGGCGCGGGGTTCCCGCTGCGGACGACCCCGGCCGGGGATCTCTTCGTGCCGGCCGCGGCCGCGCACGGGGCGGCGGTCGTCTTCCGGGCGGCGTGATCGACCGGGTCAGGCGACCCGCCAGGTGACGCCGTGCGGGGCGAGGGCGTCGAGGAACGAGGCCGCGTCGAACGCCTGGGCCGGCGCGAGCGCCCCTGCCGGGGCGCCACCGGCGGCGAGCCGGCACGCGGCTTCGACGGCGATCACCGCGGTGAGGCCGTAGGGGTCCGCCCCACCTGCCCAGCCGCGGGCCCGCCGCCCGCCGCCGTCGGTCGCCTCGACCAGCATCAGCCAGCGGCTGCCGCTGCGCGCCCGCGCGTCCAGCACCTCGGGCACGGAGTCGACCGCGTCCGGGGTCAGCGCGGTGAACAGCCGCGCCACCTCGGCCCGGATGCCGGCGCGCACGCGCCGCGCGCGGACGTGCCGGGGCACGGTGACCACGCCGGGCAGCGGGAACGGGGTCAGGACGACCTCCTCGGCCTCACCGGGAACGCCGATCCGGCGCTCTCCGGCCGCCGCCGGGCGCCACGCGCCGTCCGCGTACTCGAGCGGGACGGCGTCGGTCGCGGCGACCATCGAGCGGGCGGTCCCCCGGGAGGCGGCGCCGGGCGGACGCGCGTCGGCGACCAGCAGGTCGGCGACGTCGGTGAGCCGGCCAGCGGTCAGGTGCGCGATCAGGTCACCGGGCCCGCCGTCGTCGGCCATGGCCGGGACGACGCTCACCCCGGCCCGTTCCGCGGCCGGGCCCGCGGTGTCGAGCACGTGCTTGATCCAGCCCTGCTCCCCGGCGGTGTCCACGTAGTGGCAGCCGGCCGCGAGCGCCGCCCGCAGCACCGGCTCGCCCCAGAGCGTGAACGGGCCGGCCGCACTGACCACGGCGTCGCAGTCGGCGAAGGCGGCGGGGAGCGCGGCCGGGTCGTCCAGGGTCGCGACCCGGACCTCGGCGTCGGCCACGCCTGCGGCGACGGCCGCCTTGCGCAGCCGGTCCCCGTTGCGGCCCACGAGCACGGGGGACAGGCCCCTGCGGCGCGCCTCGCCCGTGACCAGGCCCCCGGTGAAGCCGCTCGCGCCGAAGACGGCGAGCTTCATGTCGTTCCCCTTCCGTCGGTCGGGGCCGACGCTAGGGACGGCGGGCCCGGCGGCCCATGTCCCAGGGTCCGGTGGTGATGCCCGATCGTCTCGCCCCGGCCCGCGGCCGCCGTACGCTCGAGGCGTGGACGTGCTGAGCGACGTCATCGCCGCCATGCGCACCGGGCGGCCGCACGCCTCGCGCACCGAGCCGGCGGCACCGTGGGGCATCCGGTTCCCCGCGCACGACGCCGCCGGGTTCCACGCGGTCCTCGAGGGCGGTGGCGTCGTCATCCCCGCGGACGGGGAACCGGTGCCGGTCGGGCCGGGCGACGTGGTGTTCCTGCCCCACGGGCGCGGCCACGCCATCGCCGACACCCCGACCACGCCGCTGGTCGAGTTCGGCCGGCCCGGCATCGGCGCGGGGAACGGGCCGCGCACGCGGATGCTGTGCGGGGCCTACGAGCTCGACCGGTTCCGCCCGCACCCGCTGGTCGCGCAGCTGCCCGAGGTCGTGCACCTGCGGTCGGCGCGGCACCCCGCCCTGCGCGGCGCGCTCGACCTGCTCGCCGCCGAGGGCGGCGGCGCCCCCGGTGCGGCCGCGGCGACGTCGGCGCTGCTCGACCTGCTGCTCGTGTACCTGGTGCGCGCCTGGTACGACGAGCAGCCCACCGCGGCGACCGGCTGGAGCGCGGCGTTGGCCGACCCCGCTGTCGCGGAGGCGCTGCGCGCCATCCACAGCCACCCCGAGCGGCCGTGGACGGTCCGGTCGCTCGCGGCGTTGAGCGGGCTGTCCCGCGCGCCGTTCGCCCGCCGGTTCACCGAGACCGTCGGCTCGCCCCCGTTGACCTACCTCACCTGGTGGCGGATGACGACGGCCGTGCGGCTGCTGCGCGGGTCCGACCGCCCGCTGCGGGCCGTCGCGGCGCGGGTCGGCTACGCCTCCGAGTTCGCGTTCGCGAAGGCGTTCAAGCGTGAGTTCGGGGTGTCGCCGGGCCGGTACCGCGAGCGGGCCGGGGCGCCCGTTGCAGCTACTGCGGCTGCGACCTGAGCCGGCGCGCGAGCGCCCGCACGTCGGCGACCGGCCCGAGGTGGCGCAGCTTGTCCGGGTTGATGACCGAGCGGATGGTCTGCACGGCGCCGTCGGCCACGTCGAGCACGAAGACGTTGGTGATGCACCCGTCCGGGTCGCGCAGGATCGCCCCCGGCTGGCTGTTGATCTGGCGCAGCTCCAGGCGGATGCCCAGCTCGCGGATCTGGCGGCCCACCGCGCCGAGCAGGCGCGACACCTTCTCGACGCCCGCGATCGGCCGCATCCACTGCGGGACCTTGCCGCCCCCGTCGCCGTAGACGACGACGTCGGCGGCCAACATGTCGACGAGCTCGTCGACGTCACCGCCCGTGACGGCGGCGAAGAACCGCTCGGCGAGCTGCCGCTGCTCCGCACGCGAGGCGTCGAACCGCCGCCTGCTCTCCTCGAGGTGCCTGCGGGCGCGGGTGGCGAGCTGGCGGGTGTTCGCCTCGCTCTTGCCGACGATGCGGGCCACCTCGTCGTAGCCGTAGCCGAACACGTCGTGGAGCAGGAACACCGCCCGCTCGACCGGGTTGAGCCGCTCCAGCACCAGCAGGAACGCCATCGACAGCGAGTCGGACTGCTCCGCGTGCGCCGCGGGGTCGTCCTCGCCGCCGTCGGTGAGCAGCGGCTCGGGCAGCCACTGCCCGACGTAGGACTCGCGGCGCACGCGGGCCGAGCGGAGGTGGTCGATCGCCAGCCGCGTCGTCACCGCCGACAGGTACGCCCGCGTCGACTCGACCCGTGTTCCGTCCGCGAGCGCCCGCTGGTGGCGCAGGTAGGCCTCCTGCACCACGTCCTCGGCGTCGCTCACCGAGCCGAGCATCCGATAGGCGATCGAGAACAGCAGCGGTCGCAGCGCCTGCGGCTCCTCGTCGGGCTCGGTCACGGGGCGGCACCCACCGCGTCGGTCAGCGCGTGCCGGAACCCGTCGCGCCAGCTGCTCCAGCGCGGCCGCCAATCCAGCTCGCGCTTCGCCTTCGCGTTGGACGCGCCGCGGCCCTCGGTCATCCAGCGCACGACGACCTCCCCGGCCAGCGGCCGCGCGAGCCACACCGGCACGCGCCGCGGCGGCTTCGCGCCGACCGCGGCGGCCAGGTGCGGCAGCCACTCCGCCACCGGCGCCGGGTCGTCGTCGACGACGTTGTACAGGCCCGCGCTGCCCCGCTCCACGGCCGCGACGGTAGCGGCCGCGGCGTCGTCGAGGTGGATGAACGACCACACGCCGCTGCCGCTGCCCACGATCGGCATCCCGCGCTTGCGGATCAGCTCGACCATCGGCTCCGACGCGCCCGGCCCGTAGAAGGTGCCGTACCGCAGCACGATGCCGGTGAGCGGCGCCTCGGTCACCGCGCGCTCGAGGAACCGGATCGCGGCCATGCTCTCCCGCTGCGCGGCGGCGGGCTCGGGGTCGAGCGGGTCGTCCTCGGTCTTGACCGGGCCGCCGGTGCGGGCGTTCGGCCACCCGGTGAAGCTCTGCGCGACGACCCTCTCCGCACCGCTCGCCTGCGCCGCGGCCAGCAGGTGCCGGGTGCCCGCCGTGCGCAGCTCGTTGGTGGTGGCGAACCAGCGGTCGAAATGCCGCAGGTCCGGCGCCGCGGCGAGCGCGGTCATCTGGTGCACGATCACGTCGGGCCGTGCCTCGGCGACCGCGCGCCCGACGGCGACCCCGTCCAGCCCGTCCACCACCGCGGGTCGCGCCCCGAGCGCGGCGAGCTCTCCCGCCTTGTCCGCGCTGCGGGTCGTCGCGGTCACCTCGTGCCCCCGCGCGAGCAGCTGCGGCACCAGCCGCCTGCCCAGCGCACCCGTTCCTCCTGCCACGAAGACGCGCATCCGTCCCTCCTCGTCCCTCGTCCCGTCGCCACCTCGGACGAGGAAGCGGGGGAGCCGGTGACAGTGGCGCGCGTCGCACCCTCAGGCCGCGTGCGTGGCCTGAGGGTGCTCCGGTTCCTCCGGGGCGTCGAGGGGATGGGCGAGCTCGTCGGCGGGCAGCCGCCAGCCGACCAGCGCGGCGACGGCGAGGAACACCGGGATCATCCCGGCCAGCACGAACGTGGTCGGCACGCCGATCCGCTCGCCGACCGGGCCCGCCACGGCCATCGAGACCGGCATCAGGGCGAGCGAGACGAAGAAGTCGAGACTCGAGACGCGGCCGAGCAGGTGCGGCGGGACGCGGCGCTGCAGCAGCGTGCCCCAGATGACCATCGCCACCGCGCCGGTGACGCCGACGACGAACGAGGCGGCGGCCATGATCCACAACCGGGTGGTGAGGCCGATCAGGGTGAGTGGCAGGGCGCCCGCCCCCCACAGCAGCAGCATCGCCGTGAGGTACCGCCGCGGCAGCCGCCACGAGGCCACGAGCAGCGACCCGGCCGCACCCCCGAGCCCGAACGCGCCGAGCACCAGCGCGAAGCTGCCCGCGCCGCCGCCGGTCTGCTCCCGCACCGCGAACGGCAGCAGCACCTCGATCGGGCCCATCAGCACGAGGACGTACAGCGAGGCGAAGGCCAGCGTGGCGAACAGCCACCCGGTGCGGAACAGGTAGCGGAACCCCTCGGCGAGGTCGCCGAGCACCGAGCTGCGCCCGGCCGCGGGCGGCACCGCGATCCGGCGCATCGCCACGAGCGAGACCGCGGCGAGCGCGTAGACGGCCCCCGCGGCGAGCAGCGCGGCGCTGGGCGCGAACGCGCCGACCAGCGCGCCCGCGGTCGCCGGGCCGAGCGCGTGCTGGGCTACCGGGCGCAGGGTGCCCTCGACACCGTTCGCGGCGAGCAGCTCGTCGGCGGGCAGGAGCGCGGGCAGGATCGCCGAGTAGGCCGGGAAGAAGAAGGCCTCGGCGGCCCCGAGCACGAACGAGATGACCGCGAGGTGCCACAGCTGCAGCGCCCCCGTGACGGCGAGCGCGCCCGCGGTGGTGGCCGCGGCGACCCGCACGCCCTCCACGCCGAGCAGCAGGGCCCGCTTGGGCAGCCGGTCGGCCGCGACCCCGCCGCCGAGCACGCTGACCAGCAGGCCCGTGGCCGCGGCCGTGGCCACCAGCGAGAGCTCGGTCGGGCCGCCGCCGAGCGCGATGACCTGGTAGACGCTCGCCACGATCCACAGCCCGCTCGCGAAGAGCGAGGCCGCGATCGAGGCGACCAGCAGCCGGTAGTCGCGGTGGCGGAACGGTCGCAGCGGCCGGGGGAGCCGGGCGCTGCCGGGGTGCTGTGCGGACATCACCGTTCCACTCGACCTCGTGAACCTGGGTTGAGGTCAAGGACGGTAACGTGGGGGACCGACGGGGAGCTCTCGATTTCCGCAGCGCAGCCGCACCCCCGTGTGCGGGGCACCGCGCAACGGTCGTACACTGGGTTTTCGGCGCGCCTACTGGCGCCGGTTCCGTCGTGCCTCCCGCACCTCACGGTCCCGGAGCAGCGACGTGCCCGAGTACGAACGAAGAGTACGTCCACCTGTCACGGAACGCGGAGGACATGGCCAAGAAGGACGGGGCGATCGAGGTCGAGGGCCGGGTCGTCGAGCCCCTGCCGAACGCGATGTTCCGCGTGGAGCTGGAGAACGGACACCGGGTCCTCGCACACATCAGCGGCAAGATGCGTCAGCACTACATCCGGATCCTCCCCGAGGACCGGGTGGTGGTCGAGCTGTCGCCGTACGACCTGACCCGCGGCCGCATCGTCTACCGCTACAAGTGACGATCTGAACCAACGAGAAGAGCGACGGACGTGAAGGTCCAGCCGAGCGTCAAGAAGATCTGCGACAAGTGCAGGGTGATCCGCCGCCACGGGCGGGTCATGGTGATCTGCGAGAACCTGCGCCACAAGCAGCGCCAGGGCTGATCGCCCCAACCTGACCGCGCACGAAGAGGAACCCAGCGCGCCTACCGCGCCACACGGGCGCCAGTACCCCCGGAACCAGGCCGGGGCCCGGGAGCGAGCCACCCGGGATGGGCGCTGGGAAGACCTGGGACGACAAGAGGAGTACCCCGCCGCATGGCACGTCTAGCGGGCGTCGACCTCCCCCGCGACAAGCGGATGGAGATCGCGCTGACGTACATCTACGGGATCGGGCGCACCCGGTCCAAGGAGATCCTGCAGGCCACCGGCATCAGCCCGGACCTGCGCTCGCGGGACCTCACGGACGAGGACATCGCCGCCCTCCGCGAGTACATCGAGAACAACTACCGCGTCGAGGGCGACCTGCGCCGCGAGGTGCAGGCCGACATCCGTCGCAAGATCGAGATCGGCTGCTACCAGGGAATCAGGCACCGCCGGGGCCTGCCGGTGCGCGGCCAGCGCACCAAGACCAATGCCCGCAGCCGCAAGGGTCCGAAGAAGACCGTGGCCGGCAAGAAGAAGGCAGGTAAGAAGTAATGCCGCCCCGCAGCCGCGCTGCGGCCGGGCCGAAGAAGGTCCGCCGCAAGGAGAAGAAGAACGTCGCCGTGGGCCAGGCCCACATCAAGAGCACGTTCAACAACACGATCGTCTCGATCACCGACCCCAACGGTGCCGTGATCGCGTGGGCGTCCGCGGGCCACGTCGGGTTCAAGGGCTCGCGCAAGTCCACGCCGTTCGCGGCCCAGATGGCCGCCGAGAACGCCGCGCGCAAGGCCGCCGAGCACGGCATGAAGAAGGTGGACGTGTTCGTGAAGGGCCCCGGTTCCGGCCGGGAGACCGCGATCCGTTCGCTGCAGGCCGCCGGCCTCGAGGTCGGCACGATCTCCGACGTCACGCCGCAGCCGCACAACGGCTGCCGTCCGCCCAAGCGGCGCCGGGTCTAGGGGAGGGAGGAACGAACATGGCTCGTTACACCGGCCCCATGACGCGCAAGTCGCGCCGGCTGAAGGTGGACCTCGTCGGCGGTGACCAGGCGTTCGAGCGCCGTCCCTACCCGCCCGGCCAGCACGGCCGGATCCGGGTCAAGGAGACCGAGTACCTCCTGCAGATGCAGGAGAAGCAGAAGGCCCGCTACGCGTACGGCGTGCTGGAGAAGCAGTTCCGCCGCTACTACGACGAGGCCAACCGCCGTCCCGGCAAGACCGGTGACAACCTGCTGCAGATCCTCGAGTCCCGGCTCGACAACGTCGTGTACCGGGCGGGCCTCGCCCGCACGCGGCGCATGGCCCGGCAGCTGGTGAGCCACGGCCACTTCCTCGTCAACGGCGAGAAGGTCAACATCCCCAGCTACCGCGTCGCGCAGTACGACATCATCGACGTGCGGCCCAAGTCGCTGAACATGGACCCGTTCATCATCGCCAAGGAGACCCTCGGCGACCGTCCGGTCCCGGCTTGGCTGCAGGTCGTTCCCTCGAACCTGCGGATCCTGGTGCACCAGCTCCCCGAGCGGGCCCAGATCGACACGCAGGTCAACGAGCAGCTCATCGTCGAGCTCTACTCCAAGTAGCGCTCGGCACCCCCGGCCCCGCAGGGTGGGGCCGGGGGTTCACCGCGGCATCAAATAGCGGTTGCCGCGGGTGCTAAGGAGGCACGAACCCCATGCTGATCTCTCAGCGACCCACCCTGACCGAGGAAACGGTCACGGACACCCGTTCCCGGTTCGTCATCGAGCCGCTGGAGCCCGGTTTCGGCTACACGCTGGGCAACTCGCTCCGGCGCACGCTGCTCTCCTCCATCCCCGGCGCTGCGGTCACGAGCATCCGCATCGACGGCGTCCTGCACGAGTTCACCACCGTGCCCGGGGTCAAGGAGGACGTCACCGACATCATCCTGAACCTCAAGGAGCTGGTGATCAGCTCCGAGGAGGACGAGCCGGTCACGATGTACCTGCGCAAGCAGGGCCCCGGCACCGTCACCGCGGGCGACATCGTGCCGCCGGCCGGCGTCACCGTGCACAACCCGGACCTGCACATCGCCACCCTGAACGACAAGGGCCGCCTCGAGGTCGAGCTCGTCGTCGAGCGGGGCCGCGGCTACGTGCCGGCCCAGCAGAACAAGGCCACCGGCGCCGAGATCGGCCGCATCCCGGTCGACTCGATCTACTCGCCGGTGCTCAAGGTGACCTACAAGGTCGAGGCCACCCGCGTCGAGCAGCGCACCGACTTCGACAAGCTGGTGCTCGACGTCGAGACCAAGCCCTCGATCACCCCGCGGGACGCGCTGGCCTCGGCCGGCAAGACCCTCGTCGAGCTGTTCGGGCTCGCGCGCGAGCTCAACGTCGACGCCGAGGGCATCGAGATCGGCCCGTCGCCGCAGGAGGCCGACACCATCGCGGCCTACGCGATGCCGATCGAGGAGCTGGACCTCACCGTCCGCTCCTACAACTGCCTCAAGCGCGAGGGCATCCACACCGTGGGCGAGCTGGTGGGCCGCAGCGAGGCCGACCTGCTCGACATCCGCAACTTCGGCGCCAAGTCGATCGACGAGGTCAAGATGAAGCTCGCCGGCCTCGGCCTGTCGCTGAAGGACAGCCCGCCCGGATTCGACCCGTCGGCCGCGGCTGCCGAGTACGGGTCCGAGACCCCATCGTTCGACCCCGACCGCTACGGGGACGACGGCCAGGACTACGCAGAAACGGAGCAGCTGTAGCCATGCCTCAGCCCACCAAGGGCCCCCGCCTCGGCGGGTCGCCCGCGCACCAGCGGCTGATCCTGGCCAACCTGGCCACGGCGCTCTTCGAGCACGGTCGGATCACCACCACCGAGGCGAAGGCGCGCCGGCTGCGGCCCTACGCGGAGCGGCTGATCACCAAGGCGAAGCGGGGCGACCTGCACAACCGCCGCGAGATCCTCAAGGTGATCCGGCGCAAGGACGTCGTGCACCGCCTCATCGAGGAGATCGGCCCGTTCTTCGCCGACCGCAACGGTGGCTACACGCGGATCACGAAGACGCTGCCGCGCAAGGGCGACAACGCCCCCATGGCGGTGATCGAGCTGGTCTCGCAGAAGACCGTCACCGACGAGGCCGAGCGCGCCCGCCGGGTCGCCGCGTCGCAGCAGCAGAAGGCCGCTGCCCCGGCGGCGGCCGAGGAGTCCGCCCCCGCCGAGGAGAAGGCCGCCGAGGCCACCGAGGCCACGGAGTCGGCCGAGGCCGTCGAGGAGAGCGCCTCCACCGAGGAGGCGCCGTACGGCGAGGGCAGCCACGCCCCGCTGGACGACCCGAACGAGGCCCCGGACGGCTTCCCGATCAAGGGCAACGAGGACTCGAAGCTGTACCACGAGCCCGGGTCGGCGCACTACGACCGCACCGTGGCCGAGGTCTGGTTCGCCACGCCCGAGGCCGCCGAGGCCGCGGGCTTCCGGCGGGCCGGTGACCAGAGCGAGGACGCCGACTCCGAGGAGTCTTGATCGCGCAGCAGTACCCCGTCGAGCCCGCCGCCCCCCGGGGCGGCGGGCTCGACGGCGTTGCGGCCCGGTGCCGCTACCGGCTCGACATCTCCTACGACGGCACCGACTTCTCCGGCTGGGCGCGCCAGCCCGGCCGGCGCACCGTCTGCGGGGTGCTGGAGGAGGCGCTCGGCATCGTCCTGCGGGACGAGGTGGCGCTCACCGTCGCGGGCCGCACGGACGCGGGCGTGCACGCCACCGGCCAGGTCGCCCACGCCGACCTCGCGGCGGATCTGGACACCGGGTGGCTGGTGCGCAGGCTCGCCCGGCTGCTGCCGCCCGACGTGCGCGTCCGGGCGGTGACGCCGGTGCCGGACGAGTTCGACGCCCGGTTCTCCGCGCTGCGCCGCCACTACCGCTACCGGGTCGCGACGGCCCCGTACGGCGCGGAGCCGCTGCGCGCCCGCGACACCCTCTCCTGGCCGCACCCGCTCGACCTCGACGCCGTCCGGGCCGCCTCCGAGCGGCTGCTCGGCGAGCACGACTTCGCCGCGTTCTGCAAGCGGCGCGAGGGCGCCACCACGGTGCGCGCGTTGCAGGAGTTCAGCTGGACCCGGGACGCCGACGGGGTGGTGGAGGCCGCCGTGGCCGCCGACGCGTTCTGCCACTCGATGGTGCGCAGCCTGGTGGGCGCCCTGCTGGAGGTGGGGCGCGGCCGGCGCCCGGTCTCGTGGCCCGCGGGCCTGCTCGCGCGCTCCGAGCGCGCCAACGAGGTGCCGGTGGCGCCCGCGCACGGCCTGACCCTGGTGGCGGTGGACTACCCGCCGCCCGGCGAGCTCGCCGCCCGAGCGGCCGAGACGCGGCGGTTGCGCGTCCTCCCGCACTGAGCGGGTGGGACCGAACGGGCGGCGGCCCGGGTCAGCGGTGATTTCCCGGGCGGGCGTTCACACGGCGTGGCGCACCACGTACCGTGATCCTCGGCTCGATCCACTCACCCGTTGGGTTGAGTCGCAGCCGTTGCGCCGCCACCGAACGGAGACGCCTTGACGACGACGCCTCACGTCCGGCTCGGGAACCCGGACCGCACCGCCGCCCACCGCCGTGGCGTCTCCCCCGACCGCGGCCCGCGCGCCGCGCACCACGCACCGCAGCGGACCGTCACCGAGGAGCAGGTCGAGCAGGCCGTGCGCCAGCTGCGGGAACGGCCCGGCCGGCCCGCGGCCGAGCAGATGCAGGCCGTGCTGCGGGCCCTCGACCTCACGGTCGTGCGCTCCAGCGAACATCGCGGTTAACGAACGCGCCGGGCCGTTGCGATGGCGGGCACCCGCGGTCGAGAGTGATCACGTGAGCGCTGATCCACCACCCGCTGCCACCGCCGCCGACCGCAATTACGGCGATCGGGTGGTGGCCGTCGAACCGGGTGGGAACGAACCCATCCCCGCCTCGGAGCGGCACGGCCGGCCCCGCCAGCTGTTCTGGACCTGGACCTCGCCCAACCTCGAGTTCGCCACCGTCTTCGTCGGTGTGCTGTCCGTGTCGGCGTTCGGGCTGACCTTCCCGCAGGCGGTCGCGGCCATCCTGCTCGGGAACGGGATCTCCGCGCTCGCCCACGGGGCGCTGTCGGCGCGGGCACCCTCGATCGGGGTGCCGCAGATGGTCCTGGGCCGGGCGGCGTTCGGGTACCGGGGCAACGCCGTGCCGTGCACGCTGATGACGATCACGTCCGGCTTCGGCTGGTTCGCCGTCAACAGCGTGAGCGCCGCGTTCGCGCTGGCGTCGCTCACCGGCCTGCCCGCCGCGGCCTGGCTGGTGGTCGTCGTGCTGGTGCAGATGGGCGTCGCCTTCTTCGGGCACAACCTCGTGCAGGCGTTCGAACGGTTCGCGTTCCCGGTGCTCGCGGTCGTGTTCGCGGTGGGCGCGGTGATCGTGCTCGCCCGGTCTGACCCCGGCTACCTGCCCGAGGGCGGCGGCACCGGGGGCCTCGGCGGCTTCCTGCTCACCGTCGGGGCGGTCGTCGGCTACACGGCGGGCTGGAGCCCGTACGCCGCCGACTACGCCCGTTACCTGCCGGAGGGCTCGTCGCGCGTGCGCACGGGGCTCTCCGCGGCGCTGGGCCTGTTCACCTCCACGAGCGCCCTGATGATCGTCGGGGCCGCGTCGGTCAGCGCCACCGCCGCGGTGGGCATCGCGTCCGACAACCCCACCACCGCGTTCGTCGGCGTGCTGCCCGGCGTGCTCGCGGCGCTCACACTGCTGGCGATCGCGCTCGGTGCGGTCGCGGCGAACGTGCTGAACATCTACTCGGGCGCGATGGCGTTCCTCACCCTCGGCGTCGACGTACCGCTGCGCTGGGCGCGCGCCGTCGTCGCGCTCGCGTTCGGCGCGGTCGGGTTCGTGATCGCGCTCATCGCGCTGGCCGACGCCGCGCACAGCTACGAGGCGTTCCTGCTCGTCATCGTGTACTGGATCGGGCCGTGGCTCGGGGTGGTGCTCACCGACCAGTTCCTACGCCGCGGCAGGCCGCCGGTCGGGCTGCTCTACGACCGCGGCTACCGCAACCACGCGGGCGTCGCGGCGCTCGTCGTCGGCATCGTCGTCTCCGTGCCGCTGTTCTCCAACCAGGCGCTGTTCACCGGGCTGGTGCCCACGCTCGTGCCGGGCGTCGGCGACGTGACGTTCCTCGTCGGCTTCGCGCTGGCGGCCGCGGTGTACGCGCTGCTGTTCCCGCGTCTTGCGGGCCGCACCCCGGGGGCCGCAGAGTGACGGCCGTGGCTTCCGATCCCGCCGCCCTGCTCGACGTCGCCCTCGAGGAGGCGAAGGCCGGCCTCGCCGAGGGCGGCATCCCCATCGGCGCGGCCTTGTTCGCCGCCGACGGCACCCTGCTCGGGCGCGGGCACAACCGACGCGTCCAGGACGGCGACCCGTCGATGCACGCCGAGACCGCGGCCTTCCGGGCGGCGGGGCGGCAGCGGGACTACCGCAACACGATCATGGTCACCACGCTCTCGCCGTGCTGGTACTGCTCCGGGCTCGTGCGCCAGTTCGGGATCGGCGCGGTGGTGATCGGTGAGGCCCGCACGTTCTCCGGCGGCCACGACTGGCTCGCCGAACACGGCGTGCGGATCACGCTGCTGGACGACGAGCGGTGCGTGGCCCTCATGACCGACTTCATCGCCGCCCGTCCGGAGCTCTGGTACGAGGACATCGGAGAGGTCCCCTCATGATTCCGACCATCGATCTCGCCGCGTGGCGCGCCGGTGACCCGGCGACCGGCCCGACCGTCGACGAGGCCCTGCAGCGGGCCGGTTTCCTGCTGGCGGCGGGGCACGGCGTGCCCGACGAGCTCCGGGCCGAGGTGCGGGCCGCGGCACGGCGGTTCTTCGCGCTGCCGACAGAGGTCAAACAGAAGTACTCCGTGCGGATCGGGGGCCGCGGCTGGCTCGCCCCCGGCGTGGAGGCCAACGGCAACGTCGAGGGCGTGGAGACCCCGCCGGACCTCAAGGAGTCGTTCGCGGTCGGGCCGGAGACGCCCACCGGCGACCCCGAGGTCGACGCGGTGTGGTTCCCGCCGAACGTGTGGCCCGATGAGGTGCCGGAGCTGCGCGACGCGGTCCGCCGCTACGTCGCGGAGATGACGAGGGTGTCGCGCGAGCTGCTGGAGCTGTGCGCCGACGCGCTCGGCCTGCCGCGCGACGCGCTGACCCGGCTCGCGACGAACCCCACCTGGACGTTCAACATCAACCGCTACCCGCCGCTCACCGAGGTCGGCCCGCCGGAGCCCGGCCAGTTCCGGATCGGCGCGCACACCGACTTCGGCACGGTCACCGTGCTCGACCGCGAGCCGGGCGCCGGTGGGCTCCAGGTCGACGTCGACGCCTCGGGCTGGGTGGACGCCCCGTACGACCCGGCCGCGTTCACCATCAACATCGGTGACCTCCTCGCCCACTGGACCGGGCTGCGCTGGCGGTCGGGCAGGCACCGCGTGCTGCCGCCCCAGGAGGCCGCGCCGGACGAGGAGCTGATCTCGCTCGTGTTCTTCTTCGAGCTCGACCACGACGCGCTGGTCACCCCGCTCGCGCCGCCGTTGGGTCGGCGGGCGGACCTGGAGCCGGTGGTGTCGGCGCCGTTCCTGCGGGAGCGCCTGGACGCGATCTCGGTCGGGTAGCCGGCCCGCTTCAGGTGGTCGGCAGGGAGAGCTGGTCGGCCACGATCTCCTGCACCTGCTCGACCACGCGCTCGTCGGTCACCAGCCCGAGCGACTCGACGGCGGCGATGTGGCGCGGGAGCTCGACGAAGCGGGTCAGCGCGACGCAGGGCCGGCCGAGGTCGTCGAAGAACTCCATGCGCACGTCGAGCCCGGGGTGGCCCAGCATCGTGATCGGCTCGGAGTCGACCACCCAGCCACCGCGCTCGCTCGCCAGGATCGCGGCGGTCCGTTCGGCGTCGGCGTCGCCCGGTGCCTCGGGGACGACCGCGAGCTGGTGGACCACGCTCGCGGGGGCGTCGTACGAGGTGTACAGCGTGCCCCCTCCTTCGATCTCCTGGGGCTCGGCCGGGCCGATCAGCCAGGCGGACACGCCGCTGTCCGGGTCGATCACCGGGAGGATCGGCTGCGGGACCCACCCGTCGGCGATCCACTCCAGGTACGCCGAGGGCAGGTCGCCCGGCTCGGCGGGCTCGACGAGGGCCGCCGGGCTGGGCGCGACGGACACCGGCCGGGTGGGTGCGGGCGCGGCGTGCGGAACGCCCTCCACGGACATGCTGCAGCCGGCGAGGACGACGCCCGCGGCGAGCGCGACGGCCGCCGTCCGGGCGATCCGGCCGATGGTGCGGGTGCTGCGACGGGACATCGGAACCTCCCGAAGCTCGAGGCGGGACACCTCGGACGACCCGACCCCGGCCGTCGCGGTTGGGCGGTGCGGCGGATTCCCCCGAACGCCCCCGCCGGGCGGGGTGGGCCGGCTACCGTCGGCCCGTGCCCGGCCGAGCGAGCTCCGTGCCGGCGCCGGCCACCCGCGACCAGGCCGACGCCTACCGGTTCGGCCTGCGGCGGATGGAGGCTGCGCTGGTGCGCGGCGACCCGGTGCCGCTGCACGAGCAGATCCGGTCCCAGCGACGCGCGGCGCTCGTCGGGGTCGTGCTCGGGCTGCTCGGCCTCTGCGGCTCCGCGCTGCTGGCCGCGGTGTCGCCGCAGCCGGACTGGAGGCGCCAGGACGTGGTCGTCGGCGCCGACTCGGGCGCCCTGTACGCGGTGGCCCGCGGCCCGGACCGGCTCGTCCCGGTCGCCAACCTGCCTGCCGCGCGGCTCGTGCTCGCGGCGCTGCGGGCGGGCGGCAGCAGCGACGCCGACCCGGCCACCGCGACCCCCGTCCCGGTCCCGGACGCCCTGCTCGACCCCGCTCCGCGCACGCCCGCGGCCGCCGTGCCGGGCGCGCACGCCGTGCGGCCCGACGGTCCGCCGATCCCACCGAGCTGGGCCGTCTGCGACACCGTGACCGCCGACGGGGAGCTCGTCGGCACGACGGTGCTCGGCGGGACCCCGCCGCTCGCGCCGGGCCCCGCGGAGGCGGGCGTGCTGCTCGACGCGGCCGGCAGCACCTGGCTCGTCACGGCGGGCCGCAGGCACCGCGTCGACGCCGACGACGGGCTGGTCGGCGCGGCGCTCGGGATCACCGGCCGGGTGCCGCGGGCCGCGACCCCCGCGCTGCTGTCGCTGCTCCCCGAAGGGCCACCGCTGGTCAACCCGCCCGTTCCGGGGCGCGGCGGGCGCGCGCCGGGCGGGCTGCCCGGCCGGATCGGCGACGTGTTCGTGGCGCAGCCGCCCGGCGGCGCCACGCAGCACTACGTGGTGCTCGCGGGCGGGGTGCAGGAGGTGCCGGCCGTGCTGGCCGAGGTGTTGCTCGCGGCGTCGGGGGCGCGCGAGCCGCGCCCGGTGGGGGCCGCGGAGCTCGCCGGGGTCGCCGTCGTGGACGAGCTGCCGGCAGCCGGCTGGCCGGACGTCGCCCCGCGCCTGGTCGAGGCCGCCGAGGCCCCGGTGCTCTGCTGGGGCTGGACGGCCGACGGCGCCCCCGACGGCACCGTCCGGGCGGGCGCGGAGGCGCCGCGGGGCGGGACGCCGGTGCGGCTCGCCCAGGCCGACGGGCCCGGCGACCGGGTCGACGAGGTTGTCGTGGGCCCGGGTGGGGCCGTGCGCGGCACCGGGCCCGGCCGGGACGCCGCCACGGGCCCGCTCTGGCTGGTGTCGAGCACCGGCGCGGCCCACGCGGTGGCCGACGAGGCGACCGCCGCCGCGCTGGGCATCACGGTGACCGCGCCCGCCCCCGAGGCGGTCCTGCGCCTCCTGCCGCAGGGCCCGACCCTCGACCTGGCGGCCGCCGGCCAGGTGGTCGACGCCCTGGGCGCCCTCTGACCCATCCGACGAACGCCGCGGCCGGCCCGTCCGCGCCGCGCCTGTTCCCGGCGGTCCTGCGGCTCGTGCCGGCGGGCCCAGCCATCGATGTCGCGGCTGCTGCCCGGGGCGGTGGGCGCCCATGCGCGGTCCCCCTGTTCCCGACGAACGGCGCGTTCGTCGGAAACGGGACGCGTGAGATCAGCCGCGGCCCGGGCGGCGGCGCAGCACCGCGACCGCGACCCCCGCCGCGGCCAGCACGACCGCGGCCGCGAGCAGGTCGAGCGGCCGGTCGGGCGCCGGCGACGGGGCCTGCGCATCGCCGGCGCCGGGGAGGTCGGCCACCTGCGCCGCGGCGTCCGCGAGCCGTGCCGGGTCGGGGGTGAGGCGCGCGGGCATGGTGGTGAGCGCGGCGACCGGGTCGATCACGCCGCGGCCCAGCGCACCGTCGTCGGCGGACGGCCTGCGGGCGGTGGCGAGGATGCGGTCCACGACCTCGGCCGCCGTGAGATCGGGGAACCGCTCGCGGATCAGCGCCGCGAGCCCGGCCACCCACGGCGCCGCGAAGCTGGTGCCGTCGAGACCGCCGGTGGTGCCGCCGCCGACGGCGAGCGAGCGCAGCCCCGTGCCGGGCGCCGCCACGTCGACCCACGGCCCCGGCAGGGTGAACGGCGCCGGGGTGTCGTCGGGCCCGACCGCGCCGACGGTCAGCACGTCCGCGTCGTACCAACCCGGCAGGGCGACCCGACCCGCGCCGTCCGCCGTGCAGCCGCCGGAGCCGACGTTGCCCGCCGCCGCGACCACCACCACGTCCGCCGCCGCGGCCGCGCGCAGGGCGGCCTGCAGCGCCGCGCCCGCCGTCGCCGCCCGGTCGGCGGGCAGGCAGACGGCTTCGGAGATGTTGATGACGTCGGCGCCCGAGCGGACGGCGAGCGCCACCGCCTCGGCGAGGGTGGCGGTGTCGCCGGCCGGGCGCCGCCCGCCGTCGGGCGCGGGCACGTCGAACGAGGGGCTGGACTGGCGGATCGCGAGCAGCTCCGCCTGCGGCGCGATGCCGACCGGCGTGGCGGAGCGCCCGCCGCGCACGGGGCCGGCCGCGAGCAGCCCGGCGACCGCCGTGCCGTGGCCGTCGCAGTCGTCGAGCCCGTCGCCGCCGGTGAGGTAGTCGCCGCCGCCGCGCAGGCGTGAGCCCAGCAGCGGGTGCGGGGCGACCCCGGTGTCGATCACGGCGATCATCTGGCCGCGGCCGGTGGCGAGCCGGTGCACCTCGGCGAGGCGCAGCCGCTCGGCGACGCTGCCCCGCCCGGACGGCACGCCCGCCGCGTCGGCCCGGGGCGGCGCGCAGCGCGCGGCGGCGCGGATCCCGGGCGCGGGACCCGGGGGCAGGCCGCGCGGCGGCGTCACCGAGACGCGCGGCGGCGCGGGCGGCCCCGGTTCGGCGACGGGGCCGGGCACGGCGGCACGCGCCGCGGCCGGGGCCACCACGGCGGCGTCGGCCGCGGCGGCGGGGGTCACGGACGCCAGGCCCACCAGGGCGGTCGCGGCCAGCGCGCACCACCTCGATCGGGTCATCGGCGCCCTCACAACCCGCGGACGAGCCGGAACAGGTCCATCGCGGCGAACGCCGACGGAACGGCGGCGGCGACCAGGACCACGTCGAGCAGGTCGACCGCCCGGCGCACCACCGGGGACGTGCCGTCGGCGGCGCGGCCGAGCGCGGCGAGCCCGAGGCCCGCCACCCCGAGCAGGACGCCGGCGGCGACCAGCCGCGGCAGCGGCTCCGGGCGGGCCGCGGTGAGGGCCGCGAGCCCGGCCAGGCCGACGGCGGCGCAGCCCAGCAGGGTGCGCGCCGGTGCCGGGTCGGCGAAGCCGCGGGACCGCAGCGCGAGCACCGCGACGACCACGCAGGCGAGCGCGGGCCCGGCCCATCCGCCCGTGGCCGCGGCACCGAGCGCCCCGGCGACGGCGACGGCTGCGCAGCCGCCGGTGAGCCCGGCGAGGTAGCCGCGGGCGAGGTCGGATCGCTCGGCGAACTCCTCGGGCGGCAGCAGGTCGGGGCCGCGGTCGGCGGCGACGAGCTCGGCGGCGTCGGCGGGCACCACCGGGCGCGGCAGCCCGGCGAGCCGCAGCGCCACCCGGGGCAGCAGCGGCCCGGCGGCGACCGCGAGCGCCGCGGCCGCCGCCGCGACCGCCGACGGCGGGCTGCCGAAGCGCAGCACGGCGACGCCGCCCAGCCCCGCCGCCGCGGCGGCCACCACGGCCGCGACCAGCGCCGGGGCCACCACGCGGAGCGCGATCTGGGCGGCCGCGGCCACGGTGCCCGCAGCGGCGACGGCGAGCACCAGCCGCGCCGCGCCGGACGCGCCGGGGAGCGCCGCCCAGCCCGCGGCGGCGGCGAACGGAACGGCCGCGAGCGCGGCCGTGCGCCCCGCCAGCCGGCCGTGGTCCGTGGGGTCGGAGCGCGCCGAGTGCGCGGCCAGGCCCACCGCGGCGCCGGCCGCCAGCGTGGCGACGACCGCGCGCGGCGTGGCGGTGTCCACGCCTCCCGCGGCGAGCAGCGCGGCTGCGGTCCCGCACACCAGCAGCAGCGCCCCCGCGGCGAAGCGCCGGTCCGCGCGGCCCGGCCCGCCCGCCCGGGAGGCGAGCGCGTCGACGGGGTCGTCGAACACGGGCGGCGGCGGCGCGGGTGCGTCCGGGGCGAGCCGCAGCAGCTCCCCGTCGGGAACGCCCAGCTCTGCGAGCGACGCGCTCGGCGGCAGCGGCGCGCCCGCCGCCCCGGAGAGCCGCCACGGCATCGGCCGCACGCCGAACACCGGCTCGCCCACCAGGTCCAGCATCATCGGGACGAGCTCGGCCACCGGCACGTCGGCCGGCAGCGCGACGTCGACCGTCGCCCGCGGCGCGAGCACCGTGACGCGGCGGTACGGCGCCCCCTGACCAGCGGTGAGCATGGTGGTCCCCTCCGCGGAGCCGGGCGGACGAGTTTCGCGGAACGGCCCCGGCACGGCCCGTCGGCTGCCTAGCATCGCAGCGCCCGCGGCCCTGGTGGGCCGTTTCGCGAAAACTCGTGGGAGCCGGACATGAGCGCCGTGCGATCTCGCCTCACCCCGCCCCGGATGCCGGGTGGCGAGCTCACGCTCGAACCGCCGCCCGAGCCGGAGCGGGTGGTCCCGCCCGGGGTGCTGCAGCGGGTGCTGCCGCTCGCGATGCTCGCCGGCTCGGTCGGGTTCGTCGCCGTCGTCGGCCTGCGCGACCCCACGTCGCTGCTGTTCGGGGGCATGTTCGCGATCTCGGCGCTCGGCATGCTGTTCACCGGGGGCGGCCGCGGCAGCCGCACCGCCGCCACCGACGAGGACCGCCGCGACTACCTGCGGTACCTGTCGGTGCTGCGCGAGCGGGTGCGGGGCATCGCGGCCGAGCAGCGCGCGGCCCTCGAGTGGTCCCATCCGGAGCCGTCGGCCTGGCCCGCGGTGCTGCGCGCCGGCCGGATGTGGGAACGGCGGCCCGCCGACCCCGACTTCGGCCACGTCCGCGTCGGCCGGGGCGCCCAGCGGCTCGCCACCCGCCTGGTGCCGCCGCAGACCGGACCGGTCGACGGCCTCGAACCGGTCACCGCGCTCGCCCTGCGCCGGTTCCTGCTCGCCCACGCGGTCGTGCCCGACCTGCCGGTGGCGCTGTCGCTGCGCGCGAGCGGCGTGGTGTGGCTGGAGCCCGCCGGTGGCGCGGGGATGGACCGGGTGCGGGCGCTCGGCCGCGCGGTCGTCGCCCAGTACGCGCTGTGGCACGCGCCCGCCGACGCGCTGCTCGCCGTCGTGGCGCCGCCCTCGCTCGCCCACGAGTGGGAGTGGGTGAAGTGGCTCCCGCACGCCGGGCACCCGCGCCGCCACGACCTGGTCGGCCCGGTGCGGATGGTCACCGCGGACGCGGCCGACGTGCGGCGGTGGTGGCAGGCCGAGCTCGCCGGGCGCCCGCCCGGGCCCGGGCTGGGCGAGCCGCACCTGCTGGTGGTCGTCGACGACGTCGCCGAGGGGCCGGGGACGTGGGCCGGGGTCGCGGGAGTCACGGTGCTGCGGGTCGGGGCGCCCACCGGGCGGCGGCCCGCCCCGTCGGTGGTGCGGTTGCAGGTCACCCCGGACGTCCTGCTGCGCGTCGGCGGGGACGGCCGGCCCGCCGTGATCGGGCGGCCCGACGCGCTCTCCGTCGCGGAGGCCACGGCGCTCGCCCGCAGGCTCGCCCGCCACCGCGCGGCCGAGGTCACGGCGGCCGGCGACCCGGCGCCGTCGGCCCCGGCGGGGCTGCCCGCGCTGCTGAACCTGCGGCCCGGGGCGCGGGGCATCGCCGAGCTGCGGGCCCGCTGGGCGCGCTCGGACGCCGACCGGCTGCGGGTGCCGATCGGCGTCGACGAGAAGGGCGGGCCGGTCACGCTCGACCTCAAGGAGTCCGCCCAGGGCGGCAGCGGCCCGCACGGGCTCTGCATCGGCGCCACCGGCTCGGGCAAGAGCGAGCTCCTGCGCACGCTCGTGCTGGGCCTCGCCGCCGCGCACTCGTCCGAGGACCTCAACCTCGTGCTCGTCGACTTCAAGGGCGGCGCGACGTTCCTCGGGTTCGCCGACCTGCCGCACGTCTCCGCGGTGATCACCAACCTCGCCGACGAGATCGGCCTGGTCGACCGCATGGCCGACGCGCTCGCCGGGGAGATCACGCGCAGGCAGGAGCTGCTGCGCGCGGCGGGCAACCTCGTGAGCGTCACCGAGTACGCCGCCGCCCGGCGCGCGGGCGCCGACCTGCCGCCGCTGCCCGCGCTGCTGGTCGTGGTCGACGAGTTCTCCGAGCTGCTCGCGCAGCGGCCGGAGCTGATCGACCTGCTGGTCACGATCGGCAGGCTCGGGCGCTCGCTCGGGCTGCACCTGCTGCTCGCCTCGCAGCGCCTCGACGAGGGGCGGCTGCGCGGGCTCGAGTCGCACCTGTCCTACCGGATCGCGCTGCGGACGTTCTCCGCTGCGGAGTCGCGGGCCGTCCTCGGTGTCCCCGATGCGCACCAGCTGCCGTCGGCGCCCGGCTCGGCGTTCCTCGCCACCGGCACCGGGGAGCTGGTCCGGTTCCGCGCCGCGTACGTGTCGGGCCCGGACGCGGCGCCCCGGCAGGCGGGCCCCGCGCCGCAGCGGCCGCGCGCACACCCGTTCCAGGTGGCACCGGTGCTCGAACCCGACCGCGCGCGGCCGTTCGGGCCGGACCCCGGCGACGGCCCCACCGTCCTCGAGACCGTCATCGCGGCGATGGCGGGCACCGGCCCGCCCGCGCACCAGGTGTGGCTCCCGCCCCTGGGCGACCCGCCGTGGCTCGACGAGCTCGCCCCACCCGGCGGCCCGCTGCAGGTGGCCGTCGGCCTCGTCGACCGCCCCTACCAGCAGCGCCGCGACGCACTCGTCGTCGACCTCGCGGGCGGCTCCGGACACCTCGCCGTGGTCGGCGGCCCGCGCAGCGGCAAGTCCTCGGCGCTGGCCACCACCGTGCTGGCGCTCGCGACGGCGAGCTCGCCCGCCGAGCTCGGCGTGCACGTCCTCGACTTCGGCGGCGGGGCGCTGGCGGCGCTCGCCGGGCTCCCGCACGTCGGCACGGTCGCCGACCGACAGCAGCCGGACCTCGTGCGCCGCGTCGTCGCCGAGTTCGCGGCCGTGCTCGCCCGGCGCGAGCAGCTGTTCCGCGAGCACGGCATCGCCTCGGTCGAGGACTTCCGGGCCCGACGGGCGGCGGGCGGGTTCCCGGACGAGCCGGCCACCGACGTCCTGCTCGTCGTCGACGGCTACCTCGTCCTGCGGGGCGAGTTCGACGACCTGGAGGCGCGCCTGCTCCCGCTCGCGACGCAGGGCCTGGCCTACGGGCTGCACCTCGCGCTCTCGGCAACCCGTTGGAGCGAGCTGCGACCGGCCCTGAAGGACCTGGTCGGCGGGCGGATCGAGCTGCGCCTGGGGGAACCCGCCGAGTCCGAGGTCGACCGGCGCAGGGCGGCGGGCGTCCCCGCGCGACCGGGGCACGGGCTCGCGCCCGACGGCGCGCCCGCCGTGGTCGCGGCGCCGCGCACCTCCACCGCCGACCTGCCGGGGCTGGTGGCCGAGATCGCCCGCGCGCGGCCCGGCCCCGGGTTCGCCCCCGTGCGGCTGCTGCCCGACCGCATCGACCTCGACCGGCTGCCGCCCGGCCCCGACGGGATCCCGCTCGGCGTGGACGAGGATCGGCTCGCGCGCGTGGTGCTCGACCCCGCCACCGAACCCCACCTGCTGTGCTTCGCCGACGCGGAGAGCGGCAAGACCACGCTGCTGCGGCTGGTCGCGCACGGCGTCGTCACCGCCTTCACCCCGCAGCAGGCGCGCATCGTGCTCGTCGACCACCGGCGCACGCTGCTCGGCGCCGTCCCGGACTCGCACCTGATCGGCTGCACGAGCACCGCCGACGCCACCGCGGCGGCGATGCGCGAGGTCGCCGACTCGTTGCGCAGGCGGCTGCCCGGGCCCGACGTCACGCCGCGGGAGCTGCGCGAACGCAGCTGGTGGAGCGGCCCGGACGTGTACGTCCTCGTCGACGACTACGACCTGGTCGCCCCGGGCGGGGCCACGGCGAACCCGCTGCTGCCGCTCGTGGAGTTCCTCGCGCAGGCCAAGGACGTCGGGCTGCACCTCGTCGTCGCCCGGCGCTGCGGCGGCGCGGCGCGGGCCCTGTACGACCCCGTGCTCGGGCGGCTGCGCGAGCTCGCCGCACCGGGCCTGGTCATGAACGGCAGCCCCGACGAGGGTGCGCTGCTCGGCACGGTCAAGCCCGCGCCGGAGCCGCCCGGGCGCGGTGTGCTGGTCGACCGGCGCCGCCGGGCCCGCCGCGTCCAGCTCGCGTGGCTGCAGCCCGCGGAGGACGCGTAGTGCGCCCGGTCCGCGTCGCGGTGCAGGAGGGGGTGGGCTTCGTCCGGGTCGCGGGTGCCGGGTCGGACGGCACGCCCCGGCTGATCGCCGAACTGCCCGCGCCCGGGCCGGGGACCGCTGCGCTGCTCACCCACCTGGTCGGGGCGCCGCCGGAGGAGCTGGTGCTCGTCCACCCGGGCCGGTGGTCGCCGCAGCGCGTCACGGGGTGGGCCCGCGAGCACGCGCACCTCGCGCACCGCGTCGCCACGGTGCCCGCCCCGCTCGCGGCGGCGGGAGGCGGTGGCGTCGCCGTGCTCGACGTCGGCGCGTCCGGGGCGGAGGCCACCCTCCTGGACGCGGACGGCCGGGTCCGGGCCACCGCGGCCGTCGACGGGGGAGGGCGGCTCCTCGACGAGCTCGTGGCCGCGCGCACGGGTCGCGATCCGGCCGCAGCGCGGGCCCTGCGGGAGGCGTCGTCGCTGCTCCCGGCCGTCGACGGGGTCGAAGCCGCCGAGGTGCGCGCCGCGGTCGCCGGGCCGCTGCGGGCGGCGGTGGCGGCGCTGCGCGAGGTGTTGGCGGGTGCGCCGCGGGTCCTCGTCGTCGGCGGGGTGGCGCGGACCCCGGAGCTCGCCCGCGCGCTCGACGAGGCGGACCTGCCGCGCGTCGAGGTCGCTCCCCGCCCCGAGGCGGCCGCGGTGCTGGGCGCCCTGGACCCCGACCTGCCGCGCGCCCACTGCCCCACGGGTCCGGTGCCGGCGCCCGCCGGGGGCGGGCCGTACCTGCCCGCGCCTCCCGCCCGGTCGCGGGTGGGCCGGGTGGCGCTCGCCTGCGTCGCCGCCGCGGTCGCGCTCGCCGCGGTGCCCGCGCTCGGGCGGCTCGTCCCGCCCACCGCGGCGGCCGGCACGGCGGGGGTCCTCGTGCAGTACGGCTACCGGCTCGACGTGCCCGAGGGCTGGGAGCACAGCGGCGGGCTCCCCGAGCGGCGGCGGGTCCTGCTCACGCCGGTGGCCGCGCCCGAGGGCAGCGACCTCATCGCGGTGGAGCGCTCCCCGCTCGGCTACGACCCGGTCGCCGAGCCCGAGCGGGCGCGGGCCGAGCTGCGCGCCGCCTACGACGCCGCGCGCGCCCACGGCGCGGCGCTCACCGGCTACGACCCGGAAGGCCGGTTCGCCGGGCGGGCGGTCACCACCTACCGGCAGCAGGAGCCGGGCGGCACCGTCGTCGACTGGTACGTGGTGTTCGACGCCGGATCGCAGCTCAGCGTCGGCTGCCGGCGCACGGCCGCCGGCGCGGAGGCGGTGCGGGCGGCGTGCGCGGTCGTCGTGGCGTCCGTCGGGGCGGCCTGACGTTCACACCTGCGAACGATCCGCCGCGTTCGCCCCCGCGGGCCGGGAGCCGGTGCGAGCGTGGCGGCAACCGCACGGAAGGGGACCGGCATGACCCAGGGATTCGGCACGAGCGTCGAGGAGATGCAGGCCGCGGCGCAGCACGTGCTCGCCGTGAACGACACGGTGCAGAACGACCTCGCCACGCTGCGCGCCCGGCTCGCGCCGCTCGCGGGGGCGTGGCGGGGCAGGGCCGCCACCGAGTTCGCCAACCTCATGGCCCGCTGGGAGGCCGACGCGAAGGCGCTCAACGACGCGCTGCGCGGCATCGGCGAGTCGATCCGGGGCAGCGGGGTGAGCTACCAGGCCCAGGAGGACCAGCAGGCGGGCGACATGTCCGCGATCCGCGCGGCGCTGGGCTGAGGGGGAGCGATGAGCGAGATCGTCGTCACGTTCGCGGCGCTCGAGGCCGCGCAGGCCGACGTCGCGGGCGCGGCCGGGCGGATGACCACGCAGCTGGACGAGCTGAAGCGGTTCCTCGCGCCCCTGGTCGCCACGTGGCAGGGCCAGGCCGCCGCCGAGTACCGGGCCAGGCAGCGCCAGTGGGACACCGCCGCCGAGGGCCTCACGAACGTGCTGGGCAGGATCGGCGTCGCGCTCGGCGCGGCGAACGAGAACTACCAGCACGTCGAGCGGGTCAACGCCGCTCGGTGGCGCGGCTGAGGCGTCGCAGCGGGCGTCGGAGGGGGGCGTTTTGCACCCCCTCCGACGCGCCGGGTACCCTCGTTATTCGATGTGCGGCGGGTGGACACCCGCGGCCGTGCCACCACGGCCCGCACGGCCCGCCCAACGGGCCCGGCGCCCCAGCATGCCGCACTCATGCACCAGAGGCAGCTCCCACGAGCAGACGACATCGACGAGGTAGGTCCGTGCCCACGTACAGCCCCAAGCCCGGCGAGATCTCCCGCGCCTGGCACGTGATCGATGCCACCGACGTGGTGCTCGGGCGCCTCGCATCGCACGCCGCCACCTTGCTGCGCGGCAAGCACAAGCCGACCTACGCCCCCCACATGGACACGGGCGACTTCGTCATCATCGTCAACGCCGACAAGGTCGCCGTCAGCGGCACCAAGCGCGACAACAAGTTCGTCTACCGGCACAGCGGCTACCCCGGCGGGCTGAAGAAGCGCACGGTCGGCGAGATGCTGGAGAAGCACCCGGACCGGCTCGTCGAGAAGGCGGTCAAGGGCATGCTCCCGAAGAACCGCCTCGGCCGGGCGATGGCGAAGAAGCTCAAGGTCTACGCCGGCCCCGACCACCCGCACGCCGCGCAGAAGCCGGCCGCGTTCGAGATCACCCAGGTCGCCCAGTGACGTACCCAGACGCGACCACGCCAGAAGAGGGACAGCCCGTGACCACCCCCGAGTCCGAGTACGAGGCCGTCGAGGAGGCTGCGGTCGACGCCGAGGCCACCGAGTACGCCGACGCGACCGACGCGTACGACACCGAGATCGGCGCCGACGTCGCGCTGCCCGAGATCCCGGCCGTCTACTCCGACCGCCCGATCCAGACCGTCGGCCGCCGCAAGGAGGCCGTGGTCCGGGTCCGGCTGGTCCCCGGGTCGGGCGAGTTCCGCCTCAACGGCCGGTCCCTCGAGGAGTACTTCCCGAGCAAGCTGCACCAGCAGCTGATCCGGGAGCCGCTCGTCACGGTCGAGAAGACCGACCGCTACGACATCTACGCCAACCTCAAGGGCGGCGGCACCTCCGGCCAGGCCGGTGCGCTGCGCCTGGCGATCGCCCGCGCGCTCGTCGAGGCCGACGCGGAGGACCGCCCGCCGCTGAAGAAGGCCGGCTTCCTCACCCGCGACGCGCGCGTCATCGAGCGCAAGAAGTACGGCCTCAAGAAGGCCCGCAAGGCGCCTCAGTACAGCAAGCGCTGACGCCTTGAGCGCACGGCGTCTGTTCGGCACCGACGGCGTCCGCGGACTGGCCAACGGCGAGCTCCTCACCCCGGAGCTCGCCGTCGCGCTCTCCGCGTCCGCCGCCCGCGTGCTCGCCGAGCGCGACCGCTCGCGCCGTCCGGTCGCCGTCGTCGGCCGCGACCCGCGCGCGAGCGGCGAGATGCTCGAGGCCGCGGTCGTCGCCGGGCTCACCTCGGCCGGCGCCGACGCCGTGCGCGTCGGGGTCCTGCCCACGCCCGCGGTGGCGTTCCTCGTCGCCGACCTCGGGGCCGACTTCGGGGTGATGATCTCCGCGTCGCACAACCCGATGCCCGACAACGGCATCAAGCTGTTCGCGGCGGGCGGGCACAAGCTCCCCGACTCGGTGGAGAGCGCGGTCGAGGACGGCATCGGCGCCGCCGCGGAACGGCCCACCGGCGCGGCCATCGGTCGCGTCCGCGATCTCGCCGACGCGACCGAGCGGTACCGCGACCACCTGCTCTCCGTCACCCCGGGCTCGCTGTCCGGGCTGCGCGTGGTCGTCGACTGCGCGCACGGCGCCGCCTCGACCGTCGCCCCGGAGACCTATCGGCGCGCGGGCGCCGACGTCGTGGCGCTGCACGCCGAGCCGGACGGGCTCAACATCAACGACGGGGTCGGCTCCACCCACATCGGGCCGCTGCGCGAGGCCGTCCGCGCCCACGGCGCCGACCTCGGCATCGCCCACGACGGCGACGCCGACCGCTGTCTCGCCGTCGACGCCACCGGCGCCGAGGTCGACGGCGACCAGATCATGGCCGTCCTCGCCGTCGCCATGCGGGAGGCGGGTGAGCTCGCCCACGACACGCTCGTCGCGACCGTCATGAGCAACCTCGGCCTGCACCTCGCGATGCGCGAGGTGGGCATCGCCGTGCGCACCACCGCCGTCGGGGACCGGTACGTGCTCGAGGAGCTGCGCCAGGGCGGCTACAGCCTCGGGGGCGAGCAGTCCGGGCACGTGGTCATGCCCCGCTACGCCACCACCGGCGACGGCCTGCTCACCGCGCTGCGGCTCATGGCCCGCATGACCGCCACCGGCCGCACCCTCGCCGACCTCGCCTCGATCGTCACGCCGCTGCCGCAGGTGCTGCGGAACGTGCGCGTCGCCGACAAGGCCGCGGTGGCCGCGTCGGCCGCCGTTCGCGAGGCGGTCGAGAAGGCCGAGGTCGCGCTCGGGGGGGCCGGGCGGGTGCTGCTGCGGCCGTCGGGCACCGAGCAGCTGGTGCGTGTGATGGTCGAGGCGCCCTCGGCCGAGCAGGCGGAGGCCACCGCGATCCGGCTGGCCGAGGTCGTCGCCGCCGTCCGGTAGCCGAGTTCTCGCGTTCGGCCCCGGGGCCGGGCGTTCGCGGGGCACCATCGGCGCATGCCACCCGAGCTGCACCTGCGTCCGGACGCGCTGGACCACCACGCACGCCGCGCGTCCGGGCTCGCCGACGAGCTGCACGAGGCGCTGCGCGGAGCACCGGACGACGGTGAGGCCGAGCGGCTGCGGGGCGTCGTCGAGGCGGCCGCGGCGGAGCTCACCGAGCTCGCCGCCGTGCTGCGCGGTGTCGCGGCCGCGGGGTCCGCGGTCGAGGGCGACGTGGCGGCCGCGCTCGCCCGGATCGGCGACGCGCTGGGGCCGCGGTGAACGCCGACCCGTTCGGCGACGCGGCGCGGTGGTCCGCCCGGCTCGCCGAGGTGCTGCTGGACGTGGGCAGGCGGGCCGCCGAGCTGGGCGACTCGCTCGCCCGGGACTGGCCGGACGACCGCGGCCGCGAGTGGGCCGATCGCGCGGCACGGCTCGGCAGCCGGCTCGGGCGGGAGGCGGACGCCGCGGCCGAGCTGGGCGGGGCGTACGCGCGGGAGGCGGCCGCGGGCTCGCCGGCGGGCGGCCGGACCGGGATCCGCCTCGGCGGCACGCAGGCCCAGCGCGTCGGGGAGGAGCGGGGGATGCGGATCGCCGAGATCGACCCGCCCCGGCTCGGTTGATCAGCGCACGCGGACCGCGACGCGCCCGCGCTCAGCTCGGGGCGTGACTCGCCGTCACCCACACCGCGGCTCGCGCGCACCCAGCCTGCGACTCGCGCGCACCCAGCCCGCGGCTCGCGCGCACCCACGGCGCGACTCGCCGGTGGTGGGGGCGCGACTCACCCACACCGAGACCGCGACTCGCCTGTGCTCAGGGCGCGACCCGCGGGCGGGTGAGGGTGGTGCCGGGCACCTTGCCGTCGACCAGCACCTCGAGCCGGTCCTCGCCCAGCAGGTGGTGCATGAGGAACGCGGTGACCAGGGCGCGGGTGAGCCGGCGGGTCTTCGCGTCGGGGCCGCCGGAGAGCACGAAGTCGCTCCAGTGCCTGCCCTCGAAGAAACCGGTGTGGGTGGCCTTGTTGATGGTCCGCAGCCACACCGGGCCGCCCGCCGCGGCGGCGACCGGCTCGGCGTTGCCCGCGGGCGGGGTGACGGTGTCCTTCCCCGCGGCCAGGTGCAGCACCGGCACGGTGACAGCGCGCGCGGCGTCGTGCACCGCCGTGTGGGTCTGCGCCACGGCGAGCGTGACGACCGCCCCGACCCGCTGGTGCCCCTGGGCGGCCATCAGCGCGGCCGCGCCGCCGATCCCGTGGCCCGCGAACGCGGTGCGGCGGGCGTCCACGCTGATCCGCCCGTCGCCGAGGCGCACGCCGACGCACACGTCGAGCGCGGTGCGCAGGTCGGCGGCGAAGCCGGCGTGGCTGGGCAGCGGGCCGCGGTGGCTGCCGGGGGCGGCGGCCACGAAGCCCCACGACGCGAGGTGGCGCAGCAGGTCGGCGTAGCGCTGCGGGGGCTGCAGCCAGTCGTGGCCGAACGCGACGGCGGGCAGCCCGAGCCCCGCCTCGGGCGCGAACACGACGCCGGGGAGGCCGACCATGCCGAGGTCGCCGCGCAGCACGGGGTGCGGGCCGGGGCGCGACAGCTGCTCGACGGCGTCCTTGGCCCCGCGGACCTCGGGCGGCCGGACGGCGGAGCGGGTGCGGGTCACGGTGCGCACGTTAGCGGCCCCGGTCGGGTGTCGGCGACGCCGACGCGCGCGACACCCGCGGACGATCGGTCCTACGCTCGCTCCCATGCGGGGGGTCTGGACTGCTCAGCAGGTGCGCGACGCCGAGGCCGTGCTGCTCGGGCGCACCCCGGAGGGCGCCCTGATGCGGCGCGCGGCGTTCGGGCTCGCGGTGCAGGCCCGCCGGATGCTCGCGGCGGGCGGCCCGGTCGCGGGCAGGCGGGTCGTGCTGCTCGTCGGCGCGGGCAACAACGGCGGCGACGCGCTGTGGGCCGGCGCGGACCTGCGCAGGCGCGGCGTGGGCGTCACGGCCGTGCTGCTCAACCCGGAGCGGGCGCACCCGGCCGGGCTCGCCGCGCTGGTGCGCGCGGGCGGGCGTGTGGTGGACGCGCAGGCGGGCGTGGTCGCCGTGCCCGGCGCCGACCTCGTGATCGACGGGATCGTGGGCATCTCCGGCCGCGGGGCGCTGCGCGAGCCCGCGGCCCGCCTGGTGGCGGCGGCCGACGGGGCCGGCGTGCCGGTGCTCGCCGTCGACCTGCCCAGCGGGGTCGACCCGGACACGGGCGCCGTCGACGGGCCCGCGGTCACCGCGGCGGCCACGGTGACGTTCGGCGCGCTCAAACCGGTGCACGTGCTCGCCGCGGCCCGCTGCGGCCCGGTGCACCTGGTGGACATCGGCCTCACGCCGCTGCTGCCCGAGCCGCACGCCCACGTGCTCGACGCCCCGGACGTGGGCTCGCGCTGGCCCGTCCCCGGCCCGGCCGACGACAAGTACACCCAGGGCGTGACGGGGATCGCGGCCGGGTCCGCGCTCTACCCGGGCGCGGCCGTGCTGGCCGCGGGCGCCGCGGCGCTCGCCACGAGCGGCATGGTGCGCTTCGCAGGCAGCGCGGCGCCCGGGGTGCGCGACCACTGGCCCGAGGTCGTGGCCACCGGCTCGATCGAGGAGGCGGGACGGGTGCAGGCCTGGGCCGTCGGGCCGGGCATCGGCACCGACGAGGTGGGCCGCGAGGTGCTGGAGGCCGCCATCGCCGAGGAGGTGCCGCTGTGCGTGGACGCCGACGGGATCACGCTGCTCGCCGCGCACGACGACCTCCGCGAGGCGCTGCGGGGGCGGCCGGTGGTGCTCACCCCGCACGACCGCGAGTTCGCCCGGGTGGCGGGCGAGGTGGGCACCGACCGCATCGGCGCCGCGCGCAGGGCGGCCGCCGAGCTGGGCGTCACCGTGCTGCTCAAGGGCAACGCCACGGTCGTCGCCGATCCCGACGGGCGCGCGCTGGTCCAGCCGGCACCGTCGTCGTGGGCGGCCACCGCGGGCTCCGGGGACGTGCTGACCGGCGTGATCGGCGCGCTGCTCGCCGCGGGCCTCGAGCCGTGGTGGGCGGCGGGCTGCGCGGCGTACGTGCACGGCCTGGCCGCCGAGCTGGCCGCGCGGGGCGCTCCGGCGCCCGCGTCGCGCCTGCAGGCCGCGCTCCCGGAGGCGATCCGCTCCGTGCGCGCCGCGGCGGGGTGTGCTGGTTAGCCGGGATGCGCAGCCCGCGCTGGATGCGATGATGGCCGTCGTGGAGTCTCCGTCGAGCGCGCCGAGGGCAGAGGCCCTCGTCGACCTCGCCGCCGTCCGGCACAACGTCGGGGTGCTGCGGGAAGCGGCCCCGACGGCCGAGCTGATGGCCGTGGTCAAGGCCGACGGGTACGGCCACGGCGCGGTCGCGGTCGGGGAGGCCGCGCTCGCCGCGGGCGCCTCCTGGCTGGGCGTCTGCACCCTCGAGGAGGCCGCCGAGCTGCGGGCGGCGGGCATCACGGCGCCGCTGCTGTCGTGGCTGCACCTGCCCGACGAGGACTTCACCGAGGCCGTCGCCACCGCCGTCGACCTGTCGGTCGCGTCGCGGGCGCACCTGGCCGCGGTCGTCGCCGGCGCCAGGCGGGCCGGCCGGCCGGCCCGGGTGCACCTCAAGGCCGACACCGGGATGTGCCGGAACGGGGCGCAGCCCGCGGACTGGCCCGCGCTGCTCGACGACGTCGAGAAGGCGGCCGCCGACGGGCACGTCGAAGTCGTGGCGGTCTGGTCGCACCTGGCCAACGCCGACGTCCCCGACCACCCGAGCCTCGACGTCCAGGCGGCGCGGCTCACCGCGGCCTGGCAGGCGGCCCGCGAGCGCGGGTTCACCCCGATCCGCCACCTCGCCAACGCCGCCGCCACGCTCACCCGGCCCGACCTGCACTTCGACCTCGTGCGGCCGGGCATCGCGGTGTACGGGCTCGACCCGCTCGGCCGCCCGGTCGCCGACACCCCGCTGCGGCCCGCGATGACGCTGCGCGGGCGGGTGGCGCTGGTCAAGCGGGTGCCCGCGGGCGAGGGCGTGTCGTACGGGCACGAGTGGACCACCCCCCGCGAGACCACCCTCGCGCTCGTCCCGCTCGGGTACGCCGACGGCGTGCCGCGCAGGCTGAGCGGGCGGATGGAGGTGCTGCTCGCCGGCGAGCGGCGCCCCGTCGTCGGCCGCGTGAGCATGGACCAGGTGGTCGTGGACTGCGGGGACGCGACCGTCCGGGAAGGCGACCCGGCGGTGTTCTTCGGCCCCGGTGACGACGGCGAGCCGACCGCCCAGGACTGGGCGGACGCGCTCGGAACCATCCACTACGAGATCGTGACGGGCGTGCACCGCAGGCGCGTGACCCGCACCCACACCGGGACCACAGGGTGAGACGAGGACAGATCTGGACAACGGTGGCCGGCGCCGCGGGCGCTGCGGTCACGGGAGTCGCCGTGGGCGTGGCGGCCCGCAAGCACTCGCGGGTCGCGGCGGAGCGCAGGCGCCTGGCCGAGCAGCTGGCGGAGAAGCCGCCGCAGCTCGCGGGCCTGCCGCAGAGCGAACCGTCGTCGGTCACGGCCGACGACGGGGTGCGCATCTCGGCGGAGGAGATCGAGGCCAAGGACGGCAACCCGGCGCTCACCGTCGTGCTCGTGCACGGCTTCGCGCTCGACCGGCGCACGTGGCACTTCCAGCGCCAGTCGCTGCCCGCGCTCACCGATCCCTCGATCCGGATCGTGCTCTACGACCAGCGCAGCCACGGCCGGTCCGAGCGCGCGCCGCGGGAGAGCTGCACCATCGAGCAGCTGGGCCGCGACCTGGACGCGGTGATCAGGGCGCTCGCCCCCGAGGGCCCGCTCGTGCTCGTCGGCCACTCCATGGGCGGCATGACGATCATGGCGCTCGCCGAGCAGAACCCGGCGCTGTTCGCCGAGCGGGTGGCCGGGGTCGCGCTGATCTCGACGTCGGCGGGCGAGGTGGCGAGCGGCGGCCTCCCCGGCACGCTGCTGTCCCGGCACAACCCGCTCACCCGGGCCGTCGGCCTGCTCGCCAGGGCGCAGCCCACGCTGGTGGAGACGGCGCGGCGCGCGCTGGGCGACGTGATCTGGTCGCTCACCCGCAAGTTCGCCTACGGCGACCACAACGTCGCGCCGTGGCTGGTCGACCTGGTCGACACGATGATCAGCGCCAACGCCGTCGACGCGCTCATCGATTTCGCCGACACGGTCAACAGCCACAACCGGGTGGCCGCGCTGCCCGCGCTCTCCGGGTGCGAGGTGCTCGTGGCGGCGGGCACCGCCGACCGGGTGATCCCGGTGACCCACAGCGACGTGATCGCGGCGGAGCTGCCCGCGGCGCGGCTCGTCCACTACGAGGGGGTCGGGCACCTGCCGATGCTCGAGCAGCCCGCCGCGATGGACGAGGCGCTCATCGAGCTCATCCGGCGCAGCGCCGAGCGGGTCCGCCCGCGCCGGTTCCGGTGGCGGGCGTGACCGCGGGGTTGGAGCTGGACGTCGAGCACGTGCTCCCCGAGCCCGCCGACACCGAGGCGCTCGGGGAGCGGCTCGCCGCCGAGCTCGGACCGGGGGACCTCGTCGTGCTGTCCGGGCCGCTGGGCGCGGGCAAGACGGTGCTGGTGCGCGGCATCGCCCGCGGGCTCGGGGTGGCGGGCCCGGTCACCTCGCCGACGTTCGTGATCGCCCGGGAGCACCGCCCGCTGCCCGGCGGCCGCGGGGTGCCGCTCGTGCACGTCGACGCCTACCGGCTCGGCGGCGCCGCCGAGCTCGACGACCTCGACCTCGACACCGACCTCGCCGAGGCCGTCGTCGTGGTGGAGTGGGGCGAGGGCGTCGCGGAGCGGCTCGCGCCGCGGCACCTGCTGGTGCGGCTGCAACGCCGACCCGACGACGTGCGAACGGCCACCGTGACCCGCATGGAGGCGGCGTGATCGAAGCGGTCATCTTCGACTGGGGCGGCACGCTCACCCCCTGGAAGACGATCGACAACCTGGAGGGATGGCGCCTGCTCGCCGAGGTGCTGCACGACGGCGACACCGAACGCGCCGCGGCGCTCGCGGACGCGCTGCTGGCCGCCGAGGACGCCCGCTGGGCCGCCGCCCGGGAGGAGCACCGGGCGTTCACCCTCGAGCAGGTGCTCGCCGACGCCGCCGACCACCACCCGGCGGACGTGCCCGCCGAGGTCCGGGAGTCGGCGCTGGCCACGCACCGCGAGTTCTGGTTCGGGCAGATGCCCACCGACCCCGAGGCGGGGCCGGTGCTCGCCGCCCTGCGCGAACGCGGCCTGAAGCTCGGCGTGCTGTCGTCGACGTCGTGGCCGCGGGAGTGGCACGAGGAGCGGTTCCGCACCGACGGCGTGCTCCACCTGTTCGACGCCTGCGTCTGGTCGAGCGAGCTGGAGTGGACCAAGCCGCACCCCGAGGCGTTCCGGGCCGCGATGGACGCCGTGGGCGTCGACGACCCGGGGCGGTGCGTCTACGTCGGCGACCGCCCCTACGACGACATCAGCGGGGCGAAGGGGGTCGGCATGCGCGCCGTGCTCGTGCCCCACTCCGACATCCCGGTGGTCCAACAGGTGCCGGTCGACGTCCACCCCGACGCCGTGCTGCACCGCCTCGCGGACCTGCCGGACCTCATCGCCGGCTGGTGACCGTAGGCTCGACGGCGTGCTGGTCCTGGCCGTCGACACCGCCACCCCTGCGATCACCGCGGGTGTCGTCGAGCTGACCCCGGACGCCGTCCTCGTGCGGTCCGCGCGCGTCGAGCGGGACGGGCGCAAGCACGCCGAGCTGCTGATGCCCGCCGTGCAGGCCGCGTGCGCCGACGCGGGCACGTCGCTGTCCGGGATCGACGCGGTGGTCGTGGGCGTCGGGCCGGGGCCGTTCACCGGGCTGCGGGTCGGGATGGTCACCGCGGCGGCGCTGGGCGACGCGCTGGAGATCCCGGTGCACGGCGTGTGCTCGCTCGATGCGATCGCGGTCGACGCGGCCGGGGACGGCCCGCTGGTCGTGGTCACCGACGCGCGGCGGCGCGAGGTCTACTGGGCCGCCTACGACGAGGCCGGGCAGCGGACGGACGGGCCGCACGTGCAGGCCCCGGCCGCGATGGCCGAGCGCGCGCACGAGCTGGGCGCCGTCGCGGCCGCGGGCGGGTCGGCCGCGCTGGCCGGGCTGCCGGTGCGCCCGCCGGAGTCGCCGTCGCCGGGCGGGCTCGTCGCGGTGGCGGCCCCCGCCCTGCGCGCGGGCGCGGCCCCGGAGCCGTTGGTGCCGCTCTACCTGCGCCGGCCCGACGCCGCGGAACCCGGCGCCCGCAAGCGGGTGACCGCCTGATGTCCGCGCCGGTGCCGAGCAAGGCGGTGCGGATCGACGCGCTGCGCGAGTCGGATGCGCCGCGCTGCGCCGAGCTGGAGCGGCTGCTCTTCCCCGGCGACGACCCGTGGAGCGAGCGCGCGTTCCGCGAGGAGCTGCGGGCGGGCCACCCCTACCTCGCCGCGCGCGACGGCGACCTGCTCGTCGGGTACGCGGGGCTCGGGTTCGTCGCGGGCCCGCCGCACGCCGAGGCGGAGATCCACACGATCGGCGTCGACCCCGCCCACCAGCGCCGCGGCATCGGCCGGGCCCTGCTGCGCGGGCTGCTCGCGATCGCCGACGAGGTGGGCGCGACGGTGTTCCTCGAGGTCCGCACGGACAACGAGGCCGCGCGGACGCTCTACGAGACGGAGGGCTTCAGCGTCGTCGGGCTGCGCAAGCGCTACTACCGGCCCAGCGGCGCCGATGCCTACACGATGCGGCGGGAGCCGAAGGCATGATCGTCCTCGGGATCGAGACCTCCTGCGACGAGACCGGCGTCGGCCTGGTCCGCCTCGCCGACGACGGCCGCGTCGAGCTGCTGGCCAACGAGGTGGCGTCGTCGGTGGACGAGCACGCCCGCTTCGGCGGGGTGGTGCCCGAGGTCGCCTCGCGGGCCCACCTGGAGGCGATGGTGCCCGCCGTGCGCCGCGCGCTCACCACGGCCGGCGTGCGGGGCCGGGACGTCGCCGCGGTCGCCGTCACCGCGGGCCCCGGGCTCGCCGGCGCCCTGCTCGTCGGGGTCGCGGCCGCGAAGGCCTACGCCGCCGCGTGGGACGTGCCGCTGTACGGGGTGAACCACCTGGCCGCGCACGTCGCCGTCGACACGCTGCAGCACGGGCCGCTGCCGCCGTGCCTCGCCCTGCTCGTCTCGGGCGGCCACTCGAGCCTGCTCGAGGTGCCCGACCTCGCAGGCCCGGTCACGCCGCTCGGCGCCACGATCGACGACGCGGCGGGCGAGGCGTTCGACAAGATCGCGCGGCTGCTCGGGCTGCCGTTCCCGGGCGGCCCGCACATCGACCGCGTGGCCCGCGAGGGCGACCCGAACGCGATCCCGTTCCCCCGCGGCCTCACCGGTCCGAGTGACGCGCCGTTCGACTTCTCCTTCTCCGGCCTGAAGACGGCCGTCGCCCGCCACGTGGAGGCGCTCGAACGGGACGGCACGCCGATCCCCGTCGCGGACGTGGCCGCGAGCTTCCAGGAGGCGGTGGTCGACGTGCTGACCGCCAAGGCCGTGCGCGCCGCCCGCGAGCGCGGCACCGAGACGCTGCTCCTCGGCGGCGGCGTGGCCGCGAACTCCCGGCTGCGGGCGCTCGCCGAGGAGCGCTGCGCCGCCGCCGGGATCACCCTGCGCGTGCCGCGCCCCGGGCTGTGCACCGACAACGGGGCGATGGTCGCCGCGCTCGGCGCCCACCTCCTCGCCGCGGGCGCGAAGCCCAGCCCGGCCGACCTGCCCGCCGACTCCGCGTTGCCGGTCACCGAGGTGCTGATCGGCTGATCGGGCCGGCTCGGTCGTCGGCCCCGCGGGCCCGGGCCCGGTGGGCCCGCACGCGCGCCCGCACCCCGCAGCGGTTCGCCGCGCACCAGCGCCTGCGCCCGCCGGGGTCGAGGTAGGCCATCCGGCACTCGTCGTCGGCGCACGCGCGCAGGTACTGGGCCTGCGGCCCGCCGAGGTGCTCGAGGGCCTGCCGGGCCACCCGGGCGAGCGCGGCCGCCGTGGTGGGCGGCGGGGCGAGGGCGGGGCGGCCGTCCCGCTCGACCGCGCGCGCCGGCGCGTCGGCGTCGAGCCAGCGCTGCAGGGCCCGCAGCGGCTCGGGCGGGACCGGCGTGCGGTCGAGCACGGCCAGCGCGAGCGGCCGCAGCGTCTCCCGCAGCGCCTTGGCCGCGGCGACGTCGGCGTCGGTCGGCTCCCGCTCCGGGGTCAGACCGTGGTGGTCGAGCCAGCGCAGCACCACCCCCGGGCCGGTGAGCCGCTCGACGGGCTCGGGGCCGTAGGCGTTCCCGACGCTGGCCAGGAGGTCCAACCAGGCGGCGCCTGCGTCGAGGCGCAGTTCGGGCGAAGCGGGCACCCCACCAATGTAACGGGTTGACAGGTTACGAGCTGCCGCCCGAGCATGTAACGGTTCAAACCGTTACATGGAGGTGGGTGGGTGCACCGGCTGTTGGGGCCGCTGTTCGTCCTGCTGTGGAGCTCGGGGTTCCTCGCGGGCGGGTTCGGCACGCGGGAGGTGCCCGGGTTGTCGCTCGCGACGGTGCGGCTGGTGCTCGCGGGTGGGCTGCTCACCGCGGTCGGCTTGGCGACCGGCGCCCGGTGGCCGCGGGGCAGGCGGGAGTGGGGCGACCTGGTCGTCGCGGGGGTGCTGATGCAGGCGGTGCAGTACGGCGCGACGAGCTGCGCGCTCGCGCTCGGTGTGTCGGCGGGGCTGGCCGCGCTGGTGCTGTGCCTGAGCCCGGTGGTCGTCGCCGCGCTCGGCGGTCCGGTGCTCGGGGAACGGCTCGGCCCGCTCGGGTGGCTCGGGTCGGGGATCGCGGTGGCCGGGGCGCTGGTCGCGGGCTTCGACCACCTCGACGACGGCGGGAGCGCCGCGGGGCTCGCCCTGCTCGGGCTGGGGCTCGCCGGGTTCGCCGCGGGCACCGTCCACCAGAAGCGGGTCGGTGCCCGGATGGACCTGCGGACCGGCTCGGCCGTTCAGGTGCTGGTCGGTGCCGCCGTGCTGGCGCCGCTCGCCTTCCTCGTCGACGGCGGCGTCGTCCTGCCGCGGACCGCGGTCGGCGCCGGCGCGCTCGCCTGGGTCACCGTCGTCAACTCGGGCGTCGCGGTCCTGCTGCTCTTCGCGCTGCTGCGCCGGGGCACGGCGGCGGCGGTCAGCGGGCTGCTCTACGTCGTCCCGCCGGTCACGGCCGTGCTCGCCGTGCCCCCGCTGGGGCAGCCGCTCGAACCGAGCACGCTCGCCGGCCTCGCCCTCACCCTGGCCGGGGTGGTGCTGGTGGGGCGTGCCCCGGTCACGCCGAGACGTGCGACAGCAGCCGGATCTCGTCCTGGGTGAGCTCGAGGTCCAGCATCGGGAGCAGGCCCTCGAGCTGCTCGGGGGTGCGGGCGCTCGCGATCGGCGCGGTGACGGTCGGCTGGGCGGCGAGCCAGGCCAGCGCCACCGCGGGCACCGGGACGCCGTGGCCCGCCGCGATCTCGTCCAGCACCGCGAGCACGGCCCGGCCGCGGTCGTCGAGGTAGGCGAGCGCCCCCTCGGCGCGCTCGCTCTCGACCTCGGTGTCGGGCCGGTACTTGCCGGTGAGGAAGCCCTTCGCGAGCGCGTAGTACGGCATGCAGCCCAGGCCCTCGCTCGCCACCAGCGGAGCGAGCGCGTTCTCGTACTCCTCGCGCTCCATCAGGTTGTAGTGCGGCTGGATCGCGACGTAGGAGGCGAGCCCGTCCCGCGCGGAGATCTCCAGCGCCGAGCGCAGCCGGTCGGCGGTGAAGTTGGAGGCGCCGATCGCGCGCACCTTGCCCGCCTTCACGAGCGCGTCGAAGGCGTCGGCGGTCTCCTCCTGCGGCGTGTCGGGGTCGTCGCGGTGGGCGTAGTAGAGGTCGATGTAGTCCGTCTGCAGCCGCCGCAGCGAGTCCTCGACGGCCTCGGCGATGTTGCGCGCGGACAGGCCCTTGCGCTTCGGCCACGAGCCCACCTTCGTGGCGATCACGACCGAGTCCCGGTTGCGCCGGGAGGCCAGCCACTCGCCGATGATCGTCTCGGACTCGCCGCCGGAGTTGCCCGGCTTGCGCCAGAAGTAGGAGTCCGCGGTGTCGACGAAGTTCCCGCCCGCGGCGACGTAGGCGTCGAGGACGGCGAAGGACGTGTCGCGGTCGGCCGTCCACCCGAAGACGTTGCCGCCGAGGCAGAGCCGCGAGACCTCGAGGTCGCTCGAGCCGATCTTCACCATGGTGGCCAAGCCTACGAGCAAGGGTGGACCACGGCCGGGTGCGGTGCCCCCGAACTGCGCGAACGCGCCGACGAACCCCGCGCGACCGAACGGCCCAGCGGTCGGGGGACCAGACCGGTCGACCGGACCCACCTGCGTTGAGACGTTGGCACTCTCGTGGGTAGAGTGCCAACGGAACGGCCCGGACGTTCCGGCACCCGCGACGACGGGGCGCCCGCGCGCTGTCCACCAGAACCATTCCAGCGAGTGCAGCACCCCAGGAAGGGGAGGTCATCAAGTGGCGAACATCAAGCCGCTCGAGGACAGGATCGTCGTCCAGGCCAGTGAGGCCGAGACCACCACCGCGTCCGGCATCGTCATCCCGGACACGGCGAAGGAGAAGCCGCAGGAGGGCAAGGTCCTCGCTGTCGGCCCGGGCCGCATCGACGACAAGGGCAACCGCATTCCGCTCGACGTGAAGGTCGGCGACGTCGTCATCTACTCGAAGTACGGCGGCACCGAGGTCAAGTACAACGGCGAGGAGTACCTCATCCTCTCCGCCCGCGACGTGCTCGCGGTCGTCAACTGACCCCACACTCCGTGTTGCCGCCGCCCCGGTGGTCCCTCGACCGAGCGGGCCGCCGGGGCGGCGGCGTTTCGGGCTGAACGAGAGAGGCAGGCATGCCGAAGCAGATCAGCTTCGACGAGACGGCGCGCCGGGCGCTGGAGCGCGGGGTGAACCAGCTGGCCGACGCGGTCAAGGTCACCCTCGGTCCGCGGGGGCGCCACGTCGTGCTGGACAAGAAGTTCGGTGGGCCGACCGTCACCAACGACGGCGTCACCATCGCTCGCGAGATCGACCTGGAAGACCCGTTCGAGAACCTGGGCGCCCAGCTCGCGAAGACCGTCGCCACCAAGACCAACGACGTGGCCGGTGACGGCACCACCACCGCCACCGTGCTCGCGCAGGCGATGGTCAGCGCCGGCCTGCGCAACGTGGCTGCGGGCGCCAACCCGACCGCGCTCGGCCGGGGCATCGCCGCGGCCGCCGAGAAGGTCGAGCAGGTGCTGAAGGAGAAGGCCATCCCGGTCGAGGGGAAGGCCATCGCCCAGGTCGGCACCATCGCCTCCCGCGAGGAGGAGATCGGCTCGCTGATCAGCGAGGCGCTCGAGAAGGTCGGCACCGACGGCGTCATCACCGTCGAGGAGGGCTCCACGCTCGCCACCGAGCTGGAGATCACCGAGGGCCTGCAGTTCGACAAGGGCTACCTCTCGCCGTACTTCGTCACCGACGCCGAGTCGATGGAGGCGGTGCTCGAGGACGCCTACGTCCTGCTGCACCAGGAGAAGATCAGCGCGATCGCCGACCTGCTCCCGCTGCTGGAGAAGGTGCTCGGCGAGGGCAAGCCGCTGCTGATCGTGGCCGAGGACGTCGAGGGAGAGGCGCTGTCCACCCTCGTCGTCAACTCGATCCGCAAGACGATCAAGGTCGCCGCCGTGAAGTCGCCGTTCTTCGGCGACCGCCGCAAGGCGTTCATGGAGGACCTCGCGATCGCCACCGGCGGCACGGTCATCAAGCCGGAGGTCGGCCTCAAGCTCTCCGAGGCGGGCCTGGACCTGCTCGGCCGGGTGCGGCGCGTCGTGGTCACCAAGGACACCACCACCCTCGTCGAGGGCGCCGGGTCCAAGGAGGCCATCGACGGGCGCGTGGCCCAGCTGCGCCGCGAGATCGAGGAGACCGACTCCGACTGGGACCGCGAGAAGCTGCAGGAGCGGCTGGCCAAGCTCGCCGGCGGCGTCGCGGTCATCAAGGCCGGTGCGGCCACCGAGACCGCCCTCAAGGAGCGCAAGCACCGCATCGAGGACGCGGTGTCGGCCACCCGGGCCGCGGTCGAGGAGGGCATCGTCCCCGGCGGCGGGGCCGCGCTGGTGCAGGCGGCCAAGGCGCTCGACGACGGCCTCGGCCTGTCCGGTGACGAGGCCACCGGCGTCAAGATCGTGCGCCAGGCGCTGGCCGCGCCGCTGTTCTGGATCGCCGCCAACGGCGGCCAGGAGGGCGCGGTCGTGGTCGGCAAGGTCGCGGAGATGGAGTGGGGCCACGGCTTCAACGCCGCCACCCTCACCTACGGCGACCTGATGGCCGACGGCGTCGTCGACCCGGTCAAGGTCACCCGGTCCGCCGTGGTGAACGCCGCGTCGATCGCCCGGATGGTGCTCACCACCGAGAGCTCCGTCGTCGACAAGCCGGAGCCGCCCGCCCCCGCCGCGGCCGGCCACGGCCACGGGCACGGGCACGGTCACTGACCGGCCCCCACCGCTCGACCAGCAACGGCCCCCTCGCCGGGTACCGCCCGGCGAGGGGGCCGTTCGTCCGTAGAGGGCCCGCCTTGCCCGCGCCCGACGGCGCCGTCGACGATGGGCCCGTGGCCCACACAGCGGACGCGCCGGGGCTCACCGTCGCTGCGACGGCCCGCCGGCTCGGGGTGGCCCCGGGCACGCTGCGCACCTGGGACCGCCGGTACGGGATCGGTCCGAGCGACCACGCACCCGGCAGGCACCGCCGGTACTCGCCCGCCGACCTCGCCCGCCTCGAGCTGATGAAGCGCGCCCTCGTGCGCGGCGTGTCGCCCGCCGAGGCCGCCCGCTACGCCCTGTCGGCCCCGGTGCCGGACCGTGCGCCCGCGCCCGTGGAACCGGACCGGGAGGGCCCGCGGGTCGGTGGCCGGGTGCTGCGGCTGCGCGGGACCGACGGCCGTGCCCGCGGGCTGGGCCGCGCGGCGCTGGCGCTCGACTCCGCGGCCGTGTCCGACCTGCTCACCGAGTCGGTGCGCAGGGATGGTGTCGAGTCGACGTGGGACGACGTCGTGCGGCCGGTGCTCGGGGCCGTGGGCTCGCGGTGGGCCGAGACCGCCACCGGCGTGGAGGTCGAGCACCTCGTCACCGCGTGCGTGAGCGCGGTCTTCGGCGCGCTCGTGGGGGAGGCCGGGTCCGTGCGGGAGGCGCGGCCGGTGCTGCTCGCCGCCGCGCCGGGGGAGCAGCACGCCCTGCCGATGCTCGCGCTGGCCGCGGCGCTGCGGGCCCGCGGGGTGGCCCACCGCTACCTCGGCGCCGACCTGCCTGCCGACGCCCTCGTGGCGGCGGCCCGGCGCACGGCGCCCGCCGCCGTGGTGCTGTGGTCGCTGATGCCCCAGACGGCCGATGCGCGGCTGCTGTCGGGCATGCCCCGGACCCGCCCGCGCTACCGGACCTTCGCCGCGGGCCCCGGGTGGGACGGCGCCGTGCTCCCGCAGCGCACCGCGCGGCTGACCTCGCTCCGCGGGGCGGTCGCGACGATCACTGAGGCCGTCCGGGTCTGACCCTCCCGCGCGGGCGCCGGGGCCCGCCGCGCGAACGAGATCGAAAACGCCCCGATCGGAGTCTCGACAGCAAACGAGCGGGCCGCCCGAACGGCGGATCGATCGGTGAGTGGCGCGCCGAGCGACGCGCCACGCCGACGACACGCCGAGGCCGTCACGATGAGCGTCATCCTGCGCCGATGTGCCCCCTTCCGGAGCCGCCCGATGCGGGTGCGATCGGGCGGAGATGCTCGGCTCCCGGTAACCTCACTACTCCGTTCGGTCCTACGTCACCCACATGACGAGTGCCACTTGGCGCAACACTCCCGAATGGAGGGCACAAACCGGCCCTGATCGTGTCAAGGTGAACCTGTCACCCGCCGATGAGGGGGGTGATACATCACCCGGCTGCAGGAAACTGCAGGAAGGAATCGTCGTGACGACGGTACTCATCTGCGACGATCGTCGCAGCGTCCGCGAAGGCCTGACCCGCGTGATGTCCGCGGTGCCGGGGGTGCACCGGATCGATTGCGTTGCGCACGGGGACGAGTTGCTGGCGAGGTTCTCCCGGCAGCCGGTGGACGTGGTTCTGGTCGGCACGCAGCGTGCGGTGCCCACCGGGGTCGAGGCCACGCGGCGGCTGGTCGCCGCCCATCCGCAAGCCAACGTCATCGTCTTCGGCGCCCCCGACGACGCGGGCAGCATCGCTGCCGCGATCGCCGGCGGTGCGCGCGGCTACCTGCGCTGGGACGCCTCGCGCCCCGAGCTGGTGGCCGCGCTCGCACACACGCTGGCGAGCACGGCCGTGCCGACGCCGCGCGCACCGACCGACCCCGGCGTGCAGCTCACCGAGCGCGAGCTCCAGGTGCTGCGCGGCATGAGCCAGGGCAAGAGCAACGGCCAGATCGGCCGTGAGCTCTACCTGTCGGAGGACACGGTCAAGACGCACGCCCGGCGGCTGTTCCGCAAGCTCGGTGTGCGCGACCGCGCGCAGGCCGTGGCGCACGGTTTCCGCAGGGGCCTGGTCTCCTGACGGGGAGGCCTCGTCTCCTCGACGGAGCGCGGCGACGAGCGCGGGGAGTGGCGCCCCGTGGCGCCACTCCCGCTCGTGCCCTGAACGCGGGCTCGACGGCCCGTCGCTCCACCGCGGGCGCAGCGCGGTGGGCGTCTGCACCGCTTCCTGCGCACCACACCGCCGCCCGTTCGCTCTGAGCGACCGCGCGGCGCCCGCCCCGCGGTGTCGACCTCCCGCGGCGGCATGATCACCGGCGACCGGGTGCCCTCCGTCCGGGACGGGAGGTCGCCGGCGAAACCCCCATTCGGCGCTTCCGGCTGCCTCGCGTGGCACCCGATCGGGTGGTCGACGTCCGCGAGTGGCAACTGACAGCCTCGTTCGTGCGTCTACCCATGCAGACGAAGTAGCCCATCCCGGGCCGCCGAGCGGCTTCGCTACGGTGGTTCGCAATGAGGCACGGTTGAGCACTCTCCGTGGTCAGCCTCACGAACGGATGATGCCGAATATGTCCCGTAACGCGCGTACCACGGTCCGCGATGAGTGAGCAGACAGACGTACCCGACGAACTGGTCGCCCGTGCCATGACGGGCGATCGTGAGGCCGTCGGGGCTCTGATCGCGCTCATCCGGCCCATGGTCGTGCGCTACTGCCGGGCACGGCTGGGCCGAGTGGACCGGTCGTCGGTCTCCGCCGACGACGTGGCACAGGAGGTGTGTTTGGCCGTGCTCACGGCCTTGCCCGGGTACCGCGTGCAGGGACGGCCGTTCCTCGCGTTCGTGTACGGGATCGCCTCGCACAAGGTGATCGACGCACACCGGGCGGCCACCCGGAACCGGTCGGAGCCGGTCGCCGACATCCCCGATTCGGCCGAGGCCGCGGACGGCCCCGAGCAGCGCGCGCTGCGCGTCGAACTGTCGAGCGAGATGGGCAAGCTGCTCGACACGCTCCCCGAGAAGCAGCGCGAGATCCTGGTGCTGCGCGTGGTGGTCGGCCTGTCGGCCGAGGAGACGGCGGAGGCCGTCGGGTCCACACCGGGCGCGGTCCGGGTGGCACAACACAGGGCGCTCGCGCGCCTGCGGAAGTCGATGCCCGAGGAGGAGGTGGTCTGAGTGCCCGACGACGACACGCACCACCCCTTCGACGGCGACCGCAACGACCGCAACGGCCACAACGGGACGAACGGGTCCCGCCCCTCGGGCATGCAGTCCCAGCCCGTCCCCTTCGACGAGCTCGCCGAGCCGGTCGACCTGGTCGCGGTCCAGGCGGACGATGAACTGATCAACGCGCTCGCCGCGGGCATGTCCGTGTCCGCCCCGGGCGTGAGCGGCTACGACGCCGACGACCGGGTCGCGGCGATCCTCGCCGCCTGGAAGGCGGACGTCGACGCCGAGCCGATGCCCGAGCTCGTCGACCTCGACACGGCCGTGGCCACCGTGCAGGCCGCCCAGCGGCCGTCCGGGCGCTCCCGGCACCTGGTGCCGGTCGCGGCCGCCGCCGCGTTCCTCGTGCTGCTGGTCGGCGGCGTGTCCGTCACCTCCTACAACGCCCAGCCCGACGACCCCCTCTGGGGCATCTCGCGGGTGCTCTACAGCGAGCGCGCCGAGTCGGTGGAGGCCGCGGCGCGCGTCGAGCAGCGCATCGAGAACGCGAAGCAGGCGCTCGCCGAGGGCCAGCCGGTCCGCGCCGCGCAGGAGCTCGCCCAGGCCGAGCAGGACCTGCAGGTCGTGCGACCCCAGGAGGGCCAGAGCGAGCTCGCGGAGGCGCAGGACTTCCTGCGGGCGAAGGCCGCCGAGACCCCCGAGGGCACCAAGGTGAACCCGGCGGCGCCGCTCGCCACGCAGCCCTCGCGCCGGGTCCCGGAGAGCGTGCGCGAGTCGCAGCCCGCCGACGCCGGGGAGTCCGGCACCACCACCACCCCGCAGCCCGACACCTCGTCGACGCCCGGCGGCGGCAGGCCGGGGCCGGAGGTCGCCAGCACGCCCGACCAGGGAACCGGCAAGCCGTCCACCCGCCCCACGGAGGACCCGCGCCGCGCGGCGGTCGCCCCCGAACAGGGCACGCCGCCGCCCGCCAGCAGCACGCAGCCGGCCCCGCCCGGCCACGGCGAGGGCGAGCCGGACCGGCCGTCGACCGGCGGCGGCAACCCGCCCGCCACGTCGGTGGGCAAGCCCGACCCGACCACGCAGCCCGAGCAGGGTGACGACGGCGACAAGGAGACCCCCGACACCGGCGGCCCGAGCGCCGACGGCGACGAATCCCCGCCCAAGAGCAACTGACCAGCTGCACGACGAAGCCCCCGGCCCGATCGGGCCGGGGGCTTCGTCGTGGTCGGGTGATCGCGGTCAGGAGTCGGAGAGCACCGCGTCGGCGTAGCCGCGGCAGTACTCCCACGTGACGTAGCTGCTGGGGTCCGGGTCGAAGGCGGGCTCGTGCGGGCGCATCTGCCCCTCGTCGAGCAGCTGCTGCAGGCTCGCCCGCAGCAGGCTCCACTCGTGGAAGTGCTGCTCGCCGCAGTCGCCGCAGTCGACGACGATGCCACGCACACCACGCCCCTCGAGGAGCGCCTGGTACACGGCGAGGTCGGCGAGGTCGGCCACCACCTCGTCGCGCTCGGCCTCGCTCAGCGCCTCCTGCTCGACGGTTTCCGGGCCGTCCAGCGACAGCGCGGGGTCGTGCGGATCTCCGGCGAACGGGTCCGGTGGCAACGCATCACGTGACACGATCCTCACGATACTCGCACGTGGGACGCTCGCACCCGACCACACGGCAAGCGCGTCGCCGCAGGACGATCCCGCGGGGCGTGGCGGCCCCCACGACCCGCGCGATCCCCGCCGGACGCGCCGATACGATGGTCGCGAGGGGTCGTTGAGGCGAGACGGGATGGTGGCGATGACGACCGAGGCCGCGAGCCAGGGACTGGCCCCCAAGTTCGCGATGCTGGGCCTGACGTTCGACGACGTACTGCTCCTGCCTGCGGAGTCGGACGTGGTGCCCAGCGCGGCCGACACGAGCTCGCAGGTGACCCGCCGGCTCCGGCTGAAGGTGCCGATCGTCTCCTCCCCGATGGACACCGTCACCGAGGCCCGCATGGCGATCGCGATGGCCAGGGCGGGCGGTCTCGGGGTGCTGCACCGCAACCTGTCGGTGGAGGAGCAAGCGGCCCAGGTCGAGGTCGTGAAGCGGTCCGAGGCCGGCATGGTCACCGACCCGGTCACGTGCAAGCCCGACGACACCCTCGCCGACGTCGACGCGCTGTGCGCGCGGTTCCGCATCTCCGGCGTGCCGGTCACCGACGACGCCGGGCACCTGGTCGGGATCATCACCAACCGCGACATGCGGTTCGAGATGGACCACTCCCGTCCGGTGCACGAGGTGATGACGCACGCCCCGCTGATCACCGCGCGGGTGGGCGTCACCGCGGAGGCCGCGCTCGGGCTGCTGCGCCGCCACAAGCTGGAGAAGCTCCCGATCATCGACGGCGACGGCATCCTGCGCGGCCTCATCACGATCAAGGACTTCAACAAGACCGAGAAGTACCCGCTCGCCACCAAGGACCCGGACGGCCGCCTCGTGGTCGCCGCGGCCGTGGGCGTCGGCGACGAGGGCTACGCCCGCGCGATGAGCCTCGTCGACGCCGGGGTGGACGTGCTGGTCGTCGACACCGCACACGGCCACTCGCGGCGCGTGCTGGAGACCGTCGCGAAGCTGAAGGCGGAGGTGGGCGAGAACGTCGACGTGGTCGGCGGCAACGTCGCCACCCGGGCAGGCGCGGCCGCGCTCGTCGAGGCGGGCGCCGACGCGGTGAAGGTCGGGGTGGGCCCCGGCTCGATCTGCACCACCCGCGTCGTGGCCGGCGTCGGGGCGCCGCAGATCACGGCGATCTACGAGGCCGCGCAGGTGTGCGCGCCCGCGGGCGTCCCGGTGATCGGCGACGGCGGCATCCAGTACTCCGGCGACATCACCAAGGCGATCGTGGCCGGCGCCTCCACCGTGATGCTCGGCAGCCTGCTGGCCGGCACGGCCGAGTCGCCGGGCGAGGTGATCCTCGTCGGGGGCAAGCAGTACAAGACCTACCGCGGCATGGGCTCGATCGGCGCGATGCGCTCCCGCGGCGAGTCCCGCTCCTACTCGAAGGATCGCTACGCGCAGGACGACGTGCTCAGCGAGGACAAGCTCGTCCCCGAGGGCATCGAGGGCCGCATCCCCTTCCGCGGGCCGCTCGACCAGGTGGTGCACCAGCTCGTCGGCGGGCTGCGCTCCGGGATGGGCTACGCGGGCGCCCAGACGATCGAGCAGCTCCAGCAGGCGCAGCTCGTGCGGATCACCGCCGCGGGGCTGAAGGAGAGCCACCCGCACGACATCACGATGACGGTCGAGGCGCCGAACTACTCGGCGCGGTAACAGCCCGTCGCCGTCGGAACGCCGGCGGCAGGGCACTCCGAGACCGGGTTCCCGGCCCGAAGACCGGCTCTCTACGCTGGTCACCCGTGCGTGACCTCGTGGAGATCGGGATGGGCCGGGAGGCCCGTCGCAGCTACGACCTGAGCCAGGTCGAGATCGTGCCGTCCCGGCGTACCCGCAGCTCCCAGGAGGTCTCGACCGCCTGGCAGCTCGACGCCTACCCGTTCCGGATCCCGCTCGTCACCCACCCCACCGACGCGATCGTCTCGCCGGCCACCGCCGTGCGGATCGGGCAGCTCGGCGGGCTGCCGGTGCTCAACGCGGAGGGCCTGTGGGCGCGCCACGCCGACGCCGAGGGTGCGCTCGAGCGGGTCGTGGCGGCGGCGGACGACGACGACCCGCTCGCCGCGGTGCGGCTGCTGCAGGAGCTGCACTCGGCGCCGATCCAGCCCGACCTGATCGCCGAGGCGCTCAAGACGGTGCGGGAGGCCGGGGTCACCGTCGCCGCCCGGGTCAGCCCCCAGCGGGCGCGGGAGCTCACCCCCGACCTGCTCGCGGGCGGCGTCGAGATCCTGTTCGTGCAGGGCACGATCATCTCCGCCGAGCACGTGTCCGGCGGGGAGCCGCTGAACCTGAAGGAGTTCATCAACTCCCTCGACGTGCCGGTGGTCGCGGGCGGGGTCGGCGACTACCGCACGGCCATGCACCTCATGCGCACCGGGGCGGCGGGCGTCATCGTGGGCTATGGCGAGTCGTCGGCCACGACCACCGACGACGTGCTCGGTATCGGCGTGCCGATGGCCACGGCGATCGTCGACGCGGCCGCGGCGCGGCGGGACTACCTCGACGAGACCGGCGGCCGGTACGTCCACGTGATCGCCGACGGCGGCATGGCGGGCTCCGGCGACATGGCGAAGGCGATCGCCTGCGGCGCCGACGCGGTGATGCTGGGCGAGCAGCTCGCCGGGGCGGCCGAGAGCCCCGGCCAGGGCCTGTACTGGACCTCGGCGGTGGCGCACCCGTCGATGCCCCGGTCGGAGGTCACCGGGTTCCGGCAGGGGGAGGTCGACCTGGAGACGCTGCTGCACGGGCCGACCCACAACCCGTACGGCACCGTCAACCTGTTCGGCGCGCTGCGGCGGGCGATGGCGAAGACGGGGTACTCCGACCTCAAGGAGTTCCAGCGCGTCGGCCTGACGGTCCGCGGCTGATCGGGCTCCGCGAGCGGCGATTACGCTGTGGCCGTGCAGCCCCCCACCGTCCTCGTCGTCGACTACGGCGCGCAGTACGCCCAGCTGATCGCCCGCAGGGTGCGGGAGGCGCAGGTCTACTCGGAGATCGTCCCGGGTGACACACCGGTGTCGGAGATCGTCGCCCGCAAGCCGGCGGCGGTGATCCTCTCGGGCGGGCCGTCCAGCGTGTACGAGCCGGGCGCCCCGTCCGTCGACCCGGCGCTGTTCGAGTCGGGCATCCCGGTGCTGGGGCTGTGCTACGGCTTCCAGGCGATGGCGCAGGCGCTCGGCGGCGAGGTCGCCCCGGACGGCACCCGCGAGTACGGCCGCACCGAGCTGACCCTGTGCGGCACGAGCGCGTTGCACGACGGGCTGCCGGAGCGGCACCCGGTGTGGATGAGCCACGGCGACTCGGTGGTGAAGGCGCCGGAGGGCTTCACGGTCACCGCCTCGTCCGAGCGGGCGAAGGTGGCGGCGTTCGAGGACCCGGTGCGCCGGCTGGCGGGCGTGCAGTACCACCCCGAGGTCGGGCACTCCCCGCACGGGCAGGAGGTGCTGCGGCGGTTCCTGCACGAGGTCGCGGGCATCACCCCGGGCTGGACCACCTCGTCGATCATCGACGACACGGTGGAGGCGGTGCGCGCGCAGGTGGGGGACGGCCGGGCGATCTGCGGCCTGTCCGGGGGCGTCGACTCGGCCGTGGCGGCGGCCCTGGTGCAGCGCGCCATCGGCGACCGGCTCACCTGCGTGTTCGTCGACCACGGCCTGCTGCGCTCCGGGGAGCGCGAGCAGGTGGAGCGCGACTTCGTGGCCGCCACCGGCGCGAAGCTGCACACGGTCGACGCCCGCGACCGCTTCCTCGCCGCGCTCGCCGGGGTCCGCGACCCGGAGGAGAAGCGCAAGATCATCGGGCGGGAGTTCATCAGGGTCTTCGAGGCCGCCACGGCGGAGGTCGCCGAGAGCGAGCACGTCGGCTTCCTGGTGCAGGGCACCCTCTACCCGGACGTCGTGGAATCCGGCGGCGGTTCCGGCACGGCCACGATCAAGAGCCACCACAACGTGGGCGGCCTGCCGGAGGACCTGCAGTTCGAGCTGGTGGAGCCGCTGCGGGCGCTGTTCAAGGACGAGGTGCGCCGGGTCGGCGCCGAGCTGGGCCTCCCCGAGACGATCGTGCACCGCCAGCCGTTCCCCGGGCCGGGCCTCGGCATCCGGATCATCGGGGAGGTCACCGCGGAGCGGCTGGCCACGCTGCGGGCCGCCGACGCGATCGTGCGCGAGGAGCTCACCTACGCGGGGCTCGACCGCGACATCTGGCAGTGCCCGGTGGTGCTGCTCGCCGACGTCCGCAGCGTCGGGGTGCAGGGCGACGGGCGCACCTACGGCCACCCCGTGGTCCTGCGGCCCGTCTCCAGCGAGGACGCCATGACCGCCGACTGGACCCGGCTGCCCTACGACCTGCTCGAGCGGATCTCCACCCGCATCACCAACGAGGTGGCCGAGGTCAACCGGGTCGTCCTGGACGTCACGAGCAAGCCGCCGGGCACCATCGAGTGGGAGTAGCCCGCTAGCGGCGACGGCCCCGGAGGCTGCCCACCAGGAGCAGCACGCCGATGGCCGCGGCCGCCGCGGCGAGCAGCCAGCGGGCGTCGATGCCCACGAGCGAGGGCATCTCGCCGACGAACGCGCTCACCGCCATGCCCAGCGTGAGCAGCCCGACGACCAGCGCCAGCGGGTCGGGCCCGCGCTTGGTCTCCTTCTTCACCAGCTCAGCCACGCCGCACCTCCACGTCTGCGAACCCTGCGTCGATGTCGAGCACGAGCGGCCGGCCGCTGCGCACCCCGTCGGTCCCGAGGTCGTCGATCGCCTGCACGTGCGCGTCCGGACCGCTGCCCTGCCGGTCGCCGAACCGGACGTCGCCGAACCCGGCCCGCGCGGTGACCGTGACGTCGGCGGTGGGCGGGATCCGCACGGTCACGTCGCCCGCGCCGATCGTGACGCGGGTGCGCACCGGGGTCGCCTCCCCGCCCGGCGGGACGGAGAGGTCCAGGTTGCGCAGGTCGAGGTCGATCTCGCCCGCCCCCTGCTCGTAGGTGGGCTGCAGTTGGGCCACGGTGGTGGGCGCGGCGACGAGCTCGCCGATCCCGTCGGTCCGCCAGTTCTGCACGGGCGCGGTCACGAGGCCCCAGGTCAGCGCGGAGAGCAGCAGCGCGAACGGGATGAGGCCGCGCCCGGTCCGCAGGAACGACCCGATCACCAGCCCGGCGCCGAGCACCACGAGCATGACCCCGCACAGGATCGCCAGGTTGGCCGGCGTCAGCATCCCGCCGAGCATCATGATCACGGCGGTCGCGCTGCCCGCGATCAGCGTGAGGCCGAGCGTCACCGGCGTGACCGGGAACCGGCGCCGCGGGGGCTCCGGCGGCTCGGGCGAGGGATCGGGCAGGTCCCAGGCGAACGGGGCCGCGCCGAGCGGGTCCCACGCGGGCGGGCTGACCGGCGGCGGCTCGGTGGCGGCCGCCGCCCCGGTGGCCGTCTCGCTCGTGGTGGTCGCCGCGGTCGGCGCCGCCGGCGCGGCCGTCGGGGTGGCCACCGTGGGCGCCTCCGCGGTGCCCGTGACGGCGCGGTCGCCGCGGCTGCGGTGCAGGAGGTACAGCAGCCCGGCCACGACCAGGAGCGGCAGGAGCACGTCCGGGCCGTTGCCGCCGAACATGCTGCCCAGGGTCACCATGGCCGCGATCGCGAGCGCGACGAGGAGCCAGGTGCGCGGCCGGTCCGCGGGCGGGGCCGCCGGATCCGCGGGCTCCTCGGGCAGCAGGATCCAGCCCGCGATGTAGAGCGCCGCGCCGACCCCGGAGAACGCCGCCACGACGAACCCGACCCGCACCAGGACGGGGTCGATGTCGTAGCGGTGCGCGATGGCCGCCGCCACACCCGCCACCTGGCGGCCTTCCCGCGGCCGAGCGGGGCGGGTCTCCCACATATCCCGCAGCGTCTCGCCGACGTCCGAACGACTCATGAGCTCAGGGTGCCTCCTCGGGACGGTGCCGCGGATGGGGGATGGCCCCGAGCCGTCCCCGAGGTTTCCCCGATGTCCTCATCTCCCGCGCGTGTGACCATGGAGGCGTGAAGCCACTTCCCGGTACCGGCGCACCCGCCGGCACACCGCCGCTCGTGCGCAGGCGCAGCGCCCGGCTCGTGGCGGGGGTCGCCGGGGGTGTCGCCGACCACCTCGGCGTCGACGTGCTGTGGGTGCGCACCGCGTTCGTCGTGCTGTCCGCGATCAACGGGGCCGGCGTCATCGCCTACGGCCTGCTGTGGATCTTCGTGCGGCAGGAGCAGACGGAGGTGCCGCGCGCGCTCGGGCGCAAGGAGCGTCAGCAGGCCCTCGGCCTCGCCGCGCTGGGCGTCGGCGCGGGCCTCGCGGCCGCGGCGCTCGGCAACACGGTCGTGGGCTGGATCGTCGGCCCGCTCGGGGTGGCCGCCGTCGGCGCGGCCGTGGTGTGGCGGGAGGCCGACGAGTCGCAGCGCAGGCGCTGGACCGAGGGCGCGCGTTCCGGCGTCACCGGCGTCGCGGGCGGGGGCCGGGCCGCGCTGTGGCGGGTGCTCGCGGGCTCGCTCTTCGTCGCCACCGGGCTGGGGGTGTTCCTGGTGGGCAACCTCGACTTGTCGCAGGTGCAGTTCGGGCTGCTCGCGGTGCTGGCCACGCTGGTCGGGGTCGGGGTGCTCACCATCCCGTGGTGGGTGCGGCTGGTGCGCGAGCTGTCGGAGGAACGCCGCGAGCGCATCATCGAGACCGAGCGCGCCGAGATCGCCGCCCACCTGCACGACTCGGTGCTCCAGACCCTCGCGCTGATCCAGCGCCAGGCCGACCAGCCGCGCGAGGTGCTGCGGCTCGCCCGCGGCCAGGAGCGCGAGCTGCGCCACTGGTTGTACGGGCCCACCGGATACGGCCGCTCCAGCCGGGCGTCCGGCGAGCCCGCGCTCACCGAGGGCCTCGCCGACGCGATCACGGCCGCGGCCGCCGAGGTCGAGGACACCTATGCGATCGACGTGCGGCCCGTCGTGGTCGGCGACCGCGTGCTCGACGACGGCCTGCGGGCGCTCGTGCTCGCCACCCGGGAGGCGATGGTCAACGCCGCCAAGCACGCGCAGGTGGGCGAGGTCAGCGTCTACGCCGAGGTGGAGCCGGAAGAGGTGAACGTGTTCGTGCGCGACCGCGGGGTCGGGTTCGACCCGGACGCCGTCCCGGCCGACCGGCACGGGCTGGCCGACTCCGTGCACGGCAGGATGGAGCGGCACGGCGGCTCCGTGCGGCTGCGCAGCGCGCCGGGCGAGGGCACCGAGGTGCACCTGTCCATGCCGGTCGACGGGCGCACCGCAGAGCACACCGAACCCGCACCCCAGGTGCGGGCGCAGGAGGAATCGAACACATGACCACCGAAGCGGCCGACGCGCCGATCCGCGTCTTCCTCGTCGACGACCACGGCCTGTTCCGAGCGGGCGTGCGGGCCGAGCTCGACCGGCACGTCCCGGACGTCACCGTGGTCGGCGAGGCCGGTTCCGTCGACGAGGCGGTGGCCGGCATCCGCCACCTGCGCCCCGACGTCGTGCTGCTGGACGTCCACATGCCCGACGGCGGCGGGGCCGAGGTGCTGCGCCAGATCCGGCCGGAGCTGCCGGACGTGCTGTTCCTGGCGCTCTCGGTGTCCGACGCCGCCGAGGACGTCATCGCGGTCATCCGCGCGGGCGCCCGCGGCTACGTCACGAAGACGATCTCCGGCCGGGAGCTGGCCGACGCGGTGCGCCGGGTGAAGTCGGGGGACGCGGTGTTCTCGCCGCGGCTGGCCGGGTTCGTGCTGGACGTGTTCTCCGACCGGCCCGGCGCCGCTCCTCCCGGGGACCCGGAGCTGGACCTGCTGACCCGCCGCGAGCGTGACGTGCTGCGCCTGCTCGCGCGGGGCTACGCGTACAAGGAGATCGCCAGCGAGCTGTTCATCTCGGTCAAGACCGTGGAGACCCACGTCTCGAGCGTCCTGCGCAAGACGCAGCTGTCGAACCGCTACGAGCTGTCGAGGTGGGCGTCGGACCGGCGCCTCGTCTAGGACACCGCCGGCCCGACGCCCACCGTCGCGTCAGCGGACGAGGCCGCCGACGGTGCCGAGCAGGCTGCCGACGAGGCCGCGATCCCCGTCGTCGTCGCCGTCACCGTCGTCATCGTCGTCGTCGCTGCCGCCGTCGTCCTCGGAGTCGTCGTCGCTGTCGCCACCGCTGTCGCGGTCGTCGTCGCTGTCGGACTCCGAGTCATCCTCGTCGTGGGGAGCGGACGAGTCCTTCTCATCGTCGTCGTCGGCGGAGAACAGACGCATCGAGCGGGAGCCCTTGTCGTCGTCGTCCTCGTCGTCGTCGTTCTTCTTGCTGCTCTCGCTCTTCTTGCGGTCCTCGTCGTCGTCGCCGTCGTCGTCACCGTCGAGGCCGAGGACGCCGCCGACGCCCTTGACGACGCCGCCAACGGCCTTGCCCACGCCGCTGAGCAGCCCGCCGTCGTCGCGGTCGCCGCTGCCGCCGTCGTCCTCGGAGTCGTCGTCGCCGTCACCGCTGCGGTCGTCGTCGCTCTCCGAGCTGCCGGAGGAGCCGCTGCTCGAGCCACCGCTGGAGCTGGAGCTGCTCTTCGAGGACGACCCGCTGCTGGACGACTCCTGCGCGGGCTCGTCGTCATCGTCGTCCGACGTGGCCGAGGCCTGGGAGGCGGAGCCACTGGAGCCGCTGGAGCCGCTGCCGGCCTGGTCGGCGCCGTCGTCGGTGTCGTCGTCCTCACCGTCGATGGCGCTGGGGAAGGCCACGGGGATCCAGTCCGACGGGGCGGGGGTGCCCGGGTCGAGCAGCGGGTCGCGGGCCGCGGCCTGGTCGATGGCGACGGTGTCCGGGAGCGCGGCGGCCGGGTCCTCCTGGTCGAGCAGACCCTGGCCGGGGTACGGGCCGTCGTCCTCGGCGCCGCCGGTGCCCGGGGTCTGGGTGGCGGTGGGGGTGACGTCGGTGAGGATCGCCGCCCCGAGCACCGAGCCCGCGGCGAGGAGGGTGCCCGCCGCGATCGCCCCGCGGCGGACCAGCGCGCTCCGGCCGGCGCCTGCCCCGGTGTCGGTGGGTTCGGACCGGTCGGGGCGGACCTTGAACGGCCGGTCGCCGTGCGGGCTGCGCCCCTCGCGCTGCAGGAGCGCGCCGACCGTGATGCCGCCGGTGTCCGGCTCCGCGCGCTGGACGGGAACGGGTGCGTTGCGGCTCAGCAGGTCGGCAACGGTGATCACTTCCGTCGCGGGTGCGTCTGATCCATCCCCGTACCGGATCTGAGCCACAGCGAGACGTCCTCCCTTGGAGTGAACGGACGCCCGACTGTCTACCGGATGCCACAGACGCGCACCAAGTGCCATTCATCCGCTCGTCGCGCGTCACACGAACGGTCTATTTCCGCTCAACGCTACTTACCGACCGCTCGCCCGGTCGGGGCTCCGCTCAGCGCTTCGCCGATCCGCTCGTCGCGTCGGTCGGGCCCGTTCGGCTCGGCGCCGGGATGCGGTGGGCGGAACGCGCCGTGATCGTTCCGTGATCGGGGAAATCGGCGAACGGCGCGTCAGGGGAGCGTGCGGAAGCGCGACCGGGTGGAGTCGAGCGCCTGCTTCGCGTAGATCCCGGCGCCGCCGCCGAGCAGCAGGCCGACGAGGTCCACCGGGACCGACGAGCTCGAGGTGAGCAGCAGGCCGAGCAGCGCGACGCCGGCCGTGCCGCCCGCGACCTTCCAGCGGCTGTTGACGTAGTCGGTGGTGGTGCCGCCCGACAGGCCCTTCTTCTTCGCCGCGTTGCCCAGCAGCGCGAGGTAGAGGACGTGGAAGGCCGCGACTCCCAGCCCGGCCAGGGCGATCACCGCCGCGACGATCCCGAACACCGCACCCATGGGCACAAGGGTGCCATGGAACGGGGCTCGTGCGCCCCGTCGCCGCGCGGTTCCCTCAGCTGGTTCCCAGCCGCCCGCGGCCGAGCCGCAGCAGCAGCAGCGCGAGGTCGCGGCCCTCGCTGCCGAGCTCGCGGAACCGGGCGAGCACGGCCATCTCCCGGCTGTAGACGATCCGCGGGCCACCCGCGGCCATCCGGGCCTTCCCGATGCGCCTGGACACCTCGGTGCGGCGCTTGACCAGGCGCAGGATCTCCGCGTCCAGCTGGTCGATCTCCAGGCGGAGCGCGTCGATGTCGTCGGCGGTGGCGTCGACGGCGTTGGCAGCGGCGTCGGTGGCGGACTCGTCGGTCGTCACGGTCACGGTCTCCTCCTGCAGGTGCCCGGCCCGGACCCGCGACGCGAGAACGCCCCGGGTCCTGCGGACTCCGGGGCGTCGTGGGGGCTGATCAGCTGGCCACGGGCACCGGTGTCCGGTACCCGTAGAAAAATCGGCGGCCGATCAGAAGCACGGGAGCAGTGTGCCACACCGGGCGCCGTCGGGGGGCGGCGGTACCCTCGCGGCACGATGAGTGCGCTGTTCGAACTCCCCGCAGACACGCCGGTCCAGCCCCGCACCGAGCGGGGCGCGGCCCTGCTGGAGGGGCTCAACGCGCGCCAGCGCGAGGCGGTGGTGCACGCCGGCTCGCCCCTGTTGATCGTGGCGGGAGCGGGGTCGGGCAAGACCCGCGTCCTGACCCACCGCATCGCGTGGCTGCTCGCCGAGCGCGGGGTCCACCCCGGCGAGGTCATGGCGATCACCTTCACCAACAAGGCCGCGGCCGAGATGAAGGAGCGCGTCGACGCGCTCGTCGGCAGGCGCGCCGGCGCGATGTGGGTGTCCACGTTCCACTCGATGTGCGTGCGCATCCTGCGCCGGGAGGCCAAGCACCTGGGCGTGCGCAGCGCGTTCTCCGTCTACGACGCCGACGACACGCGCCGGCTCGTCGGGCTGGTCCTGCGCGACCTCGAGCTCGACCCGAAGAAGTTCTCCGCCCGCGGCGTCGCGGCGCAGATCTCCAACCTCAAGAACGAGCTGTGCTCGCCCGAGGAGGCCGCCGAGCGCGCGGCCAACGAGTTCGAGCGCAAGGTCGCCGAGGTCTACGGCGTCTACCAGGCCCGGCTGCGCACCGCCAACGCGTTCGACTTCGACGACCTGATCATGGAGACGGTCGCGCTGCTGCAGCGGCTGCCCGCCGTCGCCGAGTACTACCGCCGCCGGTTCCGCCACGTTCTGGTCGACGAGTACCAGGACACCAACCACGCCCAGTACGTGCTGGTGCGCGAGCTGGTCACCCCGGCCGCCGATGGCGTCGAGCCCGCCGAGCTGTGCGTGGTGGGCGACTCCGACCAGTCGATCTACGCGTTCCGCGGCGCGAGCATCCGCAACATCATCGAGTTCGAGCAGGACTTCCCGAACGCGCGCACGATCATGCTGGAGCAGAACTACCGCTCCACGCAGAACATCCTGTCCGCGGCCAACGCGGTGATCTCGCGCAACCCGAACCGCCGCGACAAGCGGCTGTGGTCCGACCAGGGCGACGGGGAGAAGGTCGTCGGGTACGTCGCCGACAACGAGCACGACGAGGCAGCGTTCGTCGCGCAGGAGATCGACCGCCTCGTCGACTCCGGCGAGTTCCGCAATTCGGACATCGCGGTCTTCTACCGCACCAACTCGCAGTCGCGCGTGTTCGAGGACGTGTTCCTGCGCGTCGGCCTGCCGTACAAGGTCGTCGGCGGGGTGCGCTTCTACGAGCGCAAGGAGGTGCGCGACGCGCTGGCCTACCTGCGGGTGCTCGCCAACCCGGAGGACACCGTCAGCCTGCGCCGCATCCTCAACGTGCCCAAGCGGGGCATCGGCGAGCGCGCCGAGGAGGTGGTGGCCGCGTTCGCCGACCGGGAGCGGATCTCGTTCGCGGCGGCGCTGCGGATCGCCGCGGAGCAGCCGGAGCGGATCCCCGGGCTGGCCACCCGCTCGCAGCGGTGCATCGCCGCGTTCGTCCGGCTGCTCGACGAACTCACCGAGCTGGTGGAGCAGGGCGAGGACACCGCGGAGATCCTCGAGGCGGTCTACGCGCGCACCGGCTACACCGCCGAGCTGGAGGCGAGCGACGACCCGCAGGACGGCTCCCGCCGGGAGAACCTCGCCGAGCTGGTCACGGTGGCCCGGGAGTTCGCGGGCGACGCCGCGGTGGCCGACCTCGACGAGTCCGACGTCGAGGCGGGCGCGCCGCCGCCCGGCTCGCTCGCCGCGTTCCTCGAGCGGGTGGCGCTGGTGGCCGACGCCGACTCGGTGCCGGGCAGCGACGAGGGCATGGTCACGCTGATGACCCTGCACACGGCCAAGGGGCTGGAGTTCCCGGTCGTGTTCCTCACCGGCTGGGAGGACGGGGTGTTCCCGCACATGCGGGCGATGGGCGACCCGGACGAGCTGGCCGAGGAGCGGCGCCTGGCCTACGTGGGCATCACGCGCGCGCAGAAGCGGCTGTACCTGTCCCGGGCGATGATCCGCTCGTCGTTCGGTCAGCCCAACGCCAACCCGGCCTCCCGGTTCCTCGCCGAGGTGCCCGACGAGCTGGTCGAGTGGCGGCGGGCCGAGCCGGAGCGCTCGGCGCCGGTGGGCCGGTTCGGCTTCGGCCGCAGGCCGGGTGCCACCGACCGGGGCAGCTGGAACGTGCCGAAGGCGGCGCTCAAGGCGTCGATCTCGCTCGACGTGGGCGACCGGGTCAACCACGACAAGTACGGCCTCGGCACCGTGATCGAGTCCGACAAGGCCACCCAGCGGGTGCTGATCGACTTCGGCAGCGCGGGCACGGTCCGGCTGATGCTCATCGGCGGCGTGCCGCTGCAGAAGCTGTAGCTAGTGCCTTGTCAGGCAACGTTCGGTAGGTAATCGGGTCTGCGGATCTTGGACTCGGGGGCGAAGTGTCGCTTGGGTCGAGCGCGACGGTTGGCCCAGCGGATGTAGCCGGCGATGGCCGCTTCC
>Ga0310823_100094_pt1 | contig 138757 bp, 116 predicted proteins | sample P4_ome_3_FD_201316 | JGI IMG/M metagenome (GOLD analysis project Ga0310823, IMG submission 201316) | Sorghum-adapted microbial communities from Joint BioEnergy Institute, Emeryville, California, United States - P4_Day56_Rep3 | ecosystem: Engineered > Bioreactor > SSF (Solid state fermentation)...
CCGATCGGCGAAGCGCTCGATCGCGGCCAGGGCCTCGGCGCTGGTGCGAGGGCCTGCGACCAGCTCGAGAAGCCGCAGGTAGCGCGGCGGGTTGAAGAAATGGGTGATGAGGAAATCGCGCGCGAAGCTTTCGGGCAGGGTCTCGACGAGGGTCTCCAGCCTGATGGTCGAGGTGTTGGAGGAAACGATCGAGCCCGGTCGCCGCGCCCGTTCGATCTTCTCGTAAAGCGCCCGTTTGACGTCGAGCCGCTCGACGATCGCCTCGACGATCCAGTCGCAATCGACGATCTTGGCGATGTCGTCCTCGATGTTCGCCGGCGTGATCAGCTCGGCATTGCGCTCGTGCATCAGCGGCGCCGGATCGGTGGCGAGCAACCGCTTGATGGCGCCGGCGGCAATGGCGCTGCGGTCGGCGCCGTCGGGCGCCACAACGTCGAACAGCATCACCGGCACGCCGGCATTGGCGATTTGCGCGGCGATGCCCGCGCCCATCACGCCCGCGCCGAAGACGGCGACCTTGCGAATCTCGTTCATCCGATGGCCTCGAGAACCGTGGCGATGCCCTGGCCGCCGCCGATGCATTGGGTCGAGAGGGCGAAGGTGCCGCCCTCGCGGACCAGCAGGCTCGCCGCCTTTCCGGTGATGCGGGCGCCGCTCGCGCCGAGCGGATGGCCGAGCGCGATGGCCCCGCCGTCGAGATTGACCTTCGCCGGGTCGAGGTCGAGGTCCCGCAGCACGGCCAGGCTTTGCGAGGCGAAAGCCTCGTTGACCTCGGCGACATCGATATCGGCGATGGTGAGACCCGCCCGTTCCAGGGCCTTGCGGGACGCCGGCACCGGCCCGATCCCCATGATCTCCGGCGCGCAGCCGGCCACGGCGATGCTCCGGATCCGGGCGAGCGGCCGCAGCCCGTGGCTCTTCGCGTAGTCTTCGCTGCACACCAGGGTCGCGGCCGCCCCGTCGGTCAGCGGCGAGGAGGTGCCGGCCGTCACCGTGCCGTGCTCGTCGAAGGCCGGTTTCAGCCCGGCCAATCCCTCCGCGGTGGTGTCGGGCCGAATGCAGCCGTCGACGTTGACCGTGGCACCATTCGCGGCAATCGGCACGATCTCGTCGTCGAATCGCCCATCCGCCTGCGCGCGGGCCGCGCGCCTCTGGGATTCGATCGCGAAGGCTTCCTGCTGGGCGCGGGTGATCTGGTACCTGGCGGCCAGGTTCTCTGCCGTTTCGCCCATCGACATGTAGGCCTGGGGATACCGCTCGCAGAGGCCGGGATGCGGCATCGGGTTGAAGCCCATCATCGGTACTCGGGTCATCGATTCCACGCCCGCACAGATGAAAACCTCGCCGGCGTCCATCCGGATGGCGCCGGCCGCCATGTGGATCGCGTACATCGACGAGCCGCAGAAGCGGTTCACCGTGACGCCGGCGACGGATTGCGGCAGCCCCGCCAGAAAGACCACCAGCCTTGCCATGTTCAGGCCCTGTTCGCCTTCGGGAAAGGCGCAGCCCAGAATCAGGTCCTCGATGTCCTCGGGATCGACGCCCGTTTTGCGGACCAGTCCCTTGACGACCTGCGCGGCGAGCTCGTCCGGCCGCACCTTGCGAAGTGCACCCTTCGTGGCGGGAGTGAAGGGAGACCGGACATATCCGGCGATCACGACGTTCTTCATCTTCGCATCCTGCCTTTCGATAGTCTCACGGGCCGAGTCGCGCGGCGTTTGAAATTCCGGCGTCGCGGATAGCCCACTAGGCCTCGGCGCCCACAGCCGGGCCTCGCTTGTCGCTGGCGGCCGTCGATTCGGCGATAAGATCCTTCTTCGATATCTTGCCGATCAGGGTCTTCGGCAGCTCCTCGCGGAACTCGATCAACCTCGGCATCTGAAAGGGCGCGAGCTTGTCCCGCAGGAACGCGCGCAGTTCTCCCGCCGTCAGGGAGGCACCCTCACGCCGTTTGACGAAGGCCTTGACGACTTCCCCGCGATGCGCGTCCGGAACGCCGCAGACGGCGACCTCCTCGACGGCGGGATGCTGACGGATGACTTCCTCGACCTGTCGCGGATAGACGTTGAAGCCGCCGCTGATGATCAAATCCTTGATCCGGTCGACGATGTAGAGATAGCCGTCCTCGTCCAGGTAGCCCACGTCACCGGTACGCAGACGGGAGCCGCGGAGGACGTCGGCTGTCTCCGCGGCGTGCTTCGCATAGCCGACCATCACCTGAGGGCCGGTAACGCAGATTTCGCCGCGTTCGCCGATCCCGAGCGGCCGATCGGGATCGTCTATCGACACGATCTCGATCACGGTGCCGGGAAGCGGCAGCCCGACCGATCCCGGTTTGCCGCCCGTCAGCGGATTGACCGTGCAGACCGGGCCGGCCTCGCTCAGGCCATAGCCTTCGACGAGCGTGCAGCCGGAGAGGGCTTCGAAACGGCGCTGGAGCTCGCCGGGCAGTGGGGCGCCGCCGGAAATGCAGATTCTGAGGCTGGAGAGATCGTGCTCGCCGATGTCGCGCGCCGCGGTCAGAGCCGAGAACATGGTCGGCACCCCGATAAGGACCGTCGGCTTTTCGCGGTCGATCGTCTCCAGAACCTCCGCCGTCTGGAATTTGGGCAGCATGATGAGTTCGGCGCCGATCCAAATGCTCATATTCATCACCGCGGTCATGCCGAAGGCATGGAACAGGGGCAGCACCGCGAGGGATTTCTCCTCGCCGGGCCTGACGTCCGGCGCCCAGCGGGCGAGCTGCATCGTATTGACGTAAAGATTGGCATGGGTCAGCTGCGCGCCCTTCGGGATCCCGGTCGTGCCGCCGGTGTACTGAAGCACCGCGACATCCGTAGCGGGATCGATGGCCGGCGGTGTTATGGCGCCATCGTTGTCGATCAGGCGGTCGAAGGAGACGTGCCACTCGTCATCCGGGAAGGACGCCGTCTCGCGGCTCTTGAAGAAGTCGAAGAGGATCTTTTCTTTGAAGCGCAGAGCGCCCTTGATGCGGCAGACGACCAGCTTCTCGAGATTCACGTCCTTCCGGACGAGGCCGGCGACCTTGTCATAGAGCGTGCTGGCGTCGAGCGTGACCAGAATGCGCGCTTCGGAATCGGCAAGCAGGTGCTCGATCTCATAGGCCGAATAGAGCGGATTGATGTTGACGACCGTGCCGCCGGCCTTGAGCACCGCGTAATAGCAGATCACCGCATACGGGCAGTTGGGCAGCATCAGGCCGACCTTGACTCCCCGACGCACGCCGAGTTCCTGGAAGCCTTTGGCCGCCTTGTCGACCAGGCGGCCGACCTCGCGATACCGGTAGCGCCTCCCGCGGAAGCTGATGCAGGTCTTGTCGGCGTAGGTCTTCACGGCCTCATCAAGCAGGGCGGGAAGGGGCTTGGGTGTGACGGTGAGCTCCCAGTCGATTCCCTTGGGGTAGGACCTCTCCCAGGGATAGGGTCGCTCGAGAGGCTGTGCCTTTTTCGGGCGCTCACGCCGGAAGCGGCCGAGGAACGGTTGCAGCGGGCGCAGGATCGCATCGCCGACTCCGATCCATCCGGACCGGGCAGCGGAAGATTTCAGCGCGGCGGCGATGCTCTTTGGTGCCGCCGCAAGCAATGCCTTGAATGATGCCATTCCGGTCACCGGCGAAGAAAGGGCGTCAAGGAATGAAATGATCAGCGTTTGGGTATTTCCAACGTTCTCTTTCAGGATTCCATGCCGCCGCGAAGGAATCATATGCAGCGACTTCTTCGCCGATCCGATCCTGTCGTGGATGAGTCGCGCGCCTTCCGGATCGATGATTGGGTCCTCTGTCCCTTGGAGGATGCTGACCGGACAGACGACTTGCGGCAGGCGCCGCTCGAGCTCTTCCGTGGTCCGGCGGAGCTCGAACAGGCCGCGTATCGGCATATGGCGGTAGTTCGTCTCGGGATGCTCCGATTCGTTGATCCGGAACGGCATGACGCCTTCCTGGACATAAGCCCATTCCGTCAGCCTGTTGATGCGATGGATGACGGGCACGAAGACGAAGTTCCGGTTGCGGAACCGGAACGCAGGCGAAACCGCGACGACGCCGGCGAGACCCTGAGGCTTTTCCGCCGCCAGATGCAGTGCCAGCGACCCGCCGGTCGAGAAGCCGACAAGGCAGATTCGCTCGCTAAGATGGGACATGATCTCGTAACCGCGCCGCACCGACCGAAGCCAGTCCTGCCAGCTTCGCTCGCGGAGGTCCCAGGGCGAGGTTCCATGGCCTTTGAGGCGGACGCCGATCACCGGGTAACCCAAGGCCGCCAGCCGTTGACCGAAGGTCTTGAGCTCCGCCGGCGAGGCAAGGAAGCCGTGGACCAGAACGATGCCGAGATCCCTCGGGCGATCGGGAACGAGCAGGTAGGGCTCGCCGCTTTCGGTCGCCGTCTCCCGATTGTTGATCGCCGCGTGCCGCGGACGGGAATAGGCCTCCTTGGAGCGGGCGTGGGCGCGGACCTCGTCGTCGAACAGAAGTCGAGCCAGCATGGCTCCATCGATCGCACGCTCGGTTCGGATCGCCCGATCGACGGCGCGGCAGGCGGCGGATACCGGCGCGATCTCGTTGGCGTAGACGAGAATGACATTCTCGATGCGCGGATCGCGGCGGCTCCTTTCCTGGCGCAGCGTCGGCAGGAACCGATAGTGATCGGCGGTCGCCTGGATCAGACCTGATGAGATCGCCCCTTCCATGAACTGCGTGACCAGACGGCTGGTCCCGTTATGGATGCCGTCATAGACCTCGGGATCGGTGAGGCTCCGATGCAGATGGATCGACGGCTCCTTCTGCACATTCTTGAACGCCAGATAGAGGAGCCGATGGAAGCGATCGTGTTCGATCTCGGTTGTCCCCTGCCTGTACAGCGTCAGGATCAGCCGCGATGCGAGGTGGTTCAGATTGATGGTGACGCGCGCATACATTTCGCGCATGCAGAGGTCGCGCAAATGCTGCATCTTGCGCTGCATCGTCGTGGCGACCATGCGTTCGATCCAGCGGCTGGCCGTGTCCTTCAGGGCGAACAGCTCTTCCAGGCTGTCGGTCCGCTCAAACGCCCGGCCAAGGATCAGCTTGTCCGCATGGTTCCATGTGACGTGCGGGTGGATCGGCTTGCCGAACCGGATATCCATGTCCGTGCGCTTGAGCAGAAGGTTGCCCTCGATCAGCAGCTCCTCCTTGATCTGGTCGCTGACCTCCTGACCGAAGAGTTCCGCGGCCTTGCGCAGAATGTTGTCGCTGGTGTGGATCGGATAGAAGGTGATGTTGGCCGGCACGATCAGCGTCGGTTGGCGCGCCGCCGCGATCAGGGCATCGACGTCTGCCAGCCCCAGCGCCTGGACCCATCGGTCGAGCCGTTCCGTATCGCCGGCCTCGAACACCGAGAGAATGCGTTGCTTGAAGACTTCCAGGATCACCGCCAAGGCTGCCGCCCCGCGGCGGTGCTTTCGGACGGTCCGTCCCATCGGCGACAGGAAGCTGAAACCGGCCTCGTCGATGACGTTGCGGTCCTTGATCATGCTGCCTTCGGGAAAGATGATGATCTTCCGCCCGCGAAGGATCTCCGCGGCGAGGAAAGGCAGCAGACCCGGATGGTTGTTCGGCACCGCGCCGCAGCTCCACAGAAACTTCGCGAAACGGTCGTTCCCGAGAAAGAGCTCGTGCGTCGCCACGCAACGGCAATAGGCTCTCGTCGCCTGGTAGATGAAGTATTGCGGAATAATTGTTTCAAAGCGGGTGAAGTGATTGAACAGAAATATCTGGCCCGCTTCCAGATGTCCGTCTGCGTCGTGGACCCTGATGTTGATTCCGAGGCGGTGGCGCAGCAGGGAAAACGCCCGTACGCACCATTGATAGAGGGCTTCGTTGATCTCGATCGAGGGGCTTCCGCTCATCGCGTAGACCGTTCGGCCACGACCGGTTTCTGGAAACCGGCCTGAGCCTTTCGGACTCCCTGACATCCTGTCTCTATTCATATAATATCTCGATTGAGCGAATATTTCTTCTACTAAGTGCAGTTAAGATTCTGAATGCTTTTACGTTAATAAAAAGTGCTTTTGACGTTTGCGGGCGATTGTCCCGCGGCTGGGAGGAAACGCCATGCCACCGAGGCACCCTATATCCATCTTCGACAGCCATGAGGTGACGAACCAGCCGCCACCGCTGGCCGATTACAATCTGTTCGACAGCGATCCGATCCTGCGCTCGGCGCTCGAGCGGGAAGGCGCCGGCTGGGCCGTGGAGAAGGTCCGGGCCTTCGGCGCCGTGCTCGGCAGCGAACGCGTGGCCGAACTCGCCGAGGCCGCCAACCGCTATCCACCCGAGCTTCGCACGTTCGATCGCTTCGGCCGCCGGCTGGACGAAGTGGTCTACCACCCGGCCTATCATGAGCTGATGGCCCTGGCGAAAGGCCATAAGGTCCATTCGATCGCCTGGACCGCGCCGGGCCCCGGCGGGCACGTCGCCCATATGGTCCTCGAATACCTCCTGGTTCAAGCCGAGCCGGGCGTCTGCTGCCCGATCACCATGACCTATGCGGCCATCCCGGCGCTGAGAAAGCAACCGGACGTCGCCGCCGAATGGGAGGCGCGTATCACCTCTGCCTCCTATGATCCGCGCTTCGTTCCCGCGGCGGAAAAGACCGGCGTTACCATCGGAATGGCGATGACGGAGAAGCAGGGCGGTTCCGATGTCCGGGCCAACACCACCCGCGCCGTGCCGATCGGCGACGGGGGTGCGTTCGAGCTGACCGGCCACAAATGGTTCTGTTCGGCGCCCATGTCAGATGCCTTTCTCACCTTGGCCCAGACGGCGGCCGGGCTGTCCTGCTTCCTGGTGCCGCGCTGGCGCCCGGACGGTACCCGCAACCCGTTCTTCATCCAGCGCCTCAAGGACAAGCTGGGCGACAGGTCGAACGCGTCCTCGGAGATCGAGTACCGGCAGACCTGGGCGCGGCTGATCGGCGAGGAGGGGCAGGGCGTGCGCACGATCATCGAGATGGTGCATCACACGCGCCTCGACACGGCGCTCGCCGCCGCCGGTCTGATGCGCCAAGCGGTCGTGCAGGCGGTCCACCACACCGCCCACCGGACGGCCTTTCAGCGCCTGCTGTCGGATCAGCCTCTGATGCGGAACGTGCTGGCTGATCTGGTCGTGGAGTGGGTGGCGGCGACGATGATGGCGGCCCGGGTGGCGCGCGGCTTCGACGAGGCCGGCGCGAGCCCGGCGGCCGCATCGTTCTCGCGGATCGCCGTCGCAATCGCGAAGTACTGGATCAACAAGCGCCTTCCCGCCCATGTCTGCGAGGCCCTGGAATGCCACGGCGGATCCGGATATGTGGAAGAGTCCGTCATGCCGCGGCTTTACCGCCAGGCCCCCCTCAACGGCATCTGGGAAGGCTCCGGCAACGTCATCTGCCTGGATGCGCTTCGGACCATGGAGCGGGATCCGGAGGCCGTCGAGGCGCTGTTCGCGGATATCGAGGCGGCGCGCGGCGGCGACCGCCGGCTTGACCGGGCGATCGATCGGCTGAAGGCCGGTGTCCAGGATCGAAAGGACCGGGAACTGCGGGCGCGCCGGATCGTCGAATCGCTGGCCGTCCTGCTTCAGGCGGCGCTGCTGGTTCGGCATGGGCCGGCACCCGTTGCGGACGCGTTCTGCGCGTCCCGGCTGGACGACGACTGGGGCTGGACCTATGGCACGCTGCCGCCCGGCGTCGCCTTCGACGACATCATCCGGCTTGGGCGCGTTTCGGGATAGTTGCGGCCGCCGTCGCTGGAGACGTGTCGGCAACCCGAAGGTTTGGGCGAAGACCGGTCCCTCTGACAAGACCGATTGCAGTGCGGCGCTCGACGTCAAACGCCGTCCGAACGCGAAACCAAGGACCTATGCCGGTGTTGGTCTCGATAGTGCGGCAGTAACCCAACGGGTGCGCGCCCGGCGATCCGGTGCCGAGTGATGCTTCGAAGCGGACCCCACAAGATGGTCCGGGCAACCTTGCCCGAACCGAGGCAAGATGGCGACGCCTCGGTTGAGCGCTGCATATGGCGGCGGCGTTCGGTACGCAGCTTCCGCGATCGCGCGCTGACGCTGGAACAGCTCGGCCAAGTTCTCTGGGCGGCGCAGGGCGTGACGGGCGCCGACGCCAGGCGCGCCGTGCCTTCCGCCGGCGCGCTTTATCCCCTGGAACTCTATGTCGCCGTCTGGAAGATCATATCCTTGGCCCCCGGCATCTATCGTTACCGTCCCGAGGGGCACCAGCTTCTCCCCGTAATATCCGATCATCGGCGAGAGACGCTCGTCGATACCGCTCATGGTCAAGAATGGATCGCAACGGCGCCGGCGGTCGTCTGCATTGCGGCGGTCTTTGAACGTACAACCATGAAATACGGATCTCGCGGGCGGGGCTACGTCTACATGGAAGCCGGGCATGCCGCCGAAAGCCTGATTCTACAAGCGGTCGCGCTCGATCTCGCAGCAACCGTGGTCGGCGCCTTCAGTGATGACGGGGTGGCGCGTCTCCTGCGCCTAAAGCCAGACGAGACTCCGTTATGCCTGATCCCTGTTGGGGCTCCCTAGGCCCGGCTCAGGAGCATGATGTGCCCCGGGCCTCGGTCCCGACGCATCCGACCGCGCAACGCGCGATCACGTCGAACGCCTCGTTTCCGGACGGCGACGGAATATGCTCCGGCGACCGTTCCACGGCTCGAACGCATCGCTTTCGGGTAGCCGTTCGTGGGCGCCGATGACCAGAGCGCCGCCGGTTCTGATATGGCTCGCAATCACCTGCAGCAGCCGCGATTGAAGCGCCGGCTCGAAATAGGTGAAGACGAGGTTGCGGCAGAGGACGAAGTCGAAGATCTCGGGCGGCTGCGCCTCGCGGATGTCCTGAAGCCGCCAGTCGACGGCATTCCGGATTTCCGCGGAAAGGCACCAGTGGTCATCCACGCGGCGGAAGCTTGGCGTCAGGTCTTTCGGTAAGTCCTTGAGGCTGCCGAACGCGTAGCAGCCCAGGCGGGCCCGTGCCAGCATTGCCGGCTCGACGTCCGTTGCGACGACCTGGAGTTCGACGCCCGGAAATTCCTTGCCGATTCGATGCCGCCAGAGCAAGACGATCGTGTACGGCTCTTCGCCTGACGCGCAGCCGGCGCTCCAGCATCGCAGGACCCGTCCGCCGTTCTGGGCCGCCCGGGCCAGAGCCGGGATCGCATCGTCCGCCAAGGAGTCGAATACCGCCCGATCGCGGTAGAAGCGGGAGATCGGGATGCGGCAGAGGGCGTCGAGGCATGACCACTCGGCCGGCGTTGCTTGCAGATAGGCGCGGTACGCATCGAGATCCGGGAGCCCGAGAGTGCGCAGCCGTCGTCGCAGCCGCTTGCAGACGGTTCCCCGGACCTTGCGGTAACCGGCCCAGCGCAATCCCAGGCGCGGCAGGGCCCATTGCAGGAAACCGGTACAGGCGGCGTCCCCCGTCATCCCGGTCTTCTGTCCTCGGCGAGGCCCATGCTGGTCAAGACTCTAACTCGTCTCCCGCCGTTCGGGCTGGCAGCGTGGACAGAAATAGGCGGTTCGTCCGCCCGATCTCAGCGTTTCCAGCGGGTGACCGCAGGCCGGACAGGCGCCGCCGCGATGCCGGCACGGGATGAGCGACCCGGGAGGATGTCGGTCGAGAAACTCCTCGGCCCCGGCCTCGCGGTCGATGGCAGCCTGCAGGACCGCCTTCGTGGTTGCGAGCAGGCGGCTGATCTCCGACTCGCCGAGCCGTTGCACGCCAGTCCGCGGATGAAGATGCGCGCGAAACAGGATCTCGTCCGAGAAGATGTTGCCGATCCCGGCAACGATCTCCTGGTTCATCAGAAACGACTTGATCTCCCCCCGGCGTTCTCCGACGGCACGCCGCAGGTAGTCGAGGTCGAACTCCGGGGAGAGCGCATCCGGCCCCAACCGGTGCTGTGCGATGAACGCCTCCGGATCGTTTATGATGCCGATATGCCCGAGCATCCGCCGGTCGGCGTAAGCAAGATGGCTGCCGTCGGCAAAATCGAAGCGGATCCGCTGGTGCGGTGGGGCATCGTCCGGATCGCGGTACCATACGGGTCGGCCCGTGAGGCCGAAATGCATCGTCAGCCAGTCGTCGCCGTCGACCCGAAGGAAGAGATGCTTGCCGTGGCGGCGGATCTCGGTGAAGGTCCGTCCGCGGAGCCGCCGGTCCAGCGCGGCGGGACGAAGCGGCGCCACGATGCGCGCCGCCTCGATCGAGAGGTGCCGGATCGGTCGACCCTTGGCGTTCCGGTCGATGTAACGCCGGTATCGTTCAACGTCCGGGAGTTCCGGCATCGTACCAGGACCCGCATCGTATCTCGGCCCGAAGGGGCTGATCCCGACAGCGCATTCGGGTTGGCGGCCGCCGTGTTGCGGGATCGCCGCTCGGCAAGCCGGAACGCGCTGCCCTCAATGAGCCATCAGGACAGGCACGGTCGTCGATCGCAACAGGGTACGCGTGACGCCGCCAAGCACCAGCTCACGGATCCGGCTGTGCGCGTAGGCACCGGCGACGATCAGGTTTGCACCGCTATCCAGCGCGGCGGACAGGATGGCCTCCCCCTCGGCGCCATCATCGGCGGAGGCCTGTTGCACCTCCGTACGCACATCGTGACGGGCGAGATGCAGGGCGATATCGGCACCCGGCTCCGCCTCGTATCGAGCAGCCGTGCGCTGGGGATTGACACAAAGGACGATGACGCTGGCCGCGCCGGTGAGGAGCGGCAGGGCGTCATGCACCGCCCGTGTCGCCTCGCGGCTGCCGTCCCAGGCGACCAGGATCCGTTCGGCAGGGCCTGCCGGCGCATCCGATTCCATGTGGGGCACGGCCATGATCGGCCGTCCCGAGGTCAGGGCGACCTGCTCGGCCAGGCGTAGCGGAACCTCCCGATTGTCGGGATCGGGCCGGCCGAGGACGGTCAGGTCCACATAGCGGGCGTGCTGAGCCACGGTGGCGACGATATCGGGATCGTCCGTGTGCGCGATCCGGCACTCGAAGCGGATTCCCTCTCGCTCCGCGGCGTCCCGGAAGCGTCCGACCGAGGCCTCCGCTCGCTCTTTCGAGCGTTTCTGCTGCTCGGCGACTACACCTTCGGGCACGAAGCCAAGCACCATCTGCGGGATCAGCGGCTCGCCGATGACGTACAGGCCGGTAAGATGCGCCTCATGCGCTTTTGCCAGCTCGATCGCCAACCGCACGCGCCCGGCGCAGGATGCGGCGGTGTCCAGGTGGACGAGAAGATCCTTGAAGGCCATCGTTGTCTCCTTGTTTCCTTTTCGGTGCCTCTCACGCGACGGCCTAGTGGCCGGCGTGGCGTTCTCTCCGAGGCCGCGGGCGCAGGTCCCGGACGCTGATCTCTGGTCCGGTCCGTCCGATTGCTTTACGGTCAGACATCATCGGCGCGAGCCGCGAGATTCACGGACGGCCTGGGTCTGCGGTGGCCCGGAACTTCCTTAGGTCCGAGGTAGGTCGCGACCGCCGTTCGGTCCAGCGTCTCGTGCTCCTCCAGCTCCGCGATCAGCCGTTCCACTTGCGGACGGTGACTTTCGATCACCTCGCGGGCCCGTGCTTCCGCCTCGGTCAGGCACTGCCGGACGGCCCTGTCGACGGCGGCCGCGGTATCCTCGGAGAAGCGGCGCGGCTGGCCGATCTCGCGGCCGAGGAACGGATGCTCGTCGCTCTCGCGCAGGTCGACCGGCCCCACTTCCTCGGACATGCCCCAGCGCCCGACCATCCAGCGGGCGAGTTGCGTCGCCATACGGATATCCTCGTCCGCACCGGAACTGACGGTGTCGAGGAAGACTCGCTCCGAAGCGCGCCCCGCCAGCATTACGGCCAGCCGGTCGCGCAGGTAATCCTCCGGTAGGGTGTGGCGCTCGATCTCGGGGAGCTGGTGCGTGCCGCCGAGGGACCGCCCGCGCGGGATGATCGTCACCTTGTGGACCGGATCGGCATTCGGCAGGTAATAGGCGACCGCCGCGTGGCCGGCTTCGTGTACGGCGAGACGATGCCGCTCGTCCTCGTGGATCGCCATCGTCCTCAGCGAGCCCATCATGATCCGATCCCGCATCTCGTCGAAATGGCGGGCGGTCACGCGCTCGAGGTTCTCGCGCGCGGCGGCCATCGCCGCCTCGTTGACCAGGTTCTTGAGGTCGGCACCGGAGAACCCGGGCGTGCCTGCCGCGATGCGGTCCAACGCCACGTCGTCGGCGAGAGGCACGTTGCGGCAGTGTACCTGGAGGATCGCGAGCCGGGCTTTCAGGTCGGGCAGTTCCAGCGTGATGTGCCGGTCGAAGCGGCCGGGTCGGAGCAGGGCGGGGTCGAGCACGTCCGGGCGGTTGGTCGCGGCGAGAACGACGACGGCTTCGCGCCCCTCGAAACCGTCCATCTCGGCCAGGATCTGGTTAAGGGTTTGCTCGCGCTCGTCATGGCCGCCGCCGAGCCCGGCGCCCCGGACGCGGCCGATGCTGTCGAGCTCGTCGATGAAGATGATGCTCGGGGCGCTCTTCTTGGCGTCCTCGAAGAGCTTGCGCACGCGCGAGGCGCCGACGCCGACGAAGACCTCGATGAACTCCGACGCCGAGATGTGGAAGAAAGGCACCTGGGCCTCGCCCGCGAGAGCTCGGGCGAGCATGGTTTTCCCCGTTCCCGGCGGACCCTGCAGCAGGATGCCGTGGGGTACCTCCGCGCCCAGGCGTCTGTAGCGGTCGGGGTGGCGCAGGAACTCGAGAAGCTCGGCCACTTCGGCCTTGGCGTTGTCCTGACCGGCGACGTCGGCGAAGCGCACCTTCGGCACGGAGTTCGGCTCCACCTTCCGCGCTCGCCCGCCGAGGAAGTCATCGAGGCCACCGCGCCCGAATCCGCCGGGCAGGCCGCCCGGTATGCGCCGCAGGAGGATGTACCAGAAGCCGATGATCAGCACCCACGGCAATAGTACAAGCACCCATGTCGGCCAGCCTCCGGGCTCCTCCGCCGCAACTTCGACGCCGTGTTCGTCGAGCAGACGGAAAAGGTCGGGATCATCGACCGGCGGCATGCGCGTTGTGAACCGTGTCGAGGCGCGACCGGAAGCCACTTCGACGGCGCGGAGGAAGGTCCCCGAGATCCGATCGCCCCGGAAAACCACCGTTTCGACCTCTCCCTGCTCCAGCAGCGTCTTGAACCGGGAATAGGGCACGTCAATCGGTACCGGACCACCGTCGGGCTCCTGCAAGAACGCGAAAGCGATGAACAGCGCGAGCCCGACAAGTATCCACTTCGCCAGGCTGGTGGCAGGCATCTTCGACGGTCCGCTCATCGCATTCCGGTGGCCAAGGCTTGATCGGGGGCGCAATGAAACCATGCGGCGTCCCACCGACTCGAACATTGATATCGATCAAGTGAAATTCCACCGGCAGCACCGAGAATAGCTTCGGCGCGCCTGCGCTTCCTTGATGCCGACTGAAGACTCCGGCGGTCCGTCGAAAGCAGGCCGACGGACGACATGCCGCGGCCAGGCTCCGATCCGGTGTCTCGGCATTCCTAAAGCCGTAGAACGCCGTTCCGGCAACCGGCTTATCGCGCGGCTTTCCGGCGATCTCTTCCGCTGCAGATCGCCTCTCGCGTCCTGCCTTGAACCCCCAAGCCGCGCCAATGGCTCGGCGCAGGGTCGATGGCGAAGGGCCTAAAGCTGAGGCCGCGCGATCATCAGGTGCAGGATCAGAAGCATCGCGAGTGATAACCGGCGGTTCCGCCTCTCAGACCGGATGCGGTCCTTCGGCCGACTTGCCGACGAATGGAAAGCATGCATGGCTTTCCAAGCCAATTATGGAGCGCATTGATTAATCACGCGCCAATTCCATGCGTTGCATCTAGCGGCAGCATAGAAAAGCGGCAGATGAATCGGTCCGGACGTCCGGGCATTACCGCTTGGCGGCCGGGCGTGCCCGTGAGCCAAGCGGCCGGTGTTACCAAAGAGTGATGGCGGATCAGGGTCTTGACACCGGAAAAACGCCACCCAAATCCAGTTGCGCCGGAGGCCCATGAGGGCTCCGGCGCGCGAGGCCGGGCGCCAAACGCCCGGAGCTCCTTGTATCCATGTTGCTCGAAGGAGGATGTGGCTATGAGGACGTTCGATCTGGACTTTGCTCCGCTCTACCGGTTGGCCATCGGCTTCGACCGGATGATGGACCTGCTGCAGGACGCCCTGGAGTCGGAGCCAAGCGACAACTATCCCCCCTACAACATCGAGAAGACGGGCGAGGATACCTATCGCATCACCTTCGCCGTGGCCGGCTTCGGCCTGGATGACCTCTCCGTCACGCAGGAGCAGAACACCCTCGTCGTCGCCGGAAAGAAGCCGGATGGCGACGGCAAGACCTATCTGCACCAGGGCATCGCGGGCCGGGCTTTTCTGCGCCGGTTCGGCTTGGCCGACTTCGTCAAGGTGACGGGCGCGCATCTGGAGAACGGCTTGCTCTCCGTCGATCTCGTACGCGAGATGCCGGAGGAGATGAAGCCGCGCCGGATCGCGATCGAGAGTGTCCGGGCGGACGGCCAGCAGAAGCAGATCGAGCAGAAGGCGGCCTAGGAACGCTCCGGCCGGTGGCCGCGGCGTTCGCGCGCCTTTGCTCGGCCGACCGCCGTCGATCGCCGGCCGAACCTTGCCCCGTTGCACCGCGATTGCGAAGCGGCTGAGGACGTTGCTTGAGCGGGCGGGTGTGGCCTGCGGGCGCCGGCCGTCCGCCACTTCGACGTGAGGAGCCAATGGCCGTGCGGGCGAGGAGAGCAAACGACCGAGACACCGTAGGATGATCGCTTTGCGGGACGCTTCGTTGACCCGGGACGCCGGGGAGGGGCAGCAATGAACACCTACGATCCGCGCGACTGGCAAGGATCGAGGGACGGTGATTCCGCCGATCCGAGCCTTGCGTCCGTGCTCCGGTGGGGGATTGCGGTGGCCCTCTGCCTTTGTCTTGCCTCCTTCTACCCGCGGGAGCTGGTGCCGTCGGTTCTGAGCTTCTTCCTCTTGGTCGCGGCCCTGGGAACCGCCGTGGCTGCGACCGTCCGCGAAGAGCGGTTCGATCCCCCGCACCTGACGCTCTGGGACGAAGCGGCGGCGTGCATGGCGCTCAGTCTGCTCCTTGAGATCCTGTTTCCGGCCATGCCGCTCGCGGAGGCGGTGGCGGCGGGGCCTTGAGCCGGTCCGCACAGAGGGACCGGTGGTTGGCGTGGTAGGCATCCCGAAAGAGAACGGAGGTCAACCATGGTGAATATCACGGAACGGAAAGAGGAACTTCTCGATTGGTCCAATCTGGTTCTTGCCGTGATCCTGTTTGTCACGCCGTGGGCGCTCGGCTTCGCGAGCTCCACGGCCGCTGCCTGGAACGCCTGGGTGTGCGCCGTGGTGATCGCGCTCCTCGCCGGTGCCGCGATCCGCTCGTTCGTTGAATGGGCAGAATGGGCAAACGTTGCCCTCGGCATCTGGGTCGCCATCTCGCCCTGGCTGTTCGGGGCTGACGGCGTCGCGGCCGTGCTCTGGAGCCATCTCATCCTCGGCGCGCTCGTTGCGGTGCTGGCCGCCTGCAGGCTGTGGCTGGCGCACCGTGGGTCACGGGTGACGGCCTGATCGCGATCGGCCGGGGCGATAACCGCCCCGGCCGTTTTCCGTTCGCTGCCGGGGAGGCCGACCGGAAGCCGAGCCGCGCAATGCGGGAGGGTGCGATCTTCCGGTTCTCGCCGGACCGGTTTGCGCCGACGCCGACGATCGTCCCGTCCTCTCAGATCAAGATGAAGACTCCGAGGGCGTAGAGCGCGCAAAGGCCGGTCATGAACGTCAGGTTGGGGCCAAAGGCCGCGCGCCGGGGCGGCACGCGAAAGATCGTGGTGGCGACCAGGAAGGAAATCGAACCGAGCCCCGTCATCGCGCCGAACGCCCAGCCGATCAGCACTGCCAGGCACAGCAGAAGCGCGCTGAGCGAATCCGGCATCAGCGGACCGAACACCGAAAGGACGACCACGGCCGGCACCGCCATGTGCACGCCGATCATCGACAGCAGGCAGATCGCTCCCAGCGAGGCCACCACCAGCCCGCCGGGCCCGATCCATTCGGCGGCGGCGTCCATCGCCGCCAGCACGGTCGCGGAGTCGGCGGCGAGCGCCGCAAACACCAGCGCCGAGGTCAGCACCGCTACCTCGCTGTCGAAGCGTCCCCAGCCGATGCGCGTCGATCGGATCGCGGCCTGCCGGCGCGCGCGATTGCCGGTTGCGGTCACCATCCCCGCCGCGAACGGCGCCACAAGCACGACGCTGGCCTCCAGCGTCGACCAGCCGAACCAGCCGCTCGCCGCCACGACGAGGATGATCAAAACCAGCACCGGAGCCAGAACCCGACCGACATCGATCCAGACGGCGCGCTCCGCCGCCAGCGGCGAACGGCAGGCGCCGGTGGCCAGCGGCGCCAGCAGAGCGGCCAAGCTGAGTGCCAGTCCGGACGACAGGATCGCCGGGAACGGCACCGCCGGGCCGAGGCTGGTCACTAGGCCCATGGCCACGGTGAAGGGCGAGAACAGCAGGGTCAGAGCCATGCCCCGAATGCTCCAGGTCGCCGCGTCCGTGCGCGTGTCGGTGTCGGCGTCTTCCGCGATCAGCGGGGCCACGACGCTCAGCGCGCCGATCACCAGCGGCACCGAGAACAACCATCCGAGCCACAGCAGGACGCCGCGTCGGGTCTCGCGCGGCAAGTCGCGCAACCGCCCGCGCACCGCGCCCAGGCTGGGGTTGCTCTCCACCCCGCTGCGCAAGGCGTAGAGACCGGCCAGGAAGGCGCAGAACAGACCCGCCTGTTCGAGCCCCACCAGCGCCGCGTGCGGGTCCGCATCGAGCGCGGCCAGCGCCGCCGAAGCGGCGCCGAGGGCGAGGGCGAACGCACGAATCATCCCGCCCGAGCGAACGATGCTGGCAAGCGCGAGCGCGGCCGCGACGGCGCCGGCGACCGTCCGCAGCGGGCCGGCGTCAAACAGGATCGCCAGCGCGCTCGCCATCCATATGAAGGCGACCGCGGCCGGCACGGCGGTCGGCGGTCGACTTGACGCAACCAACCCGCTTCCGGCCTCTGGTGAGGATGGCATCGGTCAAACGGCAGGGCGGAGGACCATCGACGGTCGATGCGGCGCGCATCGACCGTCGGTGCCGAAAGAATAAGAAGGCAAGCGCACCGTGCCCCCGCCTCTTGCCCGTTTCTCCGTGCCGCGATCCATTGTCGCCTACCTTGTTCCCGTAGCAACCCGGCCGGATTGGGCCGCCCGGTCGTGACGCGCCCTTCCCGCTGCGGTGTTATAGCCAGTGGCGCCGGTCGTGCGCCACGTTCCGCTCGCCTATCGCGATGTCCGAATCGTCGTGTTGGACGAGATTGAGCGTCTTTGCGAGAGGCGCCGTCGCGGCGAGTTTGGATTCGGTCCCCTGCATATGATGGCTGATAAATCAAAATCCATGTTTGACATCGGTATATAACTGAAGTAAATGTCCGATATCACGTATCAAGTTTGAGAAAGAACGTCTGAAGCATGATCACGGCTGCGCAGATGCGGGCCGCGCGGGCATTGGTGGGCATTGATCAGCGCAGGTTGGCGGAGTTGTCTGGCCTGTCGCTGCCAACCATTCAACGGATGGAGGCCAGCGAAGGCGTGATCCGGGGCAATGTCGACTCGCTGATGAAGCTGGTCGAGGCCCTGGATGCGGCCGGCATCGAACTCATTGGTGAGGGCGCCGTCAGCCAGGGTGGCGGACGCGGGGTTCGGCTGAAGGCGTAAGAGAAAAGCGGGCATAAGGGCGGGGTCCGATCGCGGGTCGCGTCGGCGTCTGTCCGAAATACAGGAATCGTAGGTCTCGATGTCGGCCGACATCCTCTTGTGCTGCGTTGCGGCTCTGCTGGGCCTTGCCACTGTGGCTGTCGTTGCGGCGCGACGACCCACGGCGACGGCGATCGTCTATGCGGTGAGCCTGGGCGTGTCGCTCGTCGCGCTGACAACCGCAGTTGTGCATCTCCTTTCGGCGGGTGGGGCCGCGGACGCCGCGGCTCTCCCGCTCGGTCTGCCGTGGATCGGGGCGCATTTTCGAGTGGACGCCCTGTCGGCCCTCTTTCTTACGATCGTCAATCTCGGCGCCGCCGCAGCCAGTGTCTACGGGCTCGGCTACGGCCGCCACGAGTCGGTGCCGCACCGCGTGCTGCCGTTCTTTCCGGCCTTTCTCGCGGGCATGAACCTCGTCGTCCTGGCGGACGACGCCTTCACCTTCCTCGTGAGCTGGGAGTTCATGTCCCTCGCGTCCTGGGCGCTGGTCGTCGCCCATCACCGCGTCTCGGACAATGCCCGCGCCGGGTACGTGTATATCCTGATGGCGAGCTTCGGCACGCTCGCCCTGTTGCTGGCTTTCGGCCTTCTTGCCGGACCCAATGGAAGCTATGCCTTCGCAGAGATCCGCGCCGAACCTCTGGCGCCCTGGTTGGCGGCGCTCGTCCTGACGCTCGTTCTGCTCGGCGCCGGGTCGAAGGCCGGTCTCGTACCGCTGCATGTCTGGCTTCCGCTCGCGCATCCGGCCGCGCCCAGCCACGTCTCCGCGCTGATGAGCGGCGTCATGACCAAGGTTGCCGTCTACGGCTTCGTCCGCGTCGTTTTCGACCTTCTCGGACCGCCGAGCTGGTGGTGGGGGCTCGTGGTGCTCGGCTTCGGCGGCGGTACTGCGGTGCTCGGCGTTCTGTACGCGCTCATGCAGAACGACCTCAAGCGCATGCTGGCCTACAGCACGATCGAGAACATCGGCTTCATCTTCGTCGGCCTTGGTCTGGCGTTGGCGTTCGAGGCCAATGGGATCCTCGACGCGACCGCCGTCGCGCTGACGGCCGCCTTGTTTCACGCCGTCAATCATACTCTCTTCAAAAGCCTCTTGTTCTTCGGTGCCGGCGCGGTGCTGACGGCGACCGACGAGCGCGACATGGAGCGCCTCGGCGGGCTCATCCACCGCATGCCGATGACGGCCGTCGCGTTCCTCGCGGGGTGCCTCGCGATCTCCGCGCTTCCGCCGCTCAACGGCTTCGCCTCCGAATGGCTGACGTTTCAGACGGTCCTCTTGAGCCCGCAACTGCCGCAATGGGGATTGAAGCTCCTGGTCCCGGCCGTCGGGGCCTTGCTCGCGCTTTCGGCGGCGTTGGTGGTCGCCTGCTTCATCCGGGCGTTCGGGATCACCTTTCTCGGCCGGCCCCGCACGTCGTCGGCCGCGCAAGCGCGCGATGTCGACCGCTGGTCGCTCGCTGCGATGCTCGCCTTCGCGGCCTTGTGCCTCGTGCTTGGGGCGCTGCCCGGCCTCGTGATCGACGGCTTGGCGCCGGTCGTTCAAGGCCTAGCCGGGAGTCGCATGCCCGCGCAGACGGCGATGCCCTGGCTCTCGATTGTGCCCCTCGCGGAGGGCCGCAGCTCCTACAATGGCCTCCTCGTGCTCCTCTTCGTCGCGGCGTCTGCCTCGTTGGCGGCCTACGCGATTCACCGCTTCGCCTCGCGGGAGGTGCGGCGCGCCCCGGCTTGGGACTGCGGCTTTCCGGACCCCAGCCCGGCGACGCAGTACACCGCCGGAAGCTTCGCCCAGCCGATCCGCCGCGTTTTTGGGACCGTGGTCTTCCGCGCCCGCGAGTCCGTCCAGATGCCGCCGCCGGGAGATTCGCGGCCTGCGCGGCTGAGCCTGAACCTGCGTGACCTTGTCTGGGACACGCTCTACGCGCCGCTGTCCGAGGGAATCGCCTTTGCCGCGGACCGGTTCAACAGGCTGCAGTTCCTGACGATCCGACGGTATCTGAGCCTCGTCTTCCTCGCCCTCGTAGTGCTGCTCCTGCTCACGCTATGGCAGTGATCCTCGATCTTCTCATCCAGGGCGCGCAGATGCTCGTGGTCCTGTTGCTGGCGCCGCTGCTGACCGGCTTCGTTCGCAAGGTGAAGGCGCACCTGCTGCGACGCCGCGGTCCCTCCGTACTCCAACCCTACCGGGACCTCTTGCGGCTGCTACGCAAAGAGGCAGTGGTGGCCGAGAGCGCGTCCTGGCTGTTCCGGGTCGCTCCCTACCTGATCTTCGCCGCCACCTGGGTGGCAGCGGCCCTCGTGCCGACCTTCGCCACGGGCCTGCTGTTCAGCTGGACGGCCGATCTTATCGCGATCATCGCCCTGCTCGGCAGCGCGCGCTTCTTCCTGGCGCTCGCCGGAATGGACGTCGGCACCAGCTTCGGCGGCATCGGCGCAAGTCGCGAGGCAATGATCGGCTCGCTCGCCGAACCGGCGATGATCATGATCGTGTTCACGCTTGCCCTCGTCGCCGGATCGACGCAACTCTCCACCATCGTCGGCGTCATGCTCTCGTCGGAGGTCGGCCTGCGCGTTTCGATCGCCCTCGCGCTCGTCGCCCTCATCATGGTCGCGATCGCCGAGAACGCTCGCATTCCGATCGACAACCCGGCCACGCATCTCGAGCTCACCATGGTGCACGAGGCCATGGTGCTCGAATATTCCGGCCGGCACCTCGCGCTCGTCGAGCTCGCCGCCTCGCTCAAGCTGCTGCTTTACATCTCCCTTATCGCCTGCGTGTTCGCGCCCTGGGGAATGGCGCAGGCGGGCGCGGGGACCGCGGCCTATGCGATCGGCGTGGTCACCTTTGTCGGCAAGCTGCTGGTGGGAGGCTTTGCCCTGGCGGTGTTCGAGACCGTCCTCGCCAAGATGCGCGTGTTCCGCGTTCCGGACTTCCTCGGCGCGGCGTTGATGCTCGGCCTGCTCGCCACGCTGCTGCTCTTCGTCTTGCGGAGCCTTTAGATGGACGGCTTTGCCTTCGATGTCGCTCACCTTCTTGCCGGCGGCCTGATGCTGGTGAGCTTCATGATGCTGTACCAGGATCGCCTCTCCGGGCTTCTCAATGTCTTCGCCCTCCACGCGACCGTGCTCGCGCTGTCGGTCGCTTGGCAGGCCTACATACAGCACGCGCCGCAGCTTTACGTCACGGCGATCATCGCGCTTGTCTTCAAGGCGATCATCATCCCCGTCGCGCTCCATCGGATCATCCTGCGCCTCGGCATCCACCGTCAGATCGAGACGGTGGTAGGCATCGGGCCGACCATGCTGGCCGGCATGGGGCTGGTCGCGCTCTCCATGGTGATCATGCTGCAGGTCACTGCCCAGGCCGATCCGCTTACCCGGCAGGATCTGGCCTTTGCGCTTTCCATCCTGCTGCTCGGGCTTCTGATCATGGTCACGCGGCGCAACGCGGTGAGTCAGGTCGTCGGTTTCATGACGCTGGAGAACGGCCTGATTCTCGCCGCGACCGGCGCCAAGGGCATGCCGTTCGTGGTCGAGATCAGCGTCGCTTTCGCGATCCTCATCGCCTTCATCGTGATCGGCATCTTCCTGTTCCGAATCCGCGAGCGCTTCGACACCGTGGATGTCCATGCGCTCGATAGCTTCCGGGGAGAGCGGCAATGAGCGCGTTCTCGCTCGACGCGGTGATCCTCGTCCTGGCGGTTCCGGCCGCCGCGGCGGCGCTCCTCGCCCTGCTGCCCGGCTACCGGCTCTCCGCGCGTCTCAACGTCCTGTCCTGCGCCTTGACGCTGTTGGCGGCTCTGTCGCTGCTGGTCGTGCGGCCGCAACCGGGGGCGTATTTCCTGGTCGACGACCTCAACATCGCCTTCATCCTGCTCAACAGCTTCGTCGGGTTCACGACCAGCGTGTTCAGCGCCAGCTACATCGGGCACGAACTGGAGACGGGGAGGCTGACGCCTGCCTATCTGCGGTTTTATCACGCCATGTATCAGGTCATGATGTTCGGCATGAACCTGGCGCTGGTCGCCAACAATGTCGGGCTCATGTGGGTGGCGGTCGAGCTGGCAACCCTCGCCACGGTCGTCATGGTCGGCATCTATCGCACCCACGAGGCGCTCGAGGCGGCGTGGAAGTATTTTATCCTCGGAAGCGTTGGCATCGCTCTGGCGCTGTTCGGCACCATTCTCGTCTATATGACGGCCCAACCGGTCATGGGCGACGGCCACGATGGCATGGTCTGGACTGCCCTGATCGAACGCGTCGGCGATTTCGATCCGGCGCTCCTCAACGTCGCCTTCGTCTTTCTCCTGGTCGGCTACGGAACGAAGGTCGGGCTCGTGCCGTTGCATGCCTGGCTTCCCGATGCCCATGCCGAAGGCCCGACACCGATCTCCGCCGTGCTCTCGGGTCTGCTGTTGAACGTCGCGCTTTACGCCGTCCTGCGGTTCAAGATGCTGCTCGCCGGCAATCCGGCGGCGATTGCGCCGGGTCCGATCATGGTGACGATGGGGCTCGGTTCCCTCCTGTTCTCGGGCTTCATGTTGTACCGCCGGCGCGACATCAAGCGGATGTTTGCCTACTCCTCGATCGAGCATATGGGCATCATCACCTTCGCGTTCGGCATGGGCGGTCCGCTCGCGAACTTCGCGGGCTTGCTGCACATGACCATGCACAGCCTTACGAAGTCGGCGATCTTCTTTGCGGTCGGCCACATCGCGCAGGTCAAGGGTACGCAAAGAATCGCCGAGATCCGGGGCCTGACGGAGACCCATCCGGTGCTCGGCTGGAGTCTCGTGCTCGGGGTGGTCGCCATTGCCGGCATGCCGCCGCTCGGCATCTTCATGAGCGAGTTTCTCGTGGTGAGTTCGACCTTCGCCCGCGAACCGCTCCTTGCGTTGCCGCTGGTTTTCGGTCTGCTCGTGGGCGTCGGCGCGCTGCTGCTGCGCCTGCACGGTCTGGCGTTCGGCGAGGCGACAGGCGGCGCGGCGCGGGTCCGGCTCTCCTATTTTCCGATGTTTGGGCATTTGGCGTTGGTCCTGGTGGGTGGGGTCTACCTGCCGCCGTCGCTGGTTGCCTGGTTCCAGCACATCGCGCGCCTCCTGGGATAAGAGAAAGAGGCGGACCATGCCGGCATCGATCGATCCAGTTCTCGAAGGCCGCGAATCCGAAACGCACCGGCCCTGGCGGCACGTCACCGTGGACGCGGAGGCGTGGCGCCGCATCGCCGACGAGCTTCCCGAGGGGCGGCGATCCCTGCTCGGGCTTTGGGGTGAGGCGCAGGCCGTCCATATGGCTCTCCTGGACGAGCAACCGTCCAGGATCGTCGTCGCCAGTCTCGACTGTCCGGACGGACGCTTTCCCTCCGTCGGTCGGGCGCACCCGCCGGCGATCCGCCTCGAACGCGCGGTTCGCGACCTGTTCGGCCTCGAGCCCAAAGGCCTGCCGGACGCGCGGCCCTGGCTCGATCACGGCCGCTGGGGCCTGCGGCATCCACTCGGCCTCCGCATGCCGGCGGTCGGCGAGGTGCCGTATGCCTTCCTTCCGGCCGAGGGCGAAAGCCTCCATCAGATCCCCGTCGGCCCCGTGCATGCAGGCATCATCGAGCCGGGCCATTTCCGCTTCACGGCAAGCGGCGAAACGGTCGTTCGCCTGGAGGAGCGGCTGGGCTATGTGCACAAGGGCATCGAGGGGCTGATGGCGGGGGCGGACCTCGATCGTGCCGCCAAGCTGGCCGGCCGCACCTCCGGCGACAGCACCGTGGCCTACGCCATCGCCTTCGCGCGCGCCGTCGAAGCGGCGCTCGATATCGAGGCGCCGCCGCGCGCGGTCTGGCTGCGTGCGCTCATGGCCGAGCTGGAGCGGCTCGCCAACCATCTCGGCGACATTGGCGCGATCTGCAACGACGCCTCCTTCGCCATCATGCACGCGCATTGCGGGGTCCTGCGCGAACGGGTGCTGCGCGCCGCCGACGTCGCCTTCGGTCACCGGCTGATGCGAGACCGCGTGCTGCCCGGGGGCGTCGCGGTCGATCCCGGCCGCGAGGGCTTGGCTTCTGTCCGCGCTCTGGTCGACGAAATCCGTCGCCGGTTTCCCGCGCTCGTCGAGCTCTATGACGACACCACCTCGCTCCAGGATCGCACCGTCGGAACCGGCGTCCTTCAGCCGGCCCTCGCGCGGCAGTACGGTGCCGGCGGCTACGTCGGCCGGGCTTCCGGCCGCGCCTTCGACGCGCGCCGGACGCCGGGATATCCGCCTTACGACGACCTTCGCTTCGAGGTGGCCGTTCGCCAGGAGGGCGACGTCGACGCCCGCGTCCGCGTGCGGATTGAAGAGGTCGAGCAAAGCTTGTCCCTGATCGAACAGATTCTGGAACGGTTGCCCGACGGCCCGCTGCGGAGCGACCTGTCGGCGGCCGGCGGCCGGGACACGCCCGTCGAAGGTCTCGCGCTCGTGGAAGGTTTCCGCGGCGATATCCTGGTCTGGCTTCGGCTCGACGGCGCCCGGCGGATCGAGCGCTGCCATCTGCGCGACCCGTCCTGGTTCCAGTGGCCGCTGCTCGAGGCCGCGATCGAGGGCAACATCGTTGCCGACTTTCCGCTCTGTAACAAGTCGTTCAACTGCTCCTACTCCGGCCACGACCTTTAGCGGCTTCCGCCATGCGCAGGATCCTCCTCGAAAGTCTCTTCCGCCGTTCCCTGACCGAGCCCGCGCCTGTTCCTGAGGATGCGAGCGTTTCCGAGCTCGCTGCCTCGCTCGACCGCGTCGCGCGGCGCCGGCTCGGCCGCAGCCTGTCGATCCGCGCGGTCGATGCCGGGTCCTGCAACGGCTGCGAGCTTGAGATCCACGCGCTCAACAACGCCTTCTACGACCTCGAGCGCTTCGGCTTGCGATTTGTCGCCTCGCCACGCCACGCCGACGTCCTGCTCGTCACGGGGCCGGTGACGAAGAACATGCGGGAAGCGCTGGAGCGCACCTACCGCGCAACCCCGGACCCGAAATGGGTGGTCGCGGTCGGCGACTGCGCCGTTGATGGCGGCCTGTTCGCAGGCGGCTATGCCTGCGTCGGCGGCGTCGATGCCGTCGTGCCCGTGGACCTGCACATTCGGGGCTGTCCACCGTCGCCGAAGCAGCTCCTCTCGGGCCTGTTGGCCCTGCTGCAGGCGGTCGCACAGAACACACCGGCCCGCTCGGGCAGTGCCTGAAGGGCGCGCCGCCCGACATGGGCAGGTTCACGCGCGACCGGCGTTTACGGACGCGCGCTACCGCTTCTGCAACTGATCGTAGACGAAGCCGCTGGTGGCGCCGGCGGCCGCGCCGGTGAGCGCGCCTTGCAGGAAGTTGCCGCCGATGAGACCGGCCGTGGCGCCGCCCGCGGCCCCGACGATGCTGCCCGTGAGTGTTCGCTCGCCGGTCGTGCGGTCAACCTCACAACCCGCGAGCGAGCCGGCAACGAACAGCAGGGCCAAGATCCACCCGATCGCTTTCATTCTCATCACAGCGCCCTCCTTCCGTCCATTACGGCGTGCCGCAAGGATAGGTTTCGGCCATGGCCTGCCAGAACCCGTCGATGGCGGCATTGTCCAGATGCTCCGGGTTGTCCTGCGCCCAGGCGACGAAGTCCTGACGAATCTGCCGGAGCGTCGGCACCGGCTCGGCGCAGGCCCAGGCATCGATCACGCCGGCACGGCGAAGCTCAAGATAGAGCAGGCCGGTCCCGAGGATAAAGCCCTCACAGAACGCCGTCGATCGCCCCTCTGGACCGCTCTCGGCCGTGCAGGCACGCATCAGGTCTCCGGTCGAGAATTCGACCGCGAGCTCGGCCTCCTGCGCGACAGCCGGGGCGTTCGGCCCTGCCGCTGCAAGAACGGCGCCGAACAGCGTTGCGATGGTCCGCGTTCTCGGCATTGGCAGGCCTCTTTGGATCGGTACCCCCAAATCGGCGAACAATCGGCGGCCGACGAAGTTCCGGCTCCTGGGCACCGGAGGCGACTGCCAAGGCTGTCGCGAAGCTCCAGGGGCAGCCGGTTCAGCCCGGCGGACGGCTCGTTAAAGAACGGCAGGTCGGGGGCGCGCGCGATGGCGCGTGCGAAACCGGCCCGCTTCCGTATGCCCACGCGCAGATCGGCCGGGTAGAAGTCCTCGTCGATCCCGCTTCGGGCCATCGGGGATTGATCTACCTCATTTCCGAGGCCGATCCTGCATGGCTTGGTCCGGGGCGGGGTGACCCGCCCTCTGCGCGCCCCTGCCGAACGGCCGGTCGAATCGGCCGCCGGAAAGCATCGGCTGGCCGGCTGGTTGTGCGTTCCGCTTAACTGATGCGTCGGCTTTTCCGGAGGGGATTCCGGCAACCGCTTCCGTCCCGCCGGATCCGTCGTTGCGGGGACGGTGTTCCGTTCGGGCGAGTCCAGGGTTCTGGCGGACGGTCGAAGCATCTGAGGCTGGTGCGGTTGAGGGAGGCGGGCGCCGGTCTTCCTCGAGTGCGCCGCAAGGAAGGAAGGGGTTTCAGCGAATCATGGTGTGGATGAAGTGGTTGCCCTGGCGGTTCCTCCTGCGCCGGGTCGCTCTGGCCCATGGGATGCTCGACCCGATCCCGCTTCTGGGGAAGATTCGGCGCCTCTCGCAACCTTCGGAGGTGGCGGAGCCCATCGAGCTGCTGCGCGCCGGGGTGATCTTTCATGCGCGCGGCCTGATCAACAGCCGGGTCATTCAACACAATCTGGACTGGGTTTGGCCGTATTGGGTCGAACGTCAGTTCGACCCCGGCGACGTGTCTTTCGTTCCGCGCGCCTTCTCCATCACGCATGTCAACCTGACGCACCGCAACTGGACCGCGATCGGCTTACCCGACCGCGATGCCCTGCCGATCGTCGACCCGCGCGGCCTTCTCACGCCGCACTTCGACGGCTGGTCGCTGGACGGCTGGGTCCTCGGATCGGACGGGCGGGTTCTGCTGCCGTCGCGCGCCGACCGTTCGCGCCAGCGCCTTGACCTCGACGACGGCATTGCGGTGGTGACGGAGAGTACGGGGGACGGGCTGCGCCTCAAGGCCACGGCTCGGATCAGCGACGGCGATCTTGCGCCGGTCTGCGTCCTGGACCTGGATGCCTTGGCACCGGACGGCGGCTGGGCCGTCGTCTCCTTACGGCCCTGCAACCCGGAGGGCGTCAGCTTCGTTCATGAGATCGGGCTCTCGCCCGACCGGCGGTCCTGGCTGATCGATGGCGGGAGGCAGGTCGCTTTCGACACCGCCGTCGAGCGGCATCATGTCTCCGGCTATCGCGCGGGCGACGTTTTCATCCACCTGCGCGAGCGAGAGGAAGAGCTAGCGGGCAGCTGCGAGGTCGGGCTGGCGACGGCGGCTGCACTGTTCAAGCTCGAGCCGGGCGTGACCCGCCGGCTATCCGTGCGCGTACCGCTCGGGCCGGAAGGCGGCGGCTCAGGGCGGCAGGTGTCCTGGAAGGGTGCCCTCTGCGGCTGCTGCCGGGCGGAACTGCCCGACGCCCGGTTCCAGTTCCTCTACGACGCGGCGCTGCGCACCTTGGTCCTGCACACCCCAGGCGATGTCTATGCCGGCCCCTACACCTACAAGCGGTTCTGGTTCCGGGATGCCGCCTTCATTCTTCATGGGCTGCTCTGCGCCGGATTGGCAGGGCGTGTCGAGCCCATCCTCGACCGCTTTCCCGCACGACAGACGCGGCTCGGCTTCTTCCACTCGCAGGCCGGCGAGTGGGACTCCAACGGCGAGGCGTTGTGGATCCTGCAGAGGTTCTGCGCCATGACGGGGTGCAAGCCAAAGCCGGCATGGCGCGTGGCGATCCTGCGCGGGGCGCGCTGGATCCGCAGGAAGCGCCTGCCAGATCACGGGGAGGCGCCGCATGCCGGCCTTCTGCCCGCGGGATTCAGCGCCGAGCATCTCGGTCCCAACGACTACTATTACTGGGACGACTTCTGGGGTGTCGCCGGGCTGCGGGCGGCGGCCGACCTCGCCCGCGGTCTCGATGAGCCGGTCGCGGCGGCCGAGTTCGCCGAAGAGGCCGAGGCTTTCCGCGGCGCGATCGAGACCAGCCTTGCCCGGGCCGCGGCGCGGCTGCGCCGGCCCGCGATGCCCGCTTCGCCCTATCGGCGCCTGGACGCCGGCGCGATCGGCTCGCTTGTCGCCGGATATCCGCTTCAGCTGTTCCCGCCCGACGATCGCCGCCTCGCCGACACCGTCGCGTATCTCATGGAGAACTGTTTCGTTGACGGCGCGTTCTTCCAGGACATGATCCACTCCGGCCTCAATGCCTATCTCACCCTCCACGTGGCCCAGGTCCTCCTGCGCGCCGGCGATCCGCGCCACTTTCCGATCATGTGCGCCGTGGCGGACCTTGCGTCGCCGACCGGGCAATGGCCCGAGGCCGTGCATCCGCATACGCGCGGCGGCTGCATGGGCGACGGTCAGCACGCCTGGGCGGCGGCGGAGTGGGTCATCATGCTGCGCAACTGCTTTCTGCGAGAGGAGGGCGATCGGCTGATCTTGTGCTCCGGTCTGCCGGAGGCGTGGTTGAGGGGGCGCAAGCCCTTCCGTTTCGGACCGGCGCCGACCGCCTTTGGACCGGTCACGGTCCGGGTCGAGCCCGGACCCGACGGCGCGACCGTGTCGTGGCACGGGGAATGGCACGACGCCGCGCCGCAGATCGAACTGAGGCTGGCCGGCTGCCCCTTGGTACGACCGGAACCGGGATGCACGCAGGTCACCGTCGCGCTCAAGGAGACCCCCTCGTGAATATCCTGATGATGACCAACACCTTTACGCCGCATGTCGGCGGCGTGGCCCGCTCGGTCGAGGCATTCTCGGCGGAGTTCCGGCGGCGGGGCCATCGGGTTCTCGTGGTCGCGCCGGAGTTCGAGAACATGGCGGAGGACGAGCGGGATGTGGTCCGAATCCCGGCGATCCAGCGCTTCAACGGCAGCGACTTTTCGGTCGTGCTGCCGACCCCCGGCTTCCTCAACTCGACGGTCGAGCGCTTCAGGCCGGACGTCGTGCATTCGCATCATCCGTTCCTGATCGGCGGAATGGCGCTGCGCCTCGCACATGTCCATCGGATTCCGCTCGTCTTCACCCACCACACGATGTACGAGCAGTACACCCACTACGTCCCTGGCGACTCGAAGGCGCTCAAGCGATTCGTGATCAATCTGTCGACGAGCTACGCCAACCTCTGCAGCTACGTTATTGCGCCGAGCCAAAGCGTTGCCGAGATCCTGCGCTCACGCGGAGTGACCGTGCCCATCGAGGTCGTCCCCACGGGCGTGGAGCTGGAGCGCTTTGCCGGCGGCAGCGGCGCGGGTTTCCGCGCCGCCGCAAACATTCCGGAGGAGGCCTTCGTCGTCGGGCATGTCGGGCGCCTCGCCCCGGAGAAGAACCTCGCCTTCCTGGCGGAGGCCGTGGCGGCCTTCTTGAAGAGCGAGCCACGTGCCCATTTCCTTGTGGTTGGTGCCGGACCCGCGCGCGGTTCGATCCTGGGATCCCTTGCACGACGCGGACTAGCGGAACGCGTCCACTTCCTCGGTGTTCTTGAGGGCCCGCTTCTCATCAGCGCCTATCGGGCCATGGACGTCTTCGCTTTCGCCTCGATGTCGGAGACGCAGGGCATGGTGCTCACCGAGGCGATGGCCGCCGGTGTACCGGTCGTCGCCTTGGATGCGCCCGGCGTGCGTGAGATCGTGATCGACGGGGAAAACGGCCGGCTGCTCGAGCACCAATCGACGGACGACTTCGCCGCGGCGTTGCGGGAAATCGCGGGCGCCTCGCGCGAGGGGATGGAACGGCTCCGGCGGGCGGCACGGGTGACGGCCGAGGCGTTCTCGATGAAGCGATCGGCCGACAAGGCTCTTGCCATTTACCGGAAGCTGCAACGGCAGCACTATGCCCGCCGGGACGCGGTCTACAACAAGTGGCGCGCGGCCGGCCGCCTGATCGGAGCCGAGTGGAATCTCCTGCGCGGCATAACCAAGGCGGCGGAGGTAAAGTCGCGGGCCGTGAAGGCGGACGGCAAGCCCCTTTGGCGTCCCGACGGAGGTTGAACGAAGGTGGGAGCGTCCGCGGCCTTGTCGCCCCGCTTCGGGATCGATCGGTGACCGTCGAATCCCCCGGCGGTGCCTCCATCGTCCTCGAATTCTGATTTGCATCAAAGCGGATGGCGACGGTCCGGAGGAAGGTGGGGCGCTTCAACAAGGTGGGGCGCTTCAACAAGGAGGACAGCCATGAGATTCGGATCGTTGCTTCCCTTTCATCGCCGTGACGAGGACCCCTTCGTCGCGCTGCGCCGTGAGATGGATCGGATGTTCGATACCTTTGCGCGTGACCTGACGAACGCTGTTCCGGCGCCGGTACGGATTGACGGCTGGACGCCCCGCGTCAATGTCGAAGAAGACAAGGACGGGCTCAACGTCACTGTCGAGCTGCCCGGTGTCGACGAGAAAGACATCGATTGCACGCTCGCCGACGGTGTGCTGACGATCAAGGGCGAGAAGAGAACGGAGAAGGAGGAAAAGAAGAAGGACTACCACATCGCCGAGAGGACCTATGGGGCCTTCTACCGTGCCATCCCCCTGCCCTTCGAGGTCCAGGAGGACAAGGTCGAGGCTAGCTACGACAAGGGCGTGCTCAGGCTGAGCCTGCCGAAGAGCCCTGAGGCGAAAAAGGCCGAAAGAAAGATCGCGATCAAGACCAGCCGGAAAGCGGCTTGATCGATGCGCCAGGGCCGCCCTCCGGAGGCTTTCCGGGGGGCGGCTTCGTTTCGGTTCCAACCCGTTTCAACGCCGGCGTCGCAAGTGAGCGCAATCCGGATCGGCTCGGGCGGCTCGAAGCAGTCCGCTGAGGTTCCTGTGCCGGCAATCTTCTCTGTTGTGGCCGTTTGCCGGACTCCGACACGTGCGAGCGTGAATGCCTGACCCCGCCTTTGGTCTCCGCATTCCGGGCCCGCTCGTTCAGATCAACAGCTTCCGGCGCCATCCTGTCGTCGGGTCCGGCCGTCGGCCATCGACAGCCGCCGCACACGCCCGCGGTGCGTCGTGGCGGTGTTTTCCCGGGTCCGCAGCATCCGCCACCCTGGAAATATGACGGATTCCAGCGTGGGTCCCTTTGCCAGCACGCTCAAGATGCTGTCCCGCAGTTGGTACTGCCCATTCCGGAATCGGAGGACCACCCACCGGGCCAGAGGCGTATGGCTCGGCCGAATGCGATAGCCGTCGAAGCCCCGTCCCTTATTGCGCTCGACCACGAGCCCGAATCGCGCGAGCTGCGTCGCGACCGCGGCCATAAGCGCCTCGTCCTCCGGCGTGAAGGGGGATCGGTCGAAGGGAATAACCACGGCCGTCATTGCAGATCCTCGCCTCTCCTGCCCGGTTCTCACCGGTGACCGGCTTCGATCACCTTCGAGGATCGTTTAAGCACCGGCCGGCCGCTCTGCCTTGATGTGGATCATCTTTTCAGCAATTTTTCCGGATCTCCGGATCCGCGCCCGACCGGCGCCGCGCAGCGCGCCGGTCGAGTCGGATGACACAACGGCCATAGCACCGGCGCGTATCCATATTCAGGACGTCATTCGCCTCGAGCCATCCGCGCCGGGCCTGATCGGTGCCAGACCGCACGGCGTGCGGCCGGGTCGAAACCTGCGCCTCGCCAAAATCGCTGTCTGTCCGGATGCCTTCTCCGTGCGACCTTCGTCGTCCGTTGCGGATGCCACCGGCGTCAGTGGGACATGAAAACCGGAACGGTCATGGACTTCAGCAGCTGCCGGGTCACCCCGCCGAGGATCAGCTCGCGCATGCGGCTGTGGCCGTAGGCGCCGGTGACCAGGAGGTCGATCGACAGGTCGGCGAGACGCGCCAGAATGGCGTCTCCCGTCGAAAGGTCCGGGACATGCATCTGCTCGACCTCGGCGCGCACGCCGTGGCGTGCCAAGTGTCGGGCTATGTCCGCGCCGGGTTCGGGACCGTGGCCGCTCGCACTGCTCTTCGGGTTGACGCAGAGGATATGGACCGAATCCGCACGCACGAGGAACGGCAGCGCGTCATGTACGGCGCGGGTCGCCTCGCGGCCGGCGTCCCAGGCGATCATCAGGCGCGAGCCGGGCGTCGACAGCAGACCGATATACGGCACGATCAGCGCCGGTCGGCCGGAGGCAAGCAGGACATCCTCCGGCGGAATCGACGGGGCATCCGGATCCGACGGATTCTGCTGCCCGAGCACCGCCAGATCGGCGTACCGGGCATGCAGGGCGACGACGGAGGCGGCGTCCGATGGCACCGATCGTTCGACTCGGCTCTCGAAAGACACGCCCTCGCGCTCTGCCGCCGCCCGGAACCGATCGACAACCTCTTCGGCGCGCGCCTCCCCCAGCCGTCGCCGCTCGGCCAGGATCTCATCAGGGATCAGGCTCAGCACCATGCCGGGCACCTCCGGACTCGGGATCACATAGAGACCGGTCAGGTGAGCCTCGTGGGCCTTCGCCAGATCGACGGCGAATCCGATTCGGTCGGCGCAAGACTTCGAGTCGTCGAGAAGAACCAGGATATCCTTGTAGGGCATCATTGCTGCCTCGCTCCGAGTGAGACATTCAGAGAAACAAAATCGCATCCTTCTGGGTTGCGTGCTTTGACCTGCCTCAAGGGCGGCCGTCCGGAATGAAGAACTCTGCGGCGACGGCCGCATGATGGGAGCCGACGGTCGGACGAGCTGGCGCCCCTGATGGTGCTTCGTCCTGAAGGGCGGCGTTCTCGATGCGCACCGCGCGGCACGCGCGAAGCAGGGGCCGCGAGACGAGGATATGATCCAGCATCACTCTTCGGCCGCCATGGATGACGGAGTAGGGCGCCTCGCCGGACAGCGCCTCGGCGGGTGCCAGGCTTCGTCCGACCAGGTTCGCATTGCCCGTGTCGCTGGGGTCCCCGCACAGGATCCGGGTCGGCACCTCGTGCGCGCTCGCGTTGAGATCGCCGGCGACGGCGATCAACGCATCTGGATCGGCGTCAAACAGCCGGTCCACGAACAGCCGGACCTCCAGCGCCTGGCCTGCCCGCTTGACCGAAGCGAGAAAGAAGCCTTCGGCCCAGCCGCGTACGGTCCTCCAGGTGAGCGGATCCTCCTTCCCGCCGGGCAGGAAGGCGGCGAGCGGCGCCTTCAGGTGCAGGTTGAGGACGTGCAGGCGCCGGCCTGCGCCGAGGTCGAGCGCCGCATAAAGCGCCGGCCGATCCCAGCCGACGGCTTCGGGTGCGGCTGGCCTTGGTTGGGCCGTGACCGGACGATAGAGCGGCGGCGAGACCAGGTCCTGCCGGATCTGGCGCGATTCGAGGACCGGAAAGCGGCTCAGGATGATGAGGTTGTGGATGTCGAGGGTGCCTCGACCGTGCCGATCTCGCGTCCAGATCCGGTCGTAGGTCCGATACGGCGTGCCCGCCAGCAGCGCGTCAAGGGCGGCGAAGTGTCGCGGCCCGCGATGGCCCGAGTCCTCGGCATTCACCTCCTGCAGGCACAGAACGTCGGCCCGGAGCCCGACCAGGACCGGCTGCAGCGCACGGATGCGCTCGGCAAGGGCAGGCGCCTCTCTTGGCCGTCCGCCAAGGTTCTCCAGGTTGAAGGTGGCAAGGCGGACGGGCAGGGGCATCGGGCTTAGCCGGCGCCGATCGTGCCGTTTATCTGGGCTGCGATCGCAGGATCCGGACTCGGCAGCGCTTCTGCCGGGATCGGGCGTCCGCACAGCTCGTGATAGAGACGGCGGTATTCGATCGCCGGCTTCGCCCAGCCGAAGTCCTGAACCATGGCGGTTCGCTGCAGTTTTCGCCAAGCCACCGGTTGCCGGAACATGTCGAGGGCACGGTGGACCGCCTCGACAAGATCGGTGGTCGAAAGACCGGAAAAGGTGAAGCCGGTTGCGCGTCCGGTCTGGATTGCCTGCGGCGTGGCGTCGGTCACGATGTCGGCGAGGCCGCCCGTGGACCGGACGAGCGGTAGCGTGCCGTATCTGAGGGCGTAGATCGGGACGAGCCCGCAAGGCTCGAAGCGGGATGGGTGCAGGAGCAGATCGGCGCCCGCCTGAACCCGATGCGCCAGGGCCTCCTCATAGCCGACCCGCACCGCAACCTGATCGGGATATGCCATACCCAGCTCGTCGAACCGCCGCTCGAGCTCCGGCTCGCCGTCGCCAAGCAGCACGAATTGCGCCCCCGTTGCAAGAAGGGCCGGCAGCGCATCGAGGACGAGGTCGGCCATCTTCTGGTGGGTGATGCGGCTGAGAAACGCGAGGATCGGAGCATCCGCAGCCACCGCTAATCCGAGCTCAGCCTGCAAGCGAGCCTTGCACACCCGCTTCCCCGCCATGTCCTGGGCGGAATATTGGCACGGCAGATGCGGATCGTGCACCGGGTCCCACACCGCGTAGTCCGCCCCGTTCAAGATGCCGGTGATGTGTTTGCCACGGCTCTGGAGCAGCCCTTCCAGGCCGTATCCGAATTCCGGCGTGAGGATCTCCCGCGCATAGGTCGGGCTGACCGTCGTCAGGTGGTCGGAATAGCGCAGCCCCGCCTTGAGGAACGACATCTTGCCGTAGAACTCGATGCCGTCGGTCGAGAAGCTGTCCATCGGCACGCCCAGCTTCGGAAGCAGCCCGGCGCCGAAGATGCCCTGGAAGGCTATGTTGTGGATCGTGAACAGCGTCGCCGGCCGCCGCGCGCCCCGTTGCATCAAGAGAAGCGGCACCAGGCCGGTCTGCCAGTCGTTCGCGTGCACCACTTCGGCCCGCCAGCCGGGATCGACGTCTCCGTCCGAGAGACGCGCGGCGGCATGGGCGAGGGCGGTGAAACGCAAGGCGTTGTCCGGCCAGTCCCTGCCCTGTGCGTCCTGGTAGGGGCCGCCGAGGCGGCGATAGAGCGCCGGGCAATCGATGAGCCAGACCGGCAGGCCCGAATCGGGCGTGCGTGCCGGAACGATGCGCGCTTCGTCGGTTCCGGGAATGCCGTCGAGGCGTATCGGCCGGCCAAGCCGTTCGGCGCGCTCGATCGCCTGCGGGTAGGCCGGCATGACCAGACGCATGTCGAATCCGAGCTCGGCAAGAGCGGCCGGCAGGGCGGCGGAGACGTCGGCCAATCCCCCGGTTTTGGTGAGCGGATAGATCTCGGAGGAGACAAAGAGAACGCGCATGGATTCCCTGCCTGCTTTTTGAGACGAGCATCCGTAAATGACGTCTCGCCGACAGCCCTTTCTTTGATGCAGGTCAACGGAGATCCAAAAAAGCGAGCAGATGTTCTGTGTCGGCTGTTCCGTATCGGCGCATTCACCGTGGACGAGGCGAGCTTGTGACTGCCATTCGACGGACCTAACCTTATGAGGAGAGCGGCCGGCCCGTGAGATGGTCCGACTCGACCGAAGGCCCGCCCATTGGATCAGGATACGCGCATGGAATCTGGCGATCTTGCGATCTTCGCCCTCGATGCCACGGCTGCCTTTGGTCAGGAGGTGAGCGCGGCGCTCGGTGTGCCTTTGAGCGCGCATGAGGAGCGCGTGTTCGAGGACGCCGAGCACAAGGCGCGGCCGCTCGTCAGCGTGCGCGGCCGCGACGTCTTCGTGCTGCAATCGCTCCACGGCGACGCGCAGCAGAGCGGTGACGAGAAGCTGTGCCGGCTGCTGTTCTTCCTTGGCGCCGTCCGCGACGCGGGGGCGGATCGCATAACGGCGATCGTTCCCTATCTGGCCTATGCCCGCAAGGACCGGCGGACCAAGCCGCGGGACCCGGTTACGATCCGCTATGTCGCCACGCTGTTCGAGGCGATGGGGGTCGATCGGCTGGTCACTCTGGACGTCCACAATCCGGCCGCCTTCGACAATGCCTTTCGGCGGCCGGCCATCAATCTGGAAGCGCGCAAGCCGTTCGCCCGCCATTTCGCCGCCCGGCTGGCCGGCGAGGCAATCTGCGTCATGTCGCCGGACATCGGCGGCGTCAAGCGGGCGGACCGCTTCCGCGAGGCGCTCGAGGCGGAAACCGGCCGGCCGGTCGCCACCGCCTTCATGGAAAAGTACCGCAGCGGCGGCGTCGTTAGCGGCGAGAAGGTCGTGGGCGAGGTCGAGGGCAAGGCGGTGGTCATCTTCGACGATCTGATCAGCACGGGAACGACCATGCGGCGCGCCGCGAAGGCGTGCCGATCGCTCGGCGCCCGCCGTGTCTATGCCGCCGCATCGCACGGCCTGTTCACGGGAGACGCGAGCGCGGTCGTGACCGATCCCCTCTTTGACGAGATCGCGGTCACCAGTTCGATCCCCCCGTTCCGTTTGAGTCAAGAGGCGCGCGAGAGGCTTGCGGTGGTCGACATCGCTGCGCTCTTCGCTGAGGCGATCCGGCGGCTCCACTCCGATGGCTCGATCGTCGAGCTGCTGGAGTGATCCGCCTACCGCAGCCGCTCGGCGGCGCGCAGCCCGGCGCGGAGATAGTCGATGGCGCGCCCGCGCCATTTCTCCGGGTTGCGGACGCCTGGGTCGTCGAGATGCGCCGCCGCCAGAACGGCGCGCACCATGGCCCGGAAGAGCTTGTAGAACGCGATTAGAATTGGTGCCGGCTCGTCGTCGGTCATCGCCCGATAGGTTTCGAACAGGATGGGCCCGATCTGCGGCGCGCCGAGGCGATCGCATTCCAGGGCGAGATAGGCGAGTTCATCCACCGGATCGAGTGCCCGAAGCGAGAAACTGAACTCGAGACGGTCGACGATCAGCGGATCCTGGCCGAGATAGATATGCTCGGGCCGGAGGTCGCCATGCGCTTCCACGATCCGTCGCTCGCGGGCGCGCGCCTCCAGCAGCGGCCCGTGGCGTTCCAGGAATGCGGATCCCGCTTGCGCGGCGTCGGCGATCATGGACGCCGGAAGGGCATAGGCTGCCTTGCGCAGGTTCGACTCCGCCTCGCGGATCCTGCGGGCGAACGATACTCTGTACTGCGTCGGGTGGATGCTCAGCGGTACCGACCGGCCGTAGAACGCGCACAGGACCTGCGCAACCTTACGGATGTCCGCGGCCGCGACCGCATGCGACCGGATCGCGTGCTCAAGCGTCCGTTCCGCCGGCAGCCGCCGCATCTTGATCAGCCATTCGACGACCAGTCCGTCCTGGCCGAGGCGGAGATCTCCGGCCTCGCCGATCGTGAGCGGAACGATGCCGAGATAGACCTTCGGGGCGAGCGGCCGATTGAGGCGCACCTCCTCGAGGCAGTTGAACCTGCGGGCCGACAGATCGCGGAAGTCGAAATGTGCCGTGCGTACCGGCTTCTTCAGCTTGTAGGCGTACCGGTCCGTCAGGAACACCCAGGACATATGCGTTTCAATGGGCTCCACTCGGCTCGGGCGCTCCGGATAAGCCTCGGGCCGCCGCAGAAACGCGACCTTGGCTTCGATCGGTGGTTCAATCGAGGGCGCGGATTGTCTGCTCCTCATGTCCATGTCCTACTGGATCGGGACGGGCATCGGCGGCGGCAGCGGGGAAGCGCAGATGCCGATATGCTTCGACGGAGCCGGACGACAAACATATCGGACTCCTTCCGATATAACGTCGTTCCTCCTTGCGGTCGGGCCGTTGATCTGGATCAAGGGCGGGCCCGGCGCGCAAGCCGTAAGCTGTGTTTGTCGGCGATTGTGGTCGTCGCCAGATGAAATGCTCTTCTTGAGAATGGTGCCGATATGCAGATTCCTGTCCAGATTACCTTCCGCAACATTGGGCCGTCGCCGGCCATCGAGGCGGCCGTGCGCGAACGGGCGAGCAAGCTGGAGCGTTTCTTCGACAGGATCATCAGCTGCCGCGTGGTGGTCGAGGCACCGCACCGAAGTAAGCGCAAGGGCAAGCTCTACCAGATCCGGATCAACCTGACCGTGCCGGGAGAGGAGTTGGCGGTAACGGCGGCCGGACCGCAGGATCCGGCCCACGAGGACGTGTACGTCGCGATCCGTGATGCCTTCGATGCGGCAGAACGCCGTCTCCAGGACTACGCGGATCGCCTCCGCGAGCCGGTCAAGACGCCTGCGGCATCCCTGCCCAGCTAAGGATCTAACGGGATCTCTCCACCGTCTCGCGGTTCCCGCGCGATTCGGAGCCCTGCGCGAGGGAACCGCAGCATGACCGTTATGATAGAGTCCTGAAGGAGCGGCGGTAGCGGTGATCGAGGCCGGCGGTGCGAATCGATGCCCGGCGCGGCCTCGGTCATACGATTGGCCGTTTGCCCGAAGGGCTGCCTCCTTTGACGACGCCCGGCAGCAGGAATCAACGAGAAATCCGGAGCGGGAGCAGATGAGTACGCCGAGCTGGATGCAAGGGCACCCGAGGAAGATTCTCCTGGCCACCGACTTGAGCGCGCGGTGCGACCGCGCGCTCGATCGGGCGGTGTCGCTCGCCGAAAGGTGGGGGGCAGGGCTCGTGGTCATGCACGCGCTCGATAGCCCCGAGTCCGGCGCCTCCGACCAGGCCGAACGACTGCCCTCCTGGAGGCAACCGCCGGACCCGCTGAGCGTAGCGCGGCGGCGGCTGCTCGCCGATGTCGGCGCCGTCGCCGAGAAGGCCACGATCGTGATCGAGGTAGGCGACCCGGCCGAAGCGATCCTTCGCACGGCCGCGGCCGAGAGCTGCGACCTGATCGTGACCGGCATTGCCCGGGACGAGCCGTTCGGCCGTCTCGTGCTCGGCCGGACCGTCGACCGGCTGCTGCGCCGTTCCCGAGAACCTCTCCTTGTGGTCAAGCATCGGGCGCAAAGGCCTTATCACCACGTCGTGGTTGCCACTGACTTCTCCAACTCGTCCCGCCATGCACTCGAAGCTGCGCTGCGGTTCTTTCCGGGGCAGGACCTCACGCTGTTCCATGCCTACGAGGCGCCGCTGGCCGCGCTGGCCGGGCTGGCGGGGGACCCATCCGCCTACCAGCAGGAGTACGGCAGGGCCGCGGCGCGGGAGTGCGAGACGTTCCTGGAAAGCGTCGACAAACCGGCGGGCGGGTGGCACCCGCAGAAGGTGCTGATCGAGTACGGTGCCCCGGACCGGCTCCTGCACGACTACGTGCGCGACAACGACGTGGACCTCGTCGTGCTCGGGACGCACGGACGCAGCGCGCTCTTCGAGGTGCTGCTGGGAAGCGTCGCCAAACGGATCATGGACGGTTTGCCTTGCGATGCTCTCGTCGTTCGCGAGCCACGGGCGGCGGTGAAGGGGTGAGTTTCAGCGGGCCGCGGTGCTCCGTCGCGTGACTGCGGACGGGGCGTGGAACGGTTGGGGGCAGGACGCCGTTGATCGGAAGCGACCCGACCGAGCATGTTGCCGACCGGACCGGGCCGGACCCGGGCTTCCGGCTGAGAGGCGAGGAGCGGAATGGCCGTGGACTGCGGAACGAGCCTGCTGCTGACCGATCTCTACCAGCTCAGCATGATCGACGCCTATCTCGACGAGGGCGCCGACGAGACGGCGGTCTTCGAGCTCTTCTTTCGGAAACTGCCGCCCCGCCGCGGCTTTCTGGTCGCGGCCGGGCTGGAGCAGGCCCTCGATTTTCTGGAGAACCTGCGCTTCTCGAAGGACGATATAGACTGGCTTCGGGCCTCCGGCGGGTTCTCGCGACGGCTCTGCGATTATCTGGCGGATCTCCGGTTCACCGGCGACGTGGAGGCCATGCCCGAGGGCACGGTGTTCTTCGCCGACGAGCCGGTGCTCCGGGTGACCGCGCCTCTGCCGGTGGCACAACTGATCGAGACACGGCTCATCAACCTGCTGCACTTCCAGACCCTCGTCGCCAGCAAGGCTGCCCGCATGGTGCTGGCCGCGCCGGGAAAGCTCCTCGTCGATTTCGGACTCCGGCGTGCCCATGGGGCAGATGCCGGTCTCCTCGCCGCCCGCGCCAGTTACATCGCCGGCTTCGGCGGCACGGCCACGGTCCTCGCGCAGCGCCTGTTCGGCATCCCTGTCTACGGGACCATGGCGCATTCCTTCATTCAGGTCCACGACAGCGAGGTCACCGCCTTCGAGCGGTTCGCGCGCGCCCGGCCGAAGAACCTCACCCTCCTGATCGACACCTACGACACGGAGGCGGCCGCGCGGAAGGTCGTCGCGCTCGCCCCAAGGCTGAAGGCGGATGGGATCCGGATCGACGCCGTCCGGCTGGACAGCGGCGATCTCGTCGACCTGTCGCGCCGTGTGCGGCGAATCCTGGACGATGGCGGCCTTGCCGAGGTTCGGATCTTCGCGAGCGGCGGCTTGGACGAAGAGAAGCTGATGGAGTTCCGGCGGGCGGGGGCGCCGATCGACGGCTTCGGCATCGGCACAAGCCTGGTCACCTCGTCGGATGTCCCGGCGCTCGACTGTGCCTACAAGCTGCAGGAATATGCCGGTCTCCCGCGCCGCAAGCGCTCTGCCGGCAAGGCCACCTGGCCGGGCTGCAAGCAGGTGTGGCGTCGCTTCGTCAACGGACGGATGGCCGGGGACGTCCTGACCCTGGAGGGCGATCCGCAGGAGGGGGTGGCGCTGATCGAGCCGGTGATGCGCGGCGGGCGGCGCGTGGTTGCGCCGCCGACGCTCGCCGAGATCCGCGAGCGGGCGGCCGAGCAACTGTCGCGGCTGCCAGATCCGCTTCGGGAACTGGAGCCGGCTTTCCCCTATTCCGTCGAAGTGGCGCCCGCGCTGGTCCGGCTGACGGAGGAGGTCGATCGCCGATTGGCGGCCACGCCGGAGTGACCGCCGTCGGGCACATCATCGGTTTCCGACGGTCTCCGCGCGCGGCCGGCCCGATCGCGCGGTAATCCGAGACACCCGCTTCCCGCCGTTATGACCCTTCAAGCCGCTCGGTAAGGGCGGCGATGGCGGAAAGGCGGGCGACGACGTCGGTGAGTGCTTCCTGGGCCGCGCCGAGGACTGCTTCCGAGGGCGCCTGCTCGGCGAGATGCTCATAGATCTCGGCCATGCGCTCGAGCGGCTCGATCGCCCGATAAAGGGACGGCGGGGACCCCGCCGCGACCTTGTCTTGCGGCCCTTCCGACCGTGAGGGGTCGAGACCGGCCGCGCGGCTCTCCCGCCGCGCGAATTCGGTCAGCAGGCGGGCGGCGGCAGGATCGCCGGCCGCCTCGAACCGGGCGGCGAGGCCGGCGTGGACCGTTGCGGCTTCCCCTTCGAGCCGGCGCACCAGCATGTGGAAGTCCTCCGGTGTCTCAACCGCCGGCGGAGCGGTCGCGGGCCGGTCCGGCCGCTCCTGGCGGTAGGCCAGCCGCCGCTTACGTCTCAGGAGGGCGGCATGCGCGAGTTCTTCGCGGGCGAGGTGCTCCGCCTCCCGTGCGATCTCGGGGTCTGTGGCATTCGCCGCGATGTAGGCGTAGAAGGCGAAGGCCCGCTGCTCGTTCACAACGGCGATGGACAGCGCCCGATAGGGCGTGAGCAGCGCACTGCCGGCGACCTCGTCCCATGACTCCCCGAGCTCCGGGGGCAGGCGCCAGACGAAGTCGCCGGACGGAGGCACGTCCTCGCCAAGGCTCGCGGCCCAGTGCCCGACCGCACTCACATGGCCTTCTTCCTCGGCCAGGAGATCCCGGAACGTTGCCGCCGCGGCGGTTTCTCCGCGTCGGTCCATCGCCTCGGCGAGCATCGTGTAGCGACGCACCGCTTCCGTCTCGAGGGCATTCGCAATGCCGACGAGATCGGCGAGGCTGGTGACCTCTGCCTTCGGTTCACGGACAAACAAGCGGGTCGGCATGGCGTTCGGCGCCCATCCATTCCGTCGGGATCCGGCTGCGGCATCAGGATGCGTCAAGTCGACGCGGCACGAATTGATCCAGCTCAAGGAAACGAATGCATCGAAAGCTCATGTTCGGCCGCGGACATCGGGACAGGTGACGTGCAAGCAGACACCCAGAAATCGCTTTCGTCGATGCACCGCGGCATCCGTCCCACCAGGACGGGGGGTGGCTTGGGCCGCCTGTTCGGGGCGTTGCTCGTCGCGCTCTCGCTTGCCGTCGGGATTGCCGCCGACGGCGCCGCGGCGACCTCGCGGCTGCCGCAGTTCCTGGCCAAGCTGAACCCGTCGGACATCGTGCCCGGCGCCGACAGGTTCGGCCCCCCCCAGGGCGAACCACCGATCGCGCCGGTTTACAAGGGCGACACGCTCGGCGGCTACGCCTATCTCACCTCCGATTTCGTTAACACGGTCGGCTACTCCGGAAAGCCGATTCATGTCGTCGTCGGCCTCGATCTCGAGGGCACCATCATCGGCGCCAAGCTCGTGGATCATCACGAGCCCATCGTCCTGATCGGGATCCCCGAGCGGAAAGTCGTTGATTTCATCGCCGGCTATGTGGGCTTCAACCCGTTGAAGGCCGCGATCTCGGGGAAGACCGCGCCGGAGGTGGACATCGTAAGCGGCGCGACGGTCACCGTGTTGGTCATCGGCGAGAGCCTGACCCGATCGGCGGCGCGCGTGGCACGGACGTTGGGCCTCGGCGGCGCCGCGGCGGAAGGTCCGGCCGCGCCGCAGCCCGTGCGTCGCGTCGATCCTCAGGCCGGCGAGATTACGGACTGGCAGACGCTGCTGGGCGAGGGGTCGGTGCGTCGCCTGCACCTGTCGATCGGGGACGTGAACGAGGCCTTTGCCGCGTCCGGGAACCCCGAGGCGGCAAGGCGACCTGAACCCGGTGACCCGGAGAAGACTTTCATCGACCTCTACGTTGCGCTGGTGAGTCAGCCGGCGATCGGCCGGAGCCTTCTGGGCGAGGCGGAGTATGACGCGCTGGCGTCGCGCCTGAAGCCGCATCAGCACGCGATCCTGGTGGCCGGGACGGGCATTTACTCCTTCAAAGGCTCAAGCTATGTCCGGGGCGGGATCTTCGACCGCATCCAGGTGGTCCAGGAGCTGGAGACGATCCGCTTCCGGGACCGGCTGCATCGGCGGGTCGCCGCTCTGGCCGCTGAAGGCGCGCCGGAGTTCAAGGAAATCGGGATCTTCATCATCCCGGGCCAGACCGAATTCAACCCGGCCGAGCCCTGGCGCCTGCAGCTCCTCGTGCAGCGGGCGATCGGCGCGCTCGATAAGGCCTTCATCACCTTCGACCTCGCTTACACCCTGCCCGACCGCTATCTCCGCGTCGAGAGTCCGCCGCCGGCCGCCACCACGCCCGCACCGGCGGAGCGCCAGCAAGTCGGGGCGGCCGCGGACGATGGTGCCACGGGCGTCGGGCCTCTGCCCGAAGAGTCGGCCGAACCGCCGCTCTGGGAGCGGATCTGGCGGAGCAAGGTGATCTCCATCGGCATCCTGCTCGCCATGATCCTGGGGCTGACGTTCATCTTCTTCTTCCAAGACTTTCTGGTGAAGCGGCCCGTCCTGTTCGATCGCCTGCGTCTTGCCTTTCTGGCGGTGACGCTGTTCTGGCTCGGTTGGGTCGCGCAGGCGCAGCTCTCGGTCGTCAACGTGCTGGCCTTCGCGAACGCCCTCAGGACCGAGTTCCAGTGGTCCAGCTTCCTGATGGATCCGCTGATCTTCATCCTCTGGTTCGCGGTGGCGGCGGCGCTGCTGTTCTGGGGGCGCGGCCCGTTCTGCGGCTGGCTTTGTCCCTTCGGTGCGTTGCAGGAACTCGCCAACCGGGTGGCGAAGCGGTTTGGGGTGCCGCAGGTCAAGGTCCCCTGGGGCCTCCACGAGCGGCTGTGGCCGATCAAGTATATCCTCTTCCTCGTCCTCTTCGGCGTGTCGCTGGGATCGCTGGCGCTGGCCGAGAGGCTCGCCGAGGTCGAACCGTTCAAGACGGCGATCATCCTGCGCTTCATGCGCGAATGGTGGTTCGTCGCCTTTGCGCTCGCCCTTCTGGGGGCCGGGCTCTTCATCGAGCGATTCTTCTGCCGGTACCTCTGTCCGCTCGGCGCGGCGCTCGCCATTCCCGGCCGCCTCCGGATGTTCGATTGGCTCAAACGCTACAAGGAATGCGGCAACCCGTGCATGCGCTGCCACAACGAATGTCCGGTTCAGGCGATCCACCCGGAAGGGCACATCAATCCCAACGAGTGCATCTCGTGCCTGCACTGCCAGCTGCTCTACTACCACGATCAGAAATGCCCAGTGATGATCCAGCGCCGCATCAAGCGGGAGAAGCGCGCGGCCCTGTCGTCACCCAGCATGAAGCCGGTCGGGCCCGGCACGGACGAGGCGCGGGTCACCCGAAACGGCGCTCGTCGGCCCGCGGAGAGCGCCCCGGCGGCGCCAGATAGATGACCAGGAAAGGAGCACCCATGTCAGAAACCAAGTCAAAGGGCAAAGGCCTGAATCGCCGGGAGCTTCTCGGCGGAACTGCGAAGCTCGTCACGCTTGCGGGCGTGGCCGGCGCCTCCGGCGCGGCGGGACTTGCGGGCGGAGCCTTCCTTCAGCCAAGCGCCGGTCTGGCGGCGACGCCGAACAAGACGCATGTCGCCCCCGGCGAACTCGACGAGTATTACGTCTTCTTCTCGAGCGGTCAGACGGGCGAGGTGCGCGTCGTCGGCTGTCCGTCGATGCGCGAGCTCATGCGCATCCCCGTGTTCAACCGCTGCAGCGCGACGGGCTGGGGTCTCACCAACGAGAGCCGAAAGATCCTGACCGAGAACATGCTGCCGGAAACGAAGGCGTTTCTCCAGAGCCGAGGCGGCGTCTGGCTCAACGGCGATCTCCATCACCCGCACATTTCGTTCACCGACGGCACCTATGACGGCCGATACCTGTTCGTCAACGACAAGGCGAATACCAGGGTCGCTCGAATCCGCCTCGACGTGATGAAGTGCGACAAGGTCATCGAGCTGCCGAACCAGAACACCGTCCATGGTCTGCGGCTGCAGAAATATCCGCGCACCGGCTACGTGTTCTGCAACGGCGAATTCGAGGTCCCGGTGCCGAATGACGGCCAAATCCTCGACGAGCCGGAGAAGTACACGGCGATCTTTACGGCGATCGACGGCGACACGATGCGCATCGCCTGGCAGGTCCGCGTCGACGGCAATCTCGACAATGTCGATGCCGACTACCAGGGGAAGTACTGTTTTTCCACCTGCTATAACTCCGAAAAGGGCATGACTCTCGCCGACATGTCTTCCAGTGAGCAGGACTGGATCGTCATCTTCAATCTCAAGCGCATCGAAGAGGCCGTGGCGAAGGGCGATTTCGAGGAAATCAACGGCGTGCCGGTGATCGACGGTCGCAAGGGGTCGCCCTATACACGCTATGTCCCGATCCCGAACAGCCCGCACGGCATCAACACGGCGCCGGACGGCATCCACGTGGTCGTGAATGGCAAGCTCTCGCCGACGGTCACCGTTTTCGATGTTCGCAGGCTCGACGACCTCTTCGACGACAAGATCGAGCCGCGCGAGATCGTCGTCGCCGAGCCCGAGCTTGGCCTTGGCCCGCTCCACACCGCCTTCGACGGCCGGGGCAACGCCTACACGACGCTCTTCATCGACAGCCAGATCTGCAAGTGGTCGATCGAGAAGGCCATCCGCGCATTCAATGGCGAAAACGTCGATCCGATCATCCAGAAGCTCGACGTCCACTACCAGCCCGGTCATAACCACACCTCCATGGGGCAGACCAAGGAGGCGGACGGGCGCTGGCTCCTGTCGCTCAACAAGTTCTCCAAGGACCGGTTCCTCAATGTCGGGCCGCTGAAGCCGGAGAACGATCAGCTGATCGATATCTCCGGAGACGAGATGAAGATCGTGCATGACGGGCCGAGCTTCGCCGAACCGCACGACGCGATCATCGTGCATCGCTCGAAGGTGAACCCGGTCAGCATCTGGGATCGGAACGATCCCATGTGGGAGGATGCCCGGCGCCAGGCCGAGGCCGACGGTGTCGATCTCGACTGGGGGGCCGATGTCATTCGCGACGGCAACAAGGTGCGCGTCTACATGCACTCGGTGGCGCCGACCTTCAGCCTCGACAAATTCACGGTGAAGCAGGGCGACGAGGTCACGATCTACGTCACCAACATGGACGACGTGGAGGACCTGACCCACGGCTTCACGCTGGTGAACTACGGCATCGCCATGGAGGTGGCGCCGCAAGCGACCGCTTCGGTCACCTTCATCGCCGACCGGCCCGGCGTGCACTGGTATTACTGCCAGTGGTTCTGCCACGCGATGCACATGGAAATGCGCGGCCGGATGCTTGTCGAGCCGCGGTCGGTCTGAGGCGGGGCCGCCGATGTCGGTGTCCTTTCCAGCGATTGCCGTAATGGCTGGGCGTGGACGGGCCCTTGCGACGGGCCTGGCGCTGGCGGCCTTCATGGCCGCCGGCGCCGCCGGCGCGGCGGAGCTGGCCGTTCCGGCCGGCGGATCGCTGCAAGCCGCCATCGGCAGGGCCGCACCCGGCGACGTGCTGCGGCTGGACGCCGGAGTTCACGCCGGGCCGGCGGTGATCGACAAGCCGCTGACCCTCGTGGGTGGCGGCGACGCGATCGTAGAGGCCGACGGAACCGGCAGCGTGCTTCGCGTCGAAGCGCCGGACGTCGTGATCCGCGGACTCGTCATACGCGGTTCGGGGATCGATCTGCCCGCGATGGACTCCGGCGTCTTCGTAAGTCGGGCCGGTCTGCGCGCCCGCATCGAGGAGAACCGCTTCGAGGAGAATCTCTTTGGCGTCTACCTGCACGGCGCCGCCGATGCGGTCGTCCGCGGCAACGTCATCATCGGGCGTGGCGATCTTCGACTGTCCGAGGCGGGCAACGGCGTGTCCGTCTGGAACGCGCCCGGTGCCCAGGTGATCGGCAACGACATCCGGCAGGGCCGCGACGGCATCTTCGTCGTGACGAGCCGGCACAACCTCTTCAAGGACAACAGCTTCGCGAACCTCCGATTCGCCATCCACTACATGAACACGCAGGACAGCGCCGTGATCGGCAATCGCTCTCGGGGCAATCACGTCGCCTGGGCGATCATGTTCTCGAACCGCGTCGAGATACGGGACAATCTCTCGGAAGGCGACCGCGATCACGGGCTGATGCTGAACGCCACCAACGCCTCGGTCGTGACCGGGAATCTGGTGCGCAACGGCCGGGAGAAATGCGCCTTCATCTATAACGCGAACAAGAACGTCATCGCGGGGAACTGGTTCGAAGGCTGCCCCATAGGCATCCACTTCACCGCCGGCTCCGAGCGCAACCGGGTGACCGGAAACGCCTTCGTCGCCAACCGTACCCAGGTCAAGTATGTCGGCACGCGGCTCCTCGACTGGACGCATGAGGGTCGCGGCAACTACTGGAGCGATAATCCGGCCTTCGACCTCAACGGAGACGGCATTGCCGACAATCCCTACCGGCCGAACGATCTTATGGACGAGATCCTGTGGACGCTGCCGCAGGCGAAGCTTCTTCTCAACAGCCCGGCCGTGCAGGTGATCCGTTGGGCCCAGGCGCGATTTCCGGCGCTCTATCCGGGCGGGGTTGTCGACACGGCGCCCCTGATGCGGCCGCCGGCCGTGCTCGGCGGGAGGGCCCCGTGAAACCGATTACCGTGAAACCGATCGCCGCGCTGGGCCGCGTGACGAAGCGTTACGGGCCGGTGAGGGCCCTCGAGAACGTCTCTTTCGGCTTGGCGGCAGGCGAAGTCGTTGCCCTGATCGGCCATAACGGCGCCGGAAAGACGACGCTCATCAAGCTGATTCTGGGTCTCATCCGGCCATCCGGCGGATGCGTCCGCGTCCTCGGCGAGGATCCCGCCGGCCGGCGGGGTGCGGCGGTGCGGCGGCAGGTCGGGTTCCTCCCCGAGAACGTCGCCTTTCACGCCGCCATGACCGGGCTCGAGCTTCTCGACTTCTACGCCGGGCTGAAGGGCGCGCCAAAGGCAACGAACCGGGAGATCCTGGCGCGCGTCGGTCTCGCCGACGCGTCGCGTCGGCGCGTCGGGACCTACTCGAAGGGCATGCGGCAGCGGCTGGGTCTGGCCCAGGCGCTCATCGGCGAGCCGCGGCTTCTGCTGCTCGATGAGCCGACGACGGGCCTCGATCCGGCTTCGCGCCTCGACTTCTACGAGACCGTCGGCGAGCTCCGGAAAGAAGGCACGACCGTACTTGTCTCGACGCACGCCCTTGCCGAGATCGAACCGCATGCGGACCGCATCGCCGTGATGCACGGCGGGCGCCTTGTGGCCTATGGGACGGCGACGGAATTGCGCAATCGGGCCGCCATGCCGATCCTGGTGCGCGTTCGCGTGCGCCCCTGCACCACGGATCGGGTCCTGGCGGAGCTCGGCGGCCACCCTCGCTTCGAATCGCCCGACGCCCGCACGCTGCTGCTCGCCTGCGAGCCGGCCGCCAAGATGCCGCTGCTCGAGCGCCTGATGCAGCTCCGGACCTGGGTCGAGGATGTCGAAATCGAAACGCCGGGGCTCGACCGACTCTATCGGGAATTCGGTGAGGAGGCGAAGCGATGATGCCGATCGCGGTGGTTGCCGGGCAGGAGATTCGCGCCGGCCTGCGGAACCGATGGGTGCTGGCGACCACCGGTCTCCTCGCGGCCCTCGCCTTGTCTCTCGCGCTTCTTGGCACGGCGCCGGTGGGGGCGGTCGACGCCGATCCGCTCGCCGTCGTCGTGGTGAGCCTGGCAAGCCTGTCCATCTTCCTTCTGCCGCTCATCGCGATGCTGTTGTCCTTCGACACCATCGTCGGCGAGCAGGAGCGCGGCACGCTCCTGCTCCTGCTCGCCTATCCGCTGGCCCGCTGGCAGGTGCTCGTCGGGAAGTTCCTGGGCCATACGGCGATTCTTGCGGCAGCAACAATGCTGGGTTACGGCGCCGCGGCGGCGGCCCTTGCCATGCGCGGCAGCATCGGGGCGGACGCCTGGGCGGCGTTTGCCGCCATGGTCGCCACATCGATCCTGTTGGGCGCGGTCTTCGTTGCCCTGGGCTGCCTTGCCAGCGTCGCGGTCCGGGAACGGGCGACGGCCGCGGGCTTGGCGGTCGGCATATGGCTGTTCTTCGTGCTGCTCTACGACATGCTGCTTCTGGGGATACTCGTCGCCGACCAGGGTCGAGCTGTTTCCGCGGCGATGCTGGACGTCCTGCTGCTCTTCAACCCGACCGACGCCTATCGTTTGTTCAATCTTTCGGGAAGCGAGGCAACCCGTCTCTACAGCGGGATGGTCGGGCCGGGGGAAGCCGGCCGGATTTCCACGGTGGCTCTCATCGCTGCGCTCGCGAGCTGGGTGGTCCTGCCTCTCGCCGCGGCCATTGTTGTGTTCCAAAGGAGAGAGCCATGAGGCTTCGCCGTCCGTTGCTCGGTCTTGCTCTGGTCGTGCTCGCCGCCTGCGGCGATACCGAGCCCGCGCCGCCGCCGCCGCCGGTCGAGGTCACGGGCGAGGCGACGGGCCATTACTGCGGCATGCTGCTACAGGACCACGAGGGTCCGAAGGGGCAGATCCATCTTGTCGGGCGCGAAGAGCCGATCTGGTTCTCGTCGGTGCGGGACACGATCGTCTTCACGCGGCTGCCGGAGGAGCCGAAGAACATCGCCGCGATCTATGTCAACGACATGGGCAAGGCCAACTGGGAGCAGCCGGAGCCCGGGACCTGGATCGAGGCGCGTCAGGCATGGTTCGTCATCGGCAGCCGGCGCATGGGCGGTATGGGCATGCCGGAAGCGATTCCCTTCTCCGATCGGGTCGCCGCGATGGACTTTGCGGCAACGCATGGTGGGACGGTCACACGTCTTGACGAGATTCCCGATAGCTATGTTCTGGGGCCGGTCGAGGCCGAGCCCGGTAGCGCCGACGACGGCGGTTCAGCCGACCACGGCGGGCACGCGACACACTGAGCGCGGAGGGAAAATGGTTGCGCTTCACACACGGCGTCGCTTCCTCGCCATCGCGGGCGCGGCGGCCGGCCTCTCGCTGGCAAGCGGCCGCCTTGCGGCCGCCAGGGCGGTGGGAGGTCTCCATGTCTGGCGCGGCGTCGCGCTTGGAGCGGAGGCGTCGATCCAGCTCTGGCATCCCGACGAAGCGCAGGCGCGGCGGCTCATCGAGCTCTGTGTCGCCGAGATCGAACGCCTGGAGCGTATCTTCAGCCTCTATCGTGCCGACTCGGCCGTCTCTCGCCTCAATGCCGCGGGCGCCCTGGAGGTGCCCCCGCTCGAGCTCGTCGAGCTCCTCGGGCGGGCGGCCGCCGTCAGCCGGGCCACGGACGGTGTCTTCGATGTCACCGTTCAGCCGCTGTGGCAACTCTACGCGGCGCATTTCGCGCGGCCCGACGCCGATCCGGCCGGGCCCGACCTCCGGAAGGTTCTGCCGCTTGTCGATTGGCGTGGCGTTGTGGTGGAAGCCGACCGCATCCGGTTCGCGCGGCCGGGGATGGCGATCACGCTGAACGGCATCGCCCAAGGTTACATCACCGACAAGGTGGCGGATCTCCTGCGCGCGAACGGCATCGGCGAGGTACTGCTCGATCTCGGAGAGGTTCGCGCGCTGGGGCGGCATCCGAGCGGGCGGCCCTGGCGCGTAGGGCTTGCCGATCCGCGCTCCGGGACCGATTCCCGGCTCTTGGAGAAGCTGGATATCACCGACGCCGCGGTCGCCACCTCCGGGGGCTACGGCACGCTTTTCGATCCGGCGGGGCGACACACCCATCTTCTGGACCCACGGAGCGGGGGGAGCGCGCGCGCCGCGCGTGGCGTGACCGTCGTCGCCGACGACGCAACGACGGCGGACGCCCTATCCACCGCCTTTGCCTTGATGACCGATGCCGCGATCGCGGCGCGAATACAAAGCCTGCGGGGGCTGCGCGTGCTCGTCGCCGAAGGCGGGCGGGTTACCGCGATCAACGGCTGAAGCCGCCTGCGGGCGCACCCGGACGCGGCGCGCCGTGCAGCGGGTCTCGATCGCTACGTTATGGAGACGATCTTGAAGGTGTAGGTCACGTCGTCCGGCTCGCTGATGGAGATGTACTCGCCGACCTGAAAGACATGGCGGTCGAGGCGGAAGATCCGCTCGTCATCGGCTTCCCCGGGAACATAGGAAATGGCCCAGCCCCTGCGTCCATGAATCAGCTCGCCCTGCTCGTCGGGCTGATCGCCCCAGAAACGCCGCACGCGGCAGGCACTGCGGTTTTTCCGCCATTCCTCGAGGTCGATGTAACCATCGGCGTCGAGCGGGGCGACGATTTCGTAGCCGTGGCGCGGGCTTCCCTCGGGGTAACCGGGGTTTCGCGCCAGCTCCAGTCTTATGGTCTTCAGCATGGGACAGGTCCGTCTCTGCTTTGATGACTCGAGCCGATCAGTGCCTCATCAGCACCGGCAGATCAGCCTCCGCGAGGATCTCGCGCGTGGCGCCGCCGAGGATCATCTCTCGCAGCCGGCTGCGGCCATAGGCCCCCATCACGAGAAGGTCGGCCCCCGACAGCCGGCACTGCTCCAGCAGGGCGTTTCCGACCGGCGCTGAGCCTGGGTCGAACGTCTTTGCCACGGCCTGAACCTCGTGCCGGGCAAGGTAGGTAACGAGCCCGGAGGTCGAAGCATGGGGGTTGATGGGGCCGGCGCTCAGGATCGTGACCTGTTCGGCGGTCCGAAGGAAGGGAATGGCGGCGGCGACCGCGCCGGCGGCCTGGGCGCTGCCGTTCCAGGCGATAGCGACGCGGTGGCCGAGGCCCGACGTCGGCTTTCGGGGAAGGATCAGGGTTGGTCGGCCGGTGTCGAACAGGAGCGCGTCGAGCGTCGCCCGCCACGAGATCTCGTTCGGATCGTCCGGCCGCCCGATAACGACGAGATCGCTCAGCCGCCCGGTGGCCGCGACGACTTCCGCCTCTGGGCCACGCGTCATATGCCAGCTCGTCGAAACCCCGGCGGTGTTGAGCCGCTCGAACGCGGCCTTCGCGGCGGCCGCCCGCTTGTCGGCTGCCTTTCGGCCTTCCTCGATGATGCGATCGATCATGGTGGCCGACATCCCGTCGCTGGCATAGGGGATCAGGCTCGTTTCGTCAGGACGGACGTGCAGGGCGTCCAGATGGGCGGCAAAGCGTCGGCCGAGCTCCACGGCGACGATCAGCGTCGCTTCGCACGCGGGGCTTCCGTCGGCCGGGACGAGGATCGTCTTGATCATGAAGAACTCCCGTCGGCTTTCTGCTGGTTGTTTCAGCGAACCTATTTGATGCTCTGTCCGCGCCAAAGGCGTTGACCTGGATCAAGCTCTGGTCGTTCCGCGCGCGAACCGATCTTGAGGTTCCCGACCAACCGGCTGCATCGGTGGGCGTCGCCGTTTTGGTCTATGTCAAGGACATGTGGCGGTTTAGCCTGCATGGTCCTGGCTTTTGAGGCGCGCGGTGAAGCTATGGAATTCCATCTCATCATAAAGCCGATCGGACCGGACCAGGTCGCCCAGGCCTACCCGCTCGTGCGGGCCGTCGAGCCCGGCCTGACGTTGGAGCGCTGGCGAACCCATGTCCGGGCGCTGACCGGTGGCGGTCGGCAACGAGGCACGCGTGGCGGAATCATGTCTCTGCAGGACGCCCGCGGGTACATTCACGGTCTCTTCGCCTACGACGTCGCGGATGATTCCCGGTGCGGGCGGCGCCTTCACGTCGGTACGGTCGTTGCGTTCCATCCGGGCAAGGCCGAAGGGACGGCCCGGCAAATGATACGGGCAATCGAGACCGTGGCGCGGCAGCACGGATGCTCCACGATCCAGATCAGCCAGCCCATCGCCGGTGCGACCTGCCCCCACCGCCCGGGGATGGTCGCTTCGGACCTTGAGGCCGCCGGCTTCCGCCCGGCGTTCGTTACCTGGTGCAAATTCATACCGGCGAGCGACGAGTCGTCCGATGGCGACCTCAATCCCTAGCGAGGTGCGGCCGACAGCCCCGGCACCCCTTCTACGGGCTGTTTGTCACATTCTGTCACAAAGCGTTTCCTTTTATCACCAAGACGCAGGCGCACTGCCATAGGTCTGTGACGTGGTACCGCTAGGCTGCCATCCATCGGAAACATCGGTTCCGGAGGAGGCAAGGATGCTACAGGCGGTCCATTCGACACAGGTTCCCCTGCGCGGCCCCATCGCGGCGAAAGCCGCCCCGCAAACCGTGACCGTGCCGCCCCGCGATCGGTTGGCGGCGCTTGCGGTGCATCGGCGCCTGCGTGCGAAAGAGACGGCCTTCTACGAGGGCGATGCGGCTGATGCCCTGTTCGAGGTGGTAGGTGGCGTGCTCAAGCTCTATAAGCTGCTTCCCGACGGCCGGCGCCAGATCACCGGCTTCGCGTATCCCGGCAGCTGGGTCGGCATCGGCCTGTGCGACACTTATGCCTACACGGCCGAGGCCGTCACCGACGTGACGCTTATTCGCTACCCGCGTGCACGGCTCGAGAGCCTCTACGACGAAGTTCCCGGACTGGCGCGGCGGATTCTGTCGCTGACTGCTGCAGAGCTTGCTACCGCGCAGGACCAGATGCTGTTGCTCGGCCGCAAGTCGGCGATGGAGAAGATTGCATCCTTCCTGCTTCGTCTTTCCGAGCAGGCGGAGGAGCGCGGTGACGATGCGTGCGAACTGAGCCTGCCGATGTCGCGCACGGACATCGGCGATTATCTCGGCCTCACCATCGAGACGACCTGCCGTGTGCTCTCCCAGCTGTGCAGGATGGGAGTCATCGAGATGTGCGGCCGCAATCGGATCCGCCTCCGCGATCCGGACCAACTCGCCGATCTCGCGGAGGGAGAGGCCTTGTCCTCGGCCTCCATGCTCTAGCATAGGCGGCGCGGGAGATGAGGTTCGGCATCGTGCTCGGCGGTGTCTCGGCGCCGCAGGTCCAGGATGGGGTGGCAGCGCGGATGATCCGGTGATGAATGTGATCGCAAGCACGCACCGTTTGCGCTTGGCGCTCGGCATCTTTCGGGATGTCGACACGCTGAGGTCCGCGCTGCAGGCGCTCCGCGACGAAGGGTTCGCCGGGGACCGGGTGGCGATCGTCGCCGGCCGGGAGCCCCTCGCCCGGCTCGGCTGGCTGTCCGGCGAGCCCGCCGGGAAGGGGGACGAAACCGCTGGGCCCCAGGGCTTCACGGAAAAGGGCTTCACGGAAATCGGTGTCGCAGGGAAGGCCGGGCCGCTCGTTGCTTCGGCCGGCCCGATCGCCCGGCTGTTCGTCGACTGGGCGCGTCGAGCGGGCGACCGCGCCCAGTGTCTTCTCGATCCGTGGCTCGATCGGGCGCACGCCAGTATTCTGCAGCGGCAGCTCGATGACGGTGCGGTGACGCTGTGGGTCCGTGTCGGCGACGGCAGCGAGGAACTGCGCGCCTGCCGGATCCTGCTGCGCACCAGCGCCGAACGCGTGCAGGTTCACGACGTCGCCGAAATGCGGCCATGAGTCGGCAGCCCGCGTCGCAGAGGTCCCCCGGGCAGTCTCAGACGCTTTCGCGATGATCCTGCAGCACCTGCCGCAGCCGCGCGATCAGCAACTCCCGGTCTCGATCGCTCCGGCGCTCCTGCAGGGCGTGCTGCAAATCGAGGACCAGGGCGGCGTATGCATTGTGCCAGTCGGGCCTGTCGACCACCCGCTGCGGGAGCCGTCGCGGCCCCTCCGCCTCGCGGGGCGGCCCTCCGGCCACAAGGAGGAAGGTTTCGTCCAACTGCGGGATAAGAACCCGGTCGGGCGGGAGGCGTTCGGCGAGGAGGGCCGATCTGAGGGACCGCAACGAATCGCCTTCGCCGTGCACGAGGAAAACGCCCGAACGGATCGGCAACCGCTCCCGCATCCAGGCGAGGAGCTCCGCGCGATCGGCGTGTCCCGAATAGACGTCGAGGCTGCGGATTGCGGCGCGGACGGTGACCTCTTCGCCGTGGATGCGTACCGATTTTGCCCCCCCGATCAGAACCTGGCCGAGCGTCCCGGGCGCCTGGTATCCGACGAAAAGGACGGTGGTGTTGGACCGCCACAGATGCTGCTTCAGGTGATGACGGATCCGGCCGGCCTCGCACATTCCGCTTGCCGCCAGGATGATCGCGCCGGATTCGATCCGGCCGGCCGCCATGCTCTGCTCCACGGTTTCGAGGAAATGGAAATTCGGCATCTTGAAGGGGGCCGGGACGGCGGTAACGTCCTCCAGACTATGGGCGTGCGCCGCGAAGACCTCCGTCGCACGAATCGCCAGCGGCGAATCGATAAAGACATGTGCCGCCGGGATCGCGCCGCTTGCGAAAAGGTGAGCAAGATCGAGCAGCAGCTCTTGCGTGCGTTCGATCGCGAACGCCGGAACCAGAAGGTTGCCACCCCTTTCAAGCGCGGTCAGCACCTCCTGCCGCAGCATTTCGCGGCGCCCCGCGGGCGAAACCGCCGGACGATCGCGGTCGCCGTAGGTGCCCTCAAGTATTACGTAATCGAGTTCCGCCGGGCCGGTCGGAACCGGATGGAACAGCTTGTGGTCCGGACCGAGGTCGCCGGAGAACAGCAGCCGGAGAGGACGCCGCTCCTTGCGGACCTCGATCTCGATCTCGATCGAGGCTGACCCCAGGATGTGCCCGGCGTTCCAATAGCGGGCGCGTACCTTCGGCCCGCAGACGATCCAGTCTTCGTATTCCACCGCCCGCAGGCGTTGGAGGGAGGCCTCGGCGTCGGCACGGGTGTATATCGGCGTCACCGTGTCGCGGCCGCGCTGCCGGTTGCGCCGGTTCAGGCGCTCGACGTCCGTCTCCTGAATGTATCCGCTGTCGGGAAGCATGAAGGTGAGCAGGTCCCTGGTCCCGGAGGTGGTGAAAACGGGGCCGCGGAACCCGGCCTTGACCAGCTTGGGCACAAGCCCGCTGTGATCGATGTGCGCGTGCGTCAGCAGGACGAAATCAACGGCCGTCGGGTCGAACGGGAAGGGTCCATAGTTCAGTTCCCTCAGGGTTTTGGAGCCCTGGAACATGCCGCAGTCGACAAGAAATCGTCCTCCGGAATGCTCGACGTGAAAGCAGGATCCCGTCACCGTTCCGGCGGCCCCAAAGAAGGAAAGGCGAGGGGTCATCGGCCCGTCCCGGCTACGCTGCGAGGGCGCAGCACTGGTCTGTCCTGAATGCGCATGGGATTCTCCAGAGGGTTCGCGACGGAATTACTCGGCGGCGTCGACGCCCGTCAACGCCGGACCGCGTTGTCGGCGCGGCGTCGCATTCGTCTCGCAGTGGGGCGTGCCGTGCTTGACACACCGGGGCATCGACAGAGGCCGATGGTTTGATCCAGCTCAACCCGCCGTCGCGTCGGATGGGCCAAGTTGAGGACTGGATTGATGCATCCGTGAGGAGGGGTGCCGCGGCACCGGTCCCAGGGAGGGAGGAATGTCGGAAAGATCCTATCGAATCGTCTTCTACAGCGATGCGACGGCGTACCAGGGGCTCCCGCTGCGGCTGCCTGTCGCGACAATGACCGTGACCGGCGTCGATTCGAGAGCGGCCGCGATCGAACTCGGTATCGCGCGTTTCCGGGATCGTTTTCGCGGCGTCCATTGGATTGACCGGCCGGCGGGCGCGCGTTGCACGAGCCGCGTGGTTTCCACCGGCGCCGCGAAGGGATGCTGCGGCGGCCATCGATGAACGTCGGTATGGCGGCGGACGCCCCCCGCGACGATTTCGGAATCGGCCGCGCCATCGGGCGACGGCTTCTGGACGTATCGCCTCTGCGGCGGGACGATCGCTTGAATCTCTGACGATGGTGCGGGCCGCGGCTCGGTCGCGGGCCAGCCTCCGCGTTCGGGAGGCCACGGAGGTCACACGGCAGCGGCGTGGCGGTTGGCCTCCGGCTGCAAATATGCGTCGAACACGGCAGCGACGGACCGGACGAGCGGCCAGAACGGCTCCTCCACCCGGACCGTGAGGCCGTCCAGGCGCACGATCCCGTCTCGCTCCAGATCCCGAAGTTGCGCGAACTCGGTGTCAAAGCAAATGTCCGTAGCGCCGTGCCGCGCGATCGCCGCGCCGATATCGACGCCGAAGTCGCACATGATCCGCTCGATGATGTCGCCGCGCAGACGGTCCTCGGGCGTCAGGGTTCGGCTTCGCCGAACCGGCAGCCGGTTCTCCGCCAGCGCATTGCGATACTCGCGGATCGCCGGCGCGTTCTGGACATAGCCTTCTGGAAAGGTGCCGATGGCCGAAGCCCCGAATCCGACGAGTATGGTGGATGGGTCGCTGGTGTAGCCCTGGAAGTTCCGGTGGAGCGTACCCGCGTCCTGGCAGCGCGCCAGATCGTCACCCGGCCGGGCGAAGTGGTCGAGGCCGATTCGCCGGTATCCGGCCGCGGTCAGGCGCTCGGCGATGGTCTGGAACTGCGCGAATCGGGCGGCGGCGCCTGGCAGGGCCGCTTCGTCGATCAGGCGCTGATGCGCCTTGAGCGCGGGAAGGTGCGCGTAGCCGAAGACGGCGAACCGGTCGGGCGCGAGGCGGAGCGCCTGCTCGACGGTCTCTTTGCACGATTCGGCCGTCTGGTGCGGCAGGCCATAGATCAGGTCGAAGTTGACGCCGGCAACGCCGGCGGCGCGGAGCGCCTCGGTCGCGCGAGCCGTCTGTTCGAAGCTCTGGATCCGGTTGATCGCTTTCTGGACGACGGGGTCGAAGGTCTGCACGCCGAGGCTCACGCGTGTGACCCCGGACGCGGCGAGCGCGTCAATCATCGGCTGGGCGATGCGCCGCGGGTCTATTTCGACGGCGATCTCGGTCGCGGCGGAAAAGGCGAAGCGCTCCCGCAGGTGCGTCATCAGACGCAGGAATGCCTCCGGCGCCATGATCGTCGGGGTCCCGCCGCCCCAATGCAGGTGGGCAATGGCCATGCGCCGCGGCAGTGCCGCGGCAACGAGGTCGATCTCACGCTCCAGCGCGTCAAGGTAGGCGGTGATCGGCGCGTCATGGGCGACGATCTTGGTGTGGCATCCGCAATACCAGCAGAGCGTCCGGCAGAACGGGACATGAAGGTAGACGGACAGGGATGCATCCTCGGGGATGGCGGAGAGCCAGCGCCGGTACGCGTCGTCGTCGATCGGATGCGTGAAATGCGGCGAGGTTGGGTAGCTGGTGTAGCGCGGCACGCGCTGTGCCTCAAATTTCCGAAGGAGATCCGGTCGCATGGTCTGGAATCGGTGCGTGGTTCGAGGAATGGTTTCCGGCTTACACCTCGGCGCCCGTCGACGGCGAGCTCGGCCCGGCTTGGCTGCGGCGCGGCAGGGGCCGCGTGGCGACGAACAGGCCGACGGGCGCCATCACGGCCGCCGCCGCCGCGGCGACCATCGCATCGACCGTCAGCACCAGCCCCGACCAGCTTGCGAGAAGCGCGGCGATCGCCGCGGTCTTCGCCTTGCGTGGGATGGCCCGCTCCCGCTGCCAGTCGCGCAGGAGTGGACCAAATCGCGGATGATTGAGGAGGCGGTGGTGCAAGGCCGGCGAGGATTTCGAGAACAGCCAGGCGGCAAGCAGCAGGAAGGGGGTGGTCGGCAGCAGCGGCAGAACGACGCCAACCGCCGCCGCGCCAAGACAGATGCAGCCTCCGACCCGATAAAGGCGGCGGCGTGCAAGATCGACGGCTGTCTCGTGCCTCATTGCCATGCTCGTTCTCGCAAGGACCAAGATCAAGATAGCGTCCGGATGGCGCGGCGGGGAGGGGCCGCGTACCCGCCCCGAGCCACCCCTGTGCCGGGAATATGGGCTCAGGCTCAAGAGAGTTCTTTGCCCTGGATCAAATTCCGTAAAACCGCGGCGGGCCCGGCCGGTACCGCGGGCCGAGCAGCGGCCGCGTCGCTCCCGCCCCGGCGGGGCGGTTACGATCGCGGCCGGCACCCGGACCGTGGGATTGCCTCCCCGGCGATCAGTGTCCCGACCCCTCCGCGGCCGGGGAGTAGGCCTTGTAGATCTCCGGGTTCTCCTCGCCTTCCGCGACGAGGAAGCCGACCAGCCCGCGCTCCACCCGCGAGAGCGCGTGGTCGACGAGCAGGTAGCGGCCGGGCACGTCGAGCGTGAACTCGGCCACGACCGAACCGCCGGGCGGCACGCTCACCGTCTGGATGCTCTGCGCCGCCGGGCTGACGAGGTCGCCCCATTCGTAGACCTTGTCGAAGATCTCACCGATCACGTGGAAGGAGGAGGTGTAGTTCGGCCCGCCGACGCCGAAGAAGATTCGCACCGTCTCGCCAACCCGGACGTGCATCGGATGCTCGGTGGTGAGCGCGCCCACCGTGCCGTTGAAGACGACGTACTCCGCGTCCTCGTTCAGCAGCTTGTCAACGCTGAACTCCTGCGTGCCGGTCTCGCCGAAGGTCCCGTGGGTGTAGATCTCGCCCTGCATGACGTAGAACTCGTGGTCGACCGGCGGCAGCCCCTCCTCCGGCTCGACGAGGATCAGCCCGTACATGCCGTTGGCGATGTGGTGCGCCACCATCGGCGTTGCGCAGTGATAGACGTAAAGGCCGGGCTTGAGCGCCTTGAACTCGATCCGCTTCTCGTCGCCGGGATCAACCTGGGTGTGCGTGGCGCCTCCGCCCGGTCCGGTCACCGCGTGGAGGTCGATGGAGTGGACCATCGACGAATCGATATCGTTCGCCAGCGTGAGCTCGACGGTATCGCCGACCCGCACGCGGATGAACGGTCCCGGTACCGTGCCGTTGAAGGTCCAGTATTGGTAGGTGGTTCCGTCGGCCAAGATGCCCGTGAGCTCCACGCTCTTGAGCTCGACCTTGACGCGCTTCGGCTCGCGCCAATCGATGGGCGGGGGCACGGCCGTCGGGTCGAGCGAGACGATGCTGCCGACCTCCTCCTCTTCTTCGGCCACCGGCCCGGGCGGCGCGGGCGCGGTCACGACGAATCGGCCCTCCATGCCCGATTCGCGGTGACCCGGGATCGTGCAGAAATAGACCGACTCGCCGGCCGATCCGGCCCGGAAGGCGACCGTCGTGCTCGCGCCCGAGCCGAGGAGACGCTGCGAGCGAATATTCTGCTCTTCGAATGCGATGTCGTGCACCGCGCCCTCTCCGTTGATGAGCGTGATCTGCACGACCTCGCCTTCAGTGGCGGTGAGGGTCGGGTTGACGACCCCGTCGATCGCGCCGCCCACACCGATGAACACCATGCGACCCTCGGCGATGCCGGTCTTCAGCGTGTAGCGGACGTCCGGGATATAACCGGCCGCCAATGACGGGTCGGTCTCCAGGATTCGCGCCGGCGTGGTCGGCGGTCCATCGGCCTCGGCCGCCTCCTCCACGACTTCGGCCACGGCGGCCGGCGGTTCCGCCAGCACGTTCTGCAGGAAGGCGATCAGATTCGCCCGATCCTCGGGTCTCTGCACGCCGCCGTAGATCATCTTCATGCCCGGTACGACGCGGAACGGGGCGGCGAGGAACGCGTCAAGCGTCTCCGGGGTCCAGACGATCTCGGCACGCCGCAAGGCGGAGGAGTAGTCGTAGTCCTCGACGCTGCCGGCCTCCCGGCCGAACAGGCCGTACAGGGTCGGCCCGGTCTTGTTCTCGCCCGGCAGTAGGCTGTGGCAACCGGCGCAGCGTCGATAGATTTCCCGACCCGCCGCGATGGCGTCTTCAGCGGTCGGCACGTCGTGCTGCTGCGCGCGGGCGGGTAGAGCCGAGATCACGGTAACAACGGCGAGAAAAAGGGCCGGGGCGACGGATTTCATTCGGTGTTTCCTCCATGGCGATCCGGTCGATGCAGATGGCAACGGCCGAGCGGCTAAGCGAGGTCCGCGCGAGTGTGCGTCCCGTTGCGGCAGTGTCACCGATTTCGATTGGAAACGCCAACCGGGTTTCGGTCGGGATCTCCACCGGGCAGCGGCGGCTTCCGGCAAGGGCGGGGCGGCGGGTCCGTCGTGCCCGACGTGCCCGCGAATGCCGCGAGCGCCGGGGCGGTCGGCGCTGGGAAGGGGGCAAGGCGCGCACAACCTGCGACTCTCGACGGTCCTTTCCCAGTTCTTGTTCCTTGGGCGGTCCGGCCGTGTTCGACACCGACCTGTCAATGCGGCCCCGTATCATGGGTTCCATGCGGTCGGCGGGCACTGCATGCAGCGCGGAGGCCGGCGACCGGATCCGGCCCGGGACTGCAACGGAACCGATGTTCACAGCAAGGGGGAGAGAAGCCGCGTCACCGAATCCCTGAACCGGAGTGCGACATTTCGCTTGCGATAGGCTTCCGCGTCGAATTCGGTGCAGTGGGCGAGGTCGCGCTCGAAGTCGCGCTCCAGCGCCGCGGTGAGCCGCTGGTCGTAGATCACGGCGTTGAGTTCGTAATTGATGCTGAAGCTGCGGATGTCCAGGTTCGCCGAGCCGATCGAGCAGACTTCGGAGTCGACGCTGATCGTCTTGGCGTGCAGATAGCCCTTCTCGTAGAGGAACACCCGCACGCCGGCTGCGACGATGTCCGCGATGAAGGTGTTCCCGGCCCAATCCGGGAGCTGGTTGCCCGACTGCCGCGCGCTGATCATGACCTTGACGTCGACTCCCGACAGGGCGGCCGTGCTCAGGGCTTCGGCAATGGTCGCGTCGGGGATGAAAAAGGGGGACTGCAGCCGAACCTGCCGCTGCGCCGAGACGATCATGAGAGCGTAGAGCTGCCGGATCGCCGCCCACTGCGAATCGGGACCGGAGGTCAGAATCTGGACCGGCACGTCGCCCCCCTCCGGCTCCGTCGCGGTCGCGGGGAAGTACTTGGGGGCGAACAGATCCTCTCCGACCGCGTTGTACCAGTCCACTGCGAACACCGCCTGCAGAACCGCCGCGCTTTCGCCCACGAGGCGCACCTGGGTGTCGCGCCAGAAATCGAAGCCCGGGCCGCCATCCAGGTGCTCCCGGCCGATGTTCATGCCGCCCGTGTAGCCGATCGCGCCGTCGATCACGGTGATCTTCCGGTGGTTGCGATAGCTGATCGTGTGCAGGCGATAGAGGGGCGATGTCGGCGCCACTCGGACGCCCGCCGCCTCCATCTCGCGAACGTAGGCGCGGCTCAAATGCCAAAACGATCCGATCGGATCGTAGAGCAGCCGAACCTCGACGCCCGACTTCGCCTTCGCGGTCAGGATCTCCTTGATCTCCTCCGTGACCGGATCCGCGCCCCAAATGAAGTATTGAAGGTGGATCGAACGGCGTGCGGCCCGCAGGTCTTCCATCAGGCTGGGGTAGAATCTGCTTGCGTTCTGCTGGATCTCCACATGGTTGCGCCGTGTCAGCGCGGATTGGGAGTTCCGCCGCACCAGCGTCATCAGCTTCCGGCGGCTGGGGCTGCCGGCCTCCAGCCGTGCAATCTCCGCATCCTCGCGGGACAGAATGGGCGCCAGAAGGGGAAGAGTGTTCGCCCGGAGATCCTGCCCCAGCAGCTCGTTCTGCTTGCTGAAGGCTTTCCGGTCCCGGCCGAAAAGAAAGTAAATCAGCACGCCGAGACCGGGAGCCAGGATGAAGGCAAGCATCCAGGCCAGGGTCGATTGCGGCCGTCGGTTCTCCAGGATGAGGAAGACACCCGTTACCAGGGCATAAAGGCCCAGCGCAACCGTCAGAACAGTGCCGATGTAATGCATGATTGGCGAACCCTCGTGGCCGGGCCGTGAATATCGAACCGGGACGCGCCCGGGCGCAGGCCCGGTGCGGGTGGGAGATTCCGTGCCGGCCTTCGATGGGGCGCACTGGCATCGTCGCCGTGACCCAAGGATTGGAACGCTTCGAAACGGACGTGGTTCACTGGCCGTCGAGTCGGGCCGCTATCGCAGGCCGCGGCGAGGACGCCCGGCGAGCGGGTCCGGCGACCCGCACGGCACCGAAATGAGGCGGGGCGTCCGCCCGTTTCAGGGAGATGCGGATTACGACGACGGCAGAGCCTCCGTCCCCGCGGATTCCGGCCACGGAACGGACATCGTGCAATGAAGGCCACGCGGGTCGAAGTTGAGGTCCAGTGTTCCCTTCAACTCATACCGGATCGTTCCCTGGATCAAGCTCGTGCCAAATCGCGGTGGCCCCGGCCGTTCGATCTTCGGTCCATCGCGCTCGGTCCAGTCCAGGTGGAACCGCCGGGCACCGTCGGCGGGCTCAAGATTCCAGCGGATCACGATATATCCCTTCGGATTCGACAGCGCGCCGTGCTTCGCCGCGTTTGTCGCCAGTTCGTGGAAGACCAGGGCGAAGGCGAGCGCAAGTCTCGGCGGCAGCTCGAGATCCGGGCCGTCGAATTCGGTTCGGCCGGCGTCGTAGGGACGCAGCGCGCTTTCAAGGATCGTCTTGAGGTCGGCCGAGCGCCATTGCGTGTGCGTCAGCAGGCTGTGGACGTCCGCGAGCGCTTGCACGCGTCCGATGAACGATTCGGCAAAAGCGTCCATCGAGGGCGATTGGCGAATCGTCTGGTGGGCGATGGCCTGGACCACCGCGAGCGTGTTGCGGACGCGGTGGTTCAGCTCGGCGATCAAGGTGCGCTGCAGCTCTTCGGCCGTGTGGTGCTCGGTGACGTCCTCGGCGATTCCGACTGCGCGGCGCGTCTCGCCGGTCGGATCGGGCACTGTCCAGCCGCGATCACGGATCCAGCGGATGCCGCCGTTCGGCAGCACCACGCGAAAGATTTCGTCGTAATGCCCTGCGGTCATGCCCCGCCGGAATGCCGCCTCGGTGCGCTGCCGGTCCTCGGGATGGATCGAATTCAACCAGTCCTCGGCATTCTGATAGAGCCGTTCCGCCGGGCGCCCCCATAGCAACTCATAGCGGGGGCTCACGTAGATCTTCCGGCGCGCGGTGAGGTCCTCGATCCAGAAGACAGCCTCGACGTTGTCCGCGATCAGTCGCAAGGTCGCGTCGCTGCGCCGGAGCTCTGCCTCGGCTCGCTTGCGCTCGGTGATGTCCTGGATCACGGCGACGGCGGATTGCGGGCGGCCGGCTTCGTCGAGCACAGGCACCACGCTGGCCGTGGCCCAGACCGTCACTCCGTCGGGCCGCAGATAGCGCCTCTCGTCCACATAGTCTCGCCCCTCCCGGAACAGGCATTGAAAGCGCGCGTCGAAGTCGTGCCGATCATCGGGATGGACGATGTCGCGGGCGCGCAGCGTTTTCAGGTCCTCGGCGGACCGACCGAGGATGTCGTGGAAGCGCTGATTGGTCAGCATGAATCGCCCGGCGCTATCGACCTGTGCGATTCCGGCGCCGGCCTGCCGGACCAGCGCCGCGAATCGGTCGTTCCCGGGCGTCGAATCCGCCTGCCGACCCGATCTCGTGTGACGCAGGGAGCCCATCACCCCCTCCGCCCGAAATTTGACCCATTCACCTCGAAGAACACGAGATCATGTCCGGCGGTTGCCTCGGTTGGCTCGGTTCGTCGTACGGTGCCTAAGGGCCGGCTCCGGTCTCGGCGCGGCGGGCGGGCATCCGGCGGTCGCGGGAGCGGCTCAGGAAAGACCTTGTCGGATCGAGGCAGGGGATGGCGCGGTTCCGGAGCGGCGGGGATCGAGACGGCAAGGCCGGCGCCTCACGCCCGCGACGGTCCCGGATGACCGCTCCGGCCTGCGGCGCGGACGAGAATCTTGCTCACCTCGCGCAGCCAAAGCACCGAACTTGCCACGGCCATGCAGACCAGCCAGTCGCCCGCGTCCAGGTCGACGGTCGAGAACGCTCGCTGCAGGAAAGGCAGGTAGACCGCCGCGGCGTGCAGGAGGAGAGACAGCCCGATTGCCGCCCAGAGCCAGCGGTTCCTGAAAAGTCCCTCGAATGCGCTGTGCTCGTCAGACCGCGCGTTGAGGACGTTGAAGAGCTGGAACATCATCAGCGTTGTAAACGCCATGGTCTGGGCATAGCCCGGGTCGCCCGTCCCCTCGATCAGCCCTCCGGGCAGGGAGGCATCCAGCACGAGAAGAGTCCCGGCCGCCATCACCGCGCCGACGAAGAGGATGCCCATCCACATCTGGCGCGTGACCACCCCCTCGTCGCGCGGCCGCGGCGGCAGGCTCATCACGTCCGGGTCCGCCGGATCGACGCCAAGGGCGAGCGCCGGTGCGCCGTCGGTGACCAGGTTGATCCACAGGATCTGGGTTGCCAGCAGCGGCAGAACGAGGCCGCCGTCCTCCCCCGCCGTCAGCCCGATCAGATCGGCCAGCAGCACGCCGAAGAACATGGTCATCACCTCGCCGATGTTCGACGAGAGCAGGTAGCGCAAGAACTTCCGGATGTTCGCGAAGATGGCTCGCCCTTCCTCGACGGCCGCTACGATCGACGCAAAGTTGTCGTCGGCCAACACCATGTCGGCGGCTTCCTTCGAAACGTCCGTGCCCGTGATGCCCATCGCCACGCCGATATCGGCGGCTTTCAGGGCGGGCGCGTCGTTGACGCCGTCGCCTGTCATCGCGACCGTCATCCCATGGCGCTGCAGCGCCTCGACGATCCGCAGCTTGTGTTCGGGATTGACGCGCGCATAGACGGAGACCTCCTGGACCGTCCGGTCGAGCGTGCTGTCCGACATCGCTTCGATCTCCGTACCGGTGACGGCGCGGCCGCCGGTCGCGATGCCGAGTTCGGCGGCGATGGCCGTCGCGGTCCCGGGGTGGTCGCCGGTGATCATGATCGGGCGGATGCCGGCGTCCTTTGCGCGCGCGACGGCCGCCTGCGCTTCCTCGCGTGGCGGGTCCATCATGCCGATCAGACCGATGAACACGAGATCCTGCTCGACGCGCTCGTCGATCGCCTCGCGCACAAACCCGTCTGTGGGCAGCGCGCGGAATGCGACTCCGAGCGTGCGAAGGCCCTCGCCGGCGAGCTCCTCGTTGCGTGCCAGGATCTCGTCGCGACGGTCCGCGGTCAGATCCCGGATGTCCTCGCCCACCAACTCCCGCGAACAGCGGGCGAGCAGCACGTCCGGCGCACCCTTGGTGAAGACGAGAAGCTGTCCTTCCCGCTCGGAGTCGGTGTGAACCGTCGTCATCAGCTTTCGCTCGGACGAGAAGGGCACCTCTCCGACTCGGGCGAACCGGGCGTCAAGCGCCTCGGCCTCCAGGCCGGCCTTGCGCGCCGCGACGATCAGCGCGCCTTCGGTCGGATCGCCCTGCACCGTCCAGCGGCCGTCGCGCTCCTGCAATACGGCGTTGTTGGCGCGATCGGCGGCGGTAAGCGCGCGCAGGAACTCGAACCGCAGCGCACCGTCGATCGCCCCGTCGCCGTCCCGGCGCAGATTGCCTTCGGGCGCATAGCCGGTCCCGCCCAAAGTCACGCTGCCGCTGGCGGTTACCACCCGCCGCACGGTCATCTCGTTCTTCGTCAGCGTACCGGTCTTGTCGGAAGCGATGACGTTCGCGGAGCCGAGCGTCTCGACCGCCGCGAGATGGCGGATGATGGCGTTTCGCCTCGCCATGCGCTGGACGCCGATGGAGAGGACGGCCGTCACCACGGCCGGCAGGCCTTCCGGAACCGCTGCGACCGCGAGCGCCACGCCCAGGATGAGCACGTCGAAGATCGCCGAGAAACCGCTGACGTCCTCGACGAGGAGGATCGTCGCGATCATCACGACGGCAATCACGACGACGCCGATGCCAAGAAGCTTGCCGACGCGGTCGAGCTCCTTCTGCAGGGGGGTCGTCTCGTCCGGTGCTTCCTTCAGCAGCCCGGCGATACGCCCCATCTCGGTTTGCATGCCCGTGGCCGTTACCACCGCGCGCCCGCGTCCATAGGTCGCCGCCGTGCCGCTGAAGATCATGTTGAAGCGGTCGCCGAGGCTCCTCTCTTCCGGGATCGCGGCCACGTCCTTCGACACGGGCAGACTTTCGCCGGTCAGGGCCGCCTCGGCCGTCTGGAGCGCCGTGGACTGAATCAGCCGTGCGTCGGCCGGAATGGTATCGCCCTCCTCGATGAGGAGGATGTCCCCGGGAACAAGATCGGTTGCCGGGATGCTCTGTCGGGATCCGTCGCGAATGACGGTGGCGCGCGTGGCTGTCATCCGCTGCAATGCGGCCACCGCTTTCTCGGCGCGCGCCTGCTGGACGTAGCCCATGATGGCGTTGAGAAGGACGATGGCGAAGATCGCTATTGCCTCGTAAGGCAATGCGGTTTCCCGCTCATACAGCCATAACCCTCCGGAGATCACGCCCGCGACGAGCAGCAGGGCCACGAGGATGTCGGTGAACTGGCCGAGGAACTTTCTCCACGCGGGCACCGGCTTTTCGGCGGCCATCTCGTTCCGGCCGTATCGCTTGAGCCGCGCCTGCGCTTCCGCCTGGCTCAAGCCGAGCCGCGCGTCCGTCTTGAATGCGGTTACGACCTCTTCAACGGAGTGCCGGTACGGCGCCATCTGCACCGGTTGCGTCGTCGCAACGTCCATCGATCGGTTTTCTCCGATTCTGTCGTTCTATTTCCTGCGATCCTGCGCAACCCGCACCCCATCGGGCGTTTCGATCGGAAGGCCACCGTTTGACCGGTACCGGATGCCTCGACAGACGATCAAGGCTCCGTGCCGTATGTTTTGCGGATGGCATCGGCGACCGCAAGGGCGAGAGCGTTCGGCCGAGGTGCCTGGGTCTCGCCTTCGCCGGACAGTTGCCGGGCACGCAGCCGCAGAATCTGTGCAACCTCGTCTATCCGGGTGGCGCCGTCGTGGCTGGTGCCGTAAACGCCCTGGATCATCCGCACGGCGCTCAGCGCATCGGCGATGAGATCGAATTCGTCCATGGCTCCCTCCTGTTGTCCAAGCGCAGGTCCCGTCAGAGGACGCCTCCGCGGACGGGTCCGTGCGCACCGTGGTTTGCGGGCCTCAGGCCGCTCGAACGATCGTTCCGGTCTTGCCTTCCAGGATCGCGCGCGCGTCCTCCAGCCGGCCGATCCCCGCGACTCCGCCGCTGGCGCGCACGAAGGTGCTGGCCGCTTCCACCTTCGGCCCCATCGATCCGGCCGCAAATTCCATGGAGTCGAGTTCTTCCGGTGTGGCCTGTCGGATCGGTTCCTGATCGGGCGTGCCCCAGTCCCTGAACACCGCCTCGACGTCCGTCAGCATCAGGAACGCGTCGGCGGAGACTTCCTCTGCGAGCAGCCCGGCGGCGCGATCCTTGTCGATAACCGCCTCGACGCCCTCCAGCCTTCCGGTTTCCGACCGCGTCACCGGAATGCCGCCGCCGCCCGCGGCGATGACGATGATACCGGCCTCAACCAGGAGCCGGATGGTCCGGATCTGGGTGATGTGCAGCGGCACGGGCGATGGCACCACCCGGCGCCAGTGGCCCGGCGACTCCGCGACCATCGCCCAACCCTTCTCGGCGCGAATCCGAGCCGCCTCCGCCTCCGTATAGATCGGGCCGATCGGCTTCGTCGGTTCGGTGAATGCCGGGTCGTTCTCGTCGACCTCCACCTGGGTCAGAAGGGTGGCGCACCGTGCCCCGGCCGGCAGCGCGTTCATCAGCTCCTGCTCGACAAGGTAGCCGATCATGCCCTCGCTCTCGGCGCCTAGGACGTCGAGCGGATAGGGCGGGACTTTCTTGTAGGCGCTGGCCTGCAAGGCCAGCAGGCCGACCTGCGGGCCGTTGCCGTGGGCCACCACGATGTCATGGTCGCGGGCGAGGTCGGCAAGCGCGGCCGCTGCCACGCGCACGTTGCGGCGCTGCACCTCGGCCGTCATCGGCTCGCCGCGCTTGAGGAGCGCGTTCCCGCCGAGCGCTACGACGATTCGCATGCCCGTCAGCTCCCGATGGTGGCGACAAGCACCGCCTTGATCGTGTGCATGCGGTTCTCGGCCTGATCGAAGACGACGGAGGCAGGGGACTCGAACACCTCGTCGGTCACCTCCATGGCCTCGATGCCGAACTGCTGGAAGATCCTCTCTCCCACCTCGGTCTCCCGGTTGTGGAAGCTCGGCAGGCAATGCATGAACTTGGCGTGCCGGTTGCCGGTTGCCTTCATCACCTCGGCGGTCACGCGATAGGGCTCGAGCAGCCTGATCCGCTCGGCCCAGGCCTCCTCCGGCTCCCCCATCGACAGCCAGACGTCGGTGTAGACGTAGTCGCAGCGGTCAACCGCTTCCGTCACGTTCTCGGTCAGCGTGATGCGTGCCCCGGTGCGCTCCGCAATCTTGCGGCACGTCTCGACGAGTTCGGGGTCGGGCCAGCAGGCCTTGGGCCCACCCAGACGGATGTCCATACCGATCTGGGCCGCGCCGACCATCAGCGAGTTCCCCATGTTGTTGCCGACATCCCCCAGGAAGCAGAAGGCGATGTCGGAGAGGTGCTTGTGGGTGTATTCGCGCATGGTCAGGAAGTCGGCCAGGACCTGCGTCGGATGGAACTCGTCGGTCAGGCCGTTGTAGACCGGTACGCCGGCATAGGCGGCGAGCTCCTCGGCGACCGCTTGGCCGAAGCCGCGGTACTCGATGGCGTCATAGATTCGGCCGAGCACCCGTGCCGTGTCCTTCATCGACTCCTTGTGGCCGATCTGCGTGCCGCTTGGTCCGAGATAGGTGACGTGCGCGCCCTGATCGTAGGCCGCGACCTCGAAGCCCGTGCGGGTGCGCGTCGAGCTCTTCTCGAAGATCAGGGCGATCTCCTTGCCCTTCAGCCGCTGCTCCTCGTAGCCGCCGTACTTCGCTGCCTTGAGCGAGGCGGCAAGCCCCAGGAGGAATCGGATTTCGTCGGGCGTGAAATCGAGCAGCTTCAGAAAGCTCCGACCGTACAGGTTAACGGACATGATCGATCCTCGATATCACAGGTTGCGGCGTCACGCGGGATCGCGGACCAGCGGGCAGGTCATGCAGTGCCCGCCGCCGCGGCCGCGGCTGAGTTCGCTGCCGGGCATGGTGATGACCTCCACGCCGGCCTTCCTGAGCTGCGTGTTCGTGTAGACGTTGCGGTCATAGGCGAGAACCACGCCCGGCTCGATCGCGACGACGTTGTTGCCATCGTCCCACTGTTCCCGCTCGGCCTGGTAGGCATCGCCTGCGGTCTCCACGACTCTCAGCTTTGGCAGGCCAAGCGCCTCCGCGATGACCTCTATCAAGGGGCGCTCCTCGGCACGCGCGTCGATCGTCCCCTCGCGATCGCCGGGACGCAGGGAGAATGCCTGGATGCCGTCAACCACCTCCGCGAAGGCGGTGACGAGATCGCGGTCACAAAAGGTAAGTACGGTATCGAGGTGCATGCTCGACCGCTGGATGGGCAGCTTGCAGGCGATCACGCGCTCCGCGGCACCCTGGGCAAAGAGTGCGCGCGCGATCTGGCCGATGGCCTGCGCCGTCGTCCGCTCGCCCATGCCGATCAGCACCGTGCGGTTGCCGATCGGCATGACATCGCCGCCTTCGGCGCGGGCCGGACCGAAGTTGCGGTCGGGGTCGCCCCACCAGACCGGGAAGCCCGCGTCGCGGAAGTCCGGGTGGAAGCGATAGATCGCGGCTATGTTGACCGTCTCCGGTCGGCGCGCGGCCCACCGCATCGGATTGAGCGTGACGCCCTCGTAAATCCAGCAGGTCGCGTCGCGGGTGAAGATGTGGTTCGGCAGCGGCGGAAGGATGAAGTCCTCGGGCCTCGTGATCGCCGCCAGCAGGCTCTTCGTCTCGATCGGCAGCTCCGCCCGGCTCATGCCGCCGATCAGGATGTTGGACAGCGCATCGGCATCGATCTCGGACAGATACGCTCGCAGATCCTCGGCAAGGCCGACACCGACCGTGTCGTCGTTGACGCGCCGCTCGAGCAGCCAACGCCGCGCCTCGGCATCCTTCATGGTTTCGGCGAGCGCTTCCCGCAAGAAAACCACCTCGACTCCGCGATGGCGCATGGCATCCACGAAGGTCATGTGCTCGATCCGGGCCTGCTTCACCCAGATGACGTCGTCGAACAGCAGCGCATCATGGTTCGACGGGGTAAGGCGGGCCAGGGCCGTGCCGGGCCGATGGACGAGAACCCGGCGAAGCTTTCCGACCTCGGAATGGACGCCGTAGGTGATCGACATGGAAACCTCCTTCAGGCGGCAAGGGCGGCGATGCTCAGGCACGCCATGATGATGACCGTGAGGATCAGGAGCAGCGGCCACATGAAGGCGAGCCACCGCTCGTAGGGCACGCGGCCAATGGCAAGCGCGCCCATGACCACAGCGAAGGTGGGGTTGATGAGGTTCACCAGTCCGTTCGCCGACTGGTAGGCCGTGACGACGAGGTCGCGGCCGACGCCGGCAAAGTCCGCAACGGGCGCCATGATCGGCATGGAGAGGACGGCGAGACCGGAAGACGAGGGCACGAAGAAGGAAAGAATGACCTCGATCCAGTAGATGACGTTGATGAAAACGACGCTCGACAGGCCCGCAACCGAGACCTCCGCCCAGTGCAGGATCGTGTCCGTGATGTGGCCCGCATCCATGATGACGACGATGCCCCGGGCGAGGCCGATGATCAGCGCGACCCCCAGAAGGTCGCGGGCGCCATCGACGAAGGCATCGACGAACCGCTGCTCTCCCGGCCGGGCGATGAGGCCGACCAGAATCGCGGAGGCGAGGAACAGCCCGCTCATTTCCGCCATCCACCAGCCGCCCTTGAGCACGCCCCAGATCATGACGACAAAGGTGAGACCGAAGATGGCGAGCACGATCTTGTGAAGGCCGGTGAACTCGACCGACTCTGTCGCGTCGCGGCCCTTCAGGAAATGCGCTTCGTTCTCGGCTTTGCGGTCGGCGACGATCGATTTCGTCGGGTCCCGGCGCACGCGCTCGGCATAACGCATCACATAGGCCACGCAGGCAAGCCAAGTGAGGCCAAGAATCACGAAGCGCAGCACGATGCCGTTGGTGAAGGGAATACCCGCGGCGTTCGAAGCGATCACGGTGGCGAAGGCGTTGACGGTGGAGCCGAGCACGCCCACGCCGGCGCCGAGCAGGATGATCGCGACGGCGGTTGCCGCGTCGTAGCCCGCGGCGATCATGATCGGGAGGAGCAGCGGGTAGAAGGCAAGCGTCTCCTCGGCCATCCCGTAGGTCGTGCCGCCGAAGGCGAACAGCGCCATCAGCACGGGGATCATCCACTTCTCCCGCCCGCGGAGGGCCATCATGGCCTGCGTGATGCCCGCGTTGATGGCGCCCGTCGATGCGACGACGCCGATGAAGCCGCCGATGACCAGGACGAACAAGGCGACGTCGATCGCGTTTGCCTCGTAGCTCTCGGGGTCGTAGAAGCCGGCGATCGGCGCGAGGATAACGTCGAATATGCCTTGCGGGTTTGGCTCGGTGGTCCCGTAGGTGCCGGCAATTGGCACCTCGCGGCCCAGCTCCTCGCTAAAGGTCCGTTTGTACTGGCCCGCCGGAACGATCCAAGTGAGGATCGCGACAAAAACGATCAATCCAAACAGAATGGTGTAGGCCGATGGAAATCGGAACCGTCCGGCGGAGGGATCCTCGGTCGTGGTGCTCATGGACTGCCTCGCGATTTCTTCCTGTTGTCGGTCGATGCATCGGCGACTTTTCTTCTCCCTTCAAAGCGCCGGCACTACCTTTATTAGGGAACCGCTCAGCCAAGACCTTGATTCAGCTCAATCCAGCGCGGATTCAGGCTGGTATTCCTTGCTCCCGGGTTTTCAACAACGCGCGGCCGTCTGCTTCAGATGACCACGACTGATCGACCTTGCGACGCCAAGGGGCCGACGTCCTTCGCATCGGCGATTCCGCCGGGCCGTCTCTGCCAGAACGAGGGCGGCCGCTGGATGGTTCCGTCGTGGGTGTTCCACTCGTTTCAGAGCTTTCGTCCGTCGCCCGACCTCCGCCTGTTCCTGAGCCACGCCACCAGGGATGGCCAGAACGCCGCGGCCGCGACGAGGAGCGAGATCAGCAGGAGCGATACCGCCATCTGGACCACGCCGAAACTGGCGGATTCGCGGGCCACGAACCAGCCGGCGATGGCGCCCGCCAGCGCCATCACGATCCGAACGAGCCAAGTCAGCATCGTTTGAGCTCCTTCAATCCTCGCCGCCGCCGGCGTTGGGTCTCGTGCCGCATCTCGCGGGCTTACCCCATGGTGCCGACCGTGGCGCGGAAACGCGCGAGCGCGTAGCTGAAGAAGGCCGCACCGATCACGGCGAGCGCGAGGAACTGCGGCCAGACCACCGCCAGGCCCGCACCGCGGTAGAGGATGGCCTGCGCCAGCATCACGAAATGCGTCGTGGGGGCAGCCAGCATCACGAACTGTACGAACTCGGGCATGCTCTCCCGCGGCGTCAGCCCGCCCGACAGCATTTGCAGCGGCAGCATCACCAGGATCAGCAGGAGACCGAACTGCGGCATCGAACGGGCGATTGTGGCCAGGAAGATGCCCATCGAAGTCGTGGCGAAGAGGTGCAGGGCGGCGCCGGCAAGGAACAGCACGACGGAGCCCTCGATCGGCACCGCCAGTAGCCCCTGCACAACGACGACCAGCGAGAAGGCGCAAGCGCCGAGAACCACGAGGGCCATGGCCCAGACCTTGCTGGTCATGATCTCGAAGGGCGTGACCGGCATCACCAGCAGATGCTCGATCGTGCCATGCTCGCGCTCGCGGATCAGGGCCGCGCCCGTGAGCACGATCGACAGCATGGTGACGTTGTTGATCACGTCGACGATGGCGCCGAACCAGGATCTGTTCAGCTCGGGATTGAAGCGCATCCGATCGGTGAGCGCCACCGGCGGCCTCGGATCGTCGCGATAACGCTGGACAAAGGTCCGCACCTCGTCCGTGACGATGGTCTGGATGTAGCTGCTGCCGGTGAAGGCCTGACTCACGCGGGTCGCGTCGACATTGAGTTGGATCGTCGGCGTTTTTCCGGCCAGCAAGTCGCGCTGAAACTCGGGGGGGATGTCGAGGGCGAAGGTATCGAGGCCGGCATCCATCCGGTCTTCCATTTCCGCCGGCGTGATCATCTCCGGACGGAGGAAGTACGGTGGATAGAACGCGTCCGTGATGCGCGCCGACAGCGGCGAGCGATCCTCGTCGACGATGGCGATCGCCGCGTTGTTGAGCGTCTCCGGCATCGCCGTTGCCGCCGCGTAGACGGAAAAGGTGAAGGCGTAGACGATCAGGACCAGCAACATCGGGTCGCGCGCGAGGCTGCGCAGCTCCTTGACGCCCAGATGCAGGACGTTGGCGGCACGCACGGATCAGGTCTCCTGCTTCTTCAGGAAGGCCACGGCGAGCCCGAGAAGCACCGGGCCTGCGAGCAGCAGCGGAAGGAACGACATCTCCAGGTCGGAGAAGCCCAGCGCCTTCGAGAAGGTGCCGCGCGAGATCGTTAGGTAGTAGGTGGTGGGGTAGATCTGCCCGATCACCGCGCCCGCTCCCTCCAGAGACGACACCGGGTCGAGCAGGCCGGAGAACTGCGTGGCTGGGAGGAGAGTAAGGACCGCAGTGCCGAAGATGGCCGCAATTTGGCTGCGCATGAAGGTTGAAATCAGCAGGCCCATGGCCGTCGATACGGCGACATAGATCAGGGTCGCCGCGGCCAGCGTGAGGAAGCTGCCGGTCAGCGGCACCCCGAACACGGTGATCGCGAGCGCCGCCAGAAGCAGGAAGTTGAGCATCGCCAGAAGGACGTAGGGAAGCTGCTTGCCGAGCAGGAACTCCAGCCTGGTAACTGGGGTGACGTACAGATTGATGATCGAACCGAGTTCCTTCTCGCGCACCACGCTGAGTGCGGCGAGCATGGCCGGGATCAGCAGCAGCAGCAGCGGGATCACCGCGGGCACTATCGCCACCAGGCTCTCGACATTGGGGTTGTAGCGGAAGCGCGTCTCGATGGTGACAAGGTCGGCCTCGGCCTCTCCGTCCGGCATGACAGACGCTCTCTGATTCAGCCAATGCGCGTGCATTCCCTGCACGTAGCCGCGCACGGTCTCGGCCCGCGAAGGCATGGCGCCGTCGATCCAGGCACCGATCTCCACGGGCCGGCCGCGGGCGAGATTGCGCGCGAAGCCCGGGGGAATCTCGATAGCCAGGCTGAGCTCGCCCGCGCGCATGCGCCGATCCAGGTCCTCGTAGTCGAGGATGGGTGCCTGCTCGATGAAATAGCGCGAGCCCGCGAGGTTCAGGGTGTAGTCGCGGCTCGTCGTGGTCTGGTCGCGATCCAGCACGGCGAAAGTCAGGTCTTCCACGTCCATGCTGATGCCATAGCCGATGACGAACATCAGGATGACGCTGCCGAGGCCAGCCAGCGTCATGCGGATCGGATCGCGTCGCAGTTCCAGCGCTTCGCGCTGCGTGTAGCTGAACATGCGCCGGAAGTCGAAGGCGCGACGGGTGCGCCTGTCGTCTGCTTTGACCGCTTCGACCGTGGCCGGCGTGGCTGCCGCCGGCTGTGCCGCTGCAGGCGCCGTGGCCGTTGCCCCGGTCGCCTCTTTCAGATAGGCGATGAAGGCTTCTTCCAGCGTGTCCACGCCGCGGCTCTTGACCAGCGCGGCGGGGGTGTCGCTGACCAGCACGCGGCCGGCATGCATCAGCGAGATGCGGTCGCAGCGTTCGGCCTCGTTCATGAAGTGGGTCGAGATGAAGATCGTGACCTTGTCGCGGCGCGCGAGGTCGATCAGAATCCGCCAAAAGGCGTCGCGCGCGACGGGGTCTACGCCGGAGGTCGGTTCGTCGAGGATCAGCATGTCCGGCTGGTGGATCATCGCCACCGCAAGGGAAAGGCGCTGACGCTGGCCGAGCGGCAAGGCGTTCGGCAGCGCGTCCATGATCTCGGTCAGCTCGAACCGTTGCGCCATCGCGGCGACGCGCCCTTCGATCGCCTCGGCGGGCACGCGAAACAGCCGGGCGTGCAGCTCCAGGTTCTGCCGTACCGTCAGTTCGGTGTAGAGCGAAAAGCTCTGCGACATGTAGCCGACCCGGCGGCGCGTCTCGAGGTCACGGGGATCGACCTCTTGGCCGAACAGCCAGGCCTTGCCCTCGCTCGCCGGCAGCAGGCCGGTCAGCATCTTCATCGTTGTCGTCTTGCCGGATCCGTTGGAGCCCAGGAAGCCGAAGATCTCGCCGCGCTCGATGCGAAAGCTCACATGGTCGACCGCCGTGAAGTCGCCGAAGCGCTTTGTCAGGCCCTGCGCCTCGATGGCGACCGCGCCGTCACCGGTGGATTCGCGCGGTGGGATCTCGACCGGTTGGTAGCCTTGCCGCTTCCCTTCGGGCAGCATCGCGATGAAGGCCGCCTCGAGGGTGGCGGCACCGGTCCGCGCCAGCAGTTCGGCGGGCGTTCCGGTGGCGAGTATGCGGCCTTCGTCCATGGCGACCAGCCAGTCGAAGCGCGCGGCCTCCTCCATATAGGCGGTCGCCACCAGCACGCTCATGCCGGGCCGGGCGGCGCGGATGCCGGCAATGAGGTCCCAGAACTGGCGGCGCGAGAGGGGATCGACACCGGTGGTCGGCTCGTCGAGGATCAGCAGGTCGGGATCGTGAATGAGCGCGCAGCACAGGCCCAGCTTCTGCTTCATGCCGCCGGAGAGCTTGCTCGCGGGGCGGTCCACGAAGGGCGCGAGTCCCGTGCTCTCGGTCAGCTCGGCGATGCGTCGCGCGCGCTCGGCGCGGCCGTGCCCGAACAGTCGGCCGAAGAAATCGATGTTCTCGAACACCGACAGCGTCGGATAGAGGTTCTTGCCCAGACCCTGCGGCATGTAGGCGATGCGCGGCCCGACGGCCCGACGATGGGCCGCCTCCTCCATGTCGCCGCCAAGCACCTCGACCCGGCCTTCCTGCACCGCGCGGGCGCCGGCGATCAGCGACAGCAGACTGGACTTTCCGACCCCGTCCGGGCCGATCAGCCCGGCCATGCAGCCCGCCGGCACGTCCAGGTCGATGCCGTCGAGGGCGGTTGTCCTGCGGTAACGCAACGTAACGTCGCGCAAGCGTGCGACCGGTGCTGTTCCGTTGGGTTCGGCAGGAGTTGGGCGGCCGGTCATCGCAGAAGCCCGGTCTGCAGCTCGGCCGGCCATTCGGCCCGTGGGTCGAGACGCACATAGGCCATGCCCGGCAGGCCGGTCTTGACCTGGGTGATGTGCTTTCTAAGAAGCTCCGGATCGATATGCGCCTTGATCCGGAACATTAGCCTCTGGCGCTCTTCCGCCGTCTCCACGGTCTTGGGCGTGAACTGGGCGACGTCGGCAACGAAGGTCGCCCGTGCCGGGATGACGTACTGGGGTGCGGCGTCGAGTACCAGCCGCACCTCGGCGCCGAGAGCTACTCGCCCGGCGTCTTGCGTGGGCAGGAAAAAGGTCATGTAGACATCGCCGAGGTCAACTAGGTTCAGCACGGTCCCACCGGCCGCGAGCACCTCGCCCGGCTCCGCGACGCGGTATTGCACGCGCCCGTCGCGTGGCGAGCGAAGCGTGCTGTCGTCGATGTCGGCCTGAATGCGATCGATCGTCGCGCGCGCCGCCTCGACGGCCGATTGCGCGTCGACGACCGCTGCTTTGGCAGCGTGCAGGGCCGCCTCCGCCGCCGCCACCTGTGCCTCCGCGGCCCGAACCGCCGCCACCGCAGATTGGAACCGGGCGCGGTCGTCGTCCAGCGTTTGGAGGGGGATGTTGCCTTGCCTCGCGAGTTCCTCGGACCGCTCGAGGCGCCGCCGCGCGGCTTCGCGCTCGGCCTCGCGCTGTGCCACCACGGCCGCGGCCGCCGCCTTTTCGGCCTCGCGCTGCGTCACCCGGCTCTGAGCGGTCGCGACGTTGATGCGCGCCCGTTGCAGCTGCGCCTCGGCCTCCCGGCGCTGCGCCTCGAGCACGGCGGTATCCATCCTGGCCAGGACCTTCCCGGCCCGGACAAAGTCGCCTTCGCGGACCAGGATCTCCGCGACGCGCCCCGGCGTCTTGGTGGCGACGTCGATCTCGGTTGCCTCGATGCGGCCGTTGCCGCTGGCGAAGCCGTCCGGGAGTTCCTCCGGCCTGAGGAACTGCCACGCCAGGAAAGCGCCGCCGGCTACGACCGCCACGATCGCGATCCTCAACAGCCACTGTTTGGTCTTGCGTGTTCTCATTGTCTCGTTTGCTTCCGGCGTGGTCGGGTGGCGCGGCGGGACAGGTCTCTGCCTTCCGTGCCGACGCCGTGCGATTGATCGGGCAAGCGGGGGATGGCCTCCGAGCGGTTGGATTCAACGATGTGAACGACTCCGGGGAGGATCGGTTTCCCGCTACGGTAGAGACCACCTATGCGTTCACGACGCCTTGAGGCAGATCAAGGCCCATGACGTGATCGCGCCGTACAAGGAAGCCGCGTTGGCATGGGCTCGCTTCGATGCCGTCGCGCTCATCGCCGGCGCACGCGCTTTGTGGGGAACCCGCCGACCAGGGCCGAGTTAACAAGAATGGCATTCGCTTCGACCGGCCCGGTACCTTCCGGCAGCGGGTAGGGTGCGATCCGGACTGTCATTTGGTCATGGCGGCGGGTCGGCACATACTCGGTATGTGGAGATGTTGCTTGCCCCCGATCATGATGGAGAGCACCGATATGGCGGCTGACGGCGTTCCTGTTCTCGATACGCAGGCGTTCGATGCGGCCGTGTTCGACCTCGACGGCGTGGTGACCCGCACGGCGACGGTACATGCCGCCGCATGGAAGACGTTGTTCGACAAATTTCTCGAAAGCCGTGCCGCTCGAACCGGGGAAGCGTTTCAACCGTTCGACGTCGAAGAAGACTACCGGCGGTACGTCGACGGCAAACCCCGCTACGAGGGGGTGCGCAGCTTCCTCGCGTCGCGGGGGATCGATCTGCCCTACGGCGAACCGGGCGACCCGCCGGATCGCGAGACCATCTGCGGTCTCGGCAACCGCAAGAACGAGGTCTTCAACGCGCGGCTGGCGCAGGACGGCGTCGAGGTGTTCGACAGCTCCGTCGCCTTGATCCGCGAGCTTCGGGCGCGGGGACTTAAGACGGCGCTGGTCTCGTCCAGCAAGAACGCATCGGCGGTGCTGTCCGCGGCCGGCCTCACCGACCTTTTCGACCTAAGGGTCGACGGCGTTGAAGCGGCACGGCTGGGCCTGAAGGGGAAACCCCACCCGGATATCTTCCGGCACGCTACGGACCTCTTGCGAGTCGCGCCGGCGCGCGCATTCGGGGTCGAGGACGCCATCGCCGGCGTCGAGGCCATCCGGGCGGCCGGCTTCGGCCTGGTCGTCGGCGTCGACCGGACCGGCGAGGGCGCGGCGCTGCGCGAGCACGGCGCCGATATCGTCGTGCGGGATCTGGGGGAGCTTCGGCTGTCTCCGGAGGCGGCACCGCGAGACCGGGACCTGCCGGACGCCCTGGCGCGGTACGCCGAACTCGCTGCGCGCTTCGCTGATCGACGGCCGGCCGTCTTCCTCGATTACGACGGCACCTTGACCCCGATCGTCGCGCGCCCCGATCTCGCCATTCTGTCGGACGAGATGCGAGCGAGGATCCGCGATCTCGCGGCGCTGTGCCCCGTCGCCATCGTCAGCGGGCGCGACCGTGCCGATGTCGCACGCCTCGTCGGCCTCGACTCTCTCATCTATGCCGGGAGCCATGGCTTCGACATCTCCGGGCCTGACGGGCTGCGCAAGGAGCACGAGCGGGCAGCGGCGTTCCTGCCCGCGCTCGACCGCGCCGAGCGGCAGCTCCAGCTGGCTGTTGGCGATGTCGCGGGCGCTCTCGTCGAACGGAAGCGGTTTGCGATCGCCGTGCACTACCGCCTCGTCGCGGCGGAAAGCGTTGACAGGGTGGAGGAGGCGGTCGATGCCGCCCTGAAGGCCAATCCGGAGCTGCGCAAGACCTACGGCAAAAAGGTGTTCGAGCTGCGCCCCCGGATCGACTGGGACAAGGGCAGGGCCGTTCTCTGGCTGCTGGCGGCGCTCGGGCTCGACCGGCCGGACGTCCTGCCGCTCTATCTCGGCGACGATGACACCGACGAGGATGCCTTCGTCGCGCTCGCCGGCCGGGGAATCGGGATCCTGGTCGCGGACCGGCCGCAGGAAACGGCTGCGGAATACCGTCTGAAGGATCCCGATGCGGTCGGCCGGTTCCTCCATGCTCTCACGACCACCCTGCGTGACAAGAGGACGCCGTGACGGACTGGACGCTCCTTTACGAGGCCTTCGATCCCGCTCAGGAACCGCTCCGCGAGGCCCTGTGTACGCTCGGCAACGGCTACTTCGCCACTCGGGGCGCGGCGGAGGAGGCCGAGGCGGACGAGATCCACTACCCGGGCACCTATCTTGCCGGCGGCTACAACCGGCTCAAGACCGAGATCGCCGGGCGCGTCATCGAGAACGAGGATCTCGTCAACATGCCGAACTGGCTGTTCCTGACCTTCCGGCCCGCGGACGGCGACTGGCTCAATCTGCTGGGGTCGGAGATCCTCTCCTATCGCCAGGAGCTCGACCTGAAGGCGGGCGTCCTCACCCGCGATGTCCGCTTTCGCGACCGCCAGGGCCGCGAAACGACGCTGACGAGCCGCCGCATCGTGAGCATGAGCGACCCGCACCTCGCCGTAATCCGGTGGAGCCTGCGGCCGGAGAACTGGTCGGGACCGGTCATCGTTCGATCGGCCCTCGACGGGCGCGTCATCAACGCCGGGGTTGCTCGCTACCGGGACCTCAACAACAAGCACCTCGCCCCCCTCGAGACGGCGGCGCTCGGCGAGGAGGCGATCCTTCTCCTTGTCGAGACCAACCAGTCGCACATCCGCGTGGCGGAAGCGGCTCGCATGCGGGTCTTCCGGGATGGGGCTCCGGTGCCGGTGCAGCGCGAAAACCGGGAAGAGGACGGATATATCGCGCAGGATCTGACCTTCGAGGTCGAGAAGGGGCAAACGGTCATCGTGGAGAAGGTCATTGCCTTCTACACCTCCCGCGACCACGCGGTCCCGGATCCCGGCCTCGCCGCGGCCGAGGAGATCGAGCGCGCCAGATCCTTCGACGGGATTCTCGAACGCCATCGTCTCGTCTGGTCCCATCTCTGGCGGCGTTGCGACATTGTTCTGGAGGGCAAGCAGCGCACGCAGATGATCCTCCGCTTGCACATCTTTCACCTGCTGCAGACGGTTTCGCCGCACACGGTCGACCAGGACGTCGGCGTGCCGGCGCGCGGCTGGCACGGCGAGGCCTATCGCGGCCACATCTTCTGGGACGAGCTGTTCATCTTTCCGTTCCTCAATTTTCGCATCCCCGTTCTGACGCGCGCGCTGCTGCGCTACCGCTACCGGCGGCTGCCCGCCGCGCGCCGGCTTGCTCAGGATGCCGGCTATCGCGGGGCCATGTATCCATGGCAGAGCGGCAGCAGCGGGCGGGAGGAAAGCCAGGTCCTTCATCTCAATCCCCGCTCCGGCCGCTGGATCCCGGACAATACCCATCTGCAGTGGCACATCAGTTCCGCGGTCGCCTACAACGTGTGGCAGTACTACGAAGTTACCCGCGACGCGGAATTCCTGTCCTTCTACGGCGCCGAGATGCTGATCGAGATCGCCCGGTTCTGGGCCAGCGTCGCCACGTTCAATCCAGAGCGCGACCGCTACGAGATCCGCGGCGTCATGGGGCCGGACGAATTCCATGACGCTTATCCCTGGGCGACCGAGCCCGGGCTCGACAACAACGCCTACACCAACGTGATGGCGGCCTGGGTGCTGTGCCGGGCGCGCGACGCGCTCGACCGGATCACGGGTGAGCGCCGCCGGGAGCTCCGCGAGTTCCTCGGCCTCGACGACCAGGAGCTCGCCGAGTGGGAGAAGATCAGCCGCCGGATGTTCGTGCCGTTCCACGACGGCATCATCAGCCAGTTCGAGGGCTACGAGCGGCTCGAGGAGTTCGACTGGGAGGGCTATCGCAAGAAATACGGCGACATCCATCGGCTGGACCGCATCCTCGAGGCGGAGGGCGACACGGTCAACCGCTACAAGGCGTCGAAACAGGCCGATGTCCTGATGCTGTTCTATCTTTTCTCGTCGGCCGAGTTGCGGGGCCTCTTTGACCGTCTCGGCTATGACCTCCCGGCCGAGGCGATCCCGCGAACCGTCGACTACTACGCCCGGCGCACCTCCCACGGCTCCACGCTGAGTCGCATCGTCTCCTCCTGGGTCCTGGCACGGGCGGACCGGACGCAGTCCTGGGCGCTGCTCGAGGAGGCGCTGGAAAGCGACATTGCCGACATCCAGGGCGGCACGACGCCCGAGGGGATCCACCTGGGCGCCATGGCCGGGACCGTCGATCTTGTTCAGCGCGGCCAGACCGGGCTGGAGGCCCGGGACGATTTTCTCCGGCTCAATCCCTGTCTGCCCGACGGGCTTCAAGGCCTGCGGTTCCGGATTCGCTACCGCGGCCACTGGCTAGACGTCGACATAGGCCGCGACAAGATGCGCGTGTCCGCACCGGATGGTTGGGCGGGACCAGACAAGATCATCGTGCGCGATGAATCCCATCCGTTCAGGGCCGGGGAGGTGCTGGAGTTCCGGTGCGAAACGGAGGGCGGTGGACGGCGTCCGGTCGCGCAGGACGTTGCCCGCAGTGCCGCCCGGGGGCCGATCGACGTTCTTCCTGAGGCATCGGGCGAAGCGAGCACATGAAGAGCCATTTCAGAATCGGAGACAGATATGGCGGCAGAGCAGATCCGGGTGGCCGTGAACGGCTACGGGGTGATCGGCAAGCGCGTGGCCGACGCGGTCACGCTGCAGGCAGACATGGCGCTCGCCGGCATCTCAGACATCGGCACCGACTGGCGCATGCGCATGGCGACGCGGAAGGGCTACGGCCTCTACGGCGCGACACCCGAGCACGCGGAGACGATGCGGCGGGCGGGCCTCGAGGTGGAAGGCACGCTCGACGACCTGCTCCGCGACGCGGATATCGTCGTCGACTGCACGCCTAAGCGGATCGGTGCCAAGAACGCTGAGACCTACCGTACCAAGGGCATCAAGTTCATACTCCAGGGCGGCGAGACGCACGAGGCGACGGGCCATTCCTTCGTGGCCGAGGCGAGCTACGAAAGCGCAATCGGCCGCGACTGCACGCGCGTTGTCTCCTGCAATACGACTTCGGTCGTGCGCACGCTGACGATGCTGAAGCGTGCCGGCCTGCTGGCACGGGCGCGAGGCATCTTGCTGCGCCGCGCCACCGATCCCTGGGAAAGCCACGAAGGTGGCATCATGAACACCCTGGTGCCGGAGCCGAAGATCCCGAGCCACCAAGGGCCGGATGCACAGAGCGTCGATCCGGACCTCGACGTGGTGACCATGGCGGTCAAGGTGCCGGAGACGGTGGCGCATCTGCACTACTGGGTGGTGGAGCTGGCGCGGGACGCCGGCAAGGACGAGGTCCTCGAAGCCTTCCGCGGCTCGTCCCGGATCGCGCCGATCCGCATGGCCGACGGCCTGACCGCGATCAATACGATCAAGGAGCTCATGGCCGATCTCGGGCGTCCGCACGACAACCTCTACGAGGTCGCGGTCTGGGCGGACATGCTGACCGTGGAGGGGCGGGAGGCCTTCTACGGCTACATGGTCGACAATCAGGCGATCGTCATTCCGGACACGATCGACGCCATCCGCGCGCTCACCGGGCGGGAGCGCGACGCGGAAGCGTCGATCGCCCGAACAAACGCGGCGCTCGGGATCGGCCGGGCTTTTTTCTGAGCCGGATCGACGGGCGCTCTGGTCGCGGCCGAAGGAGAAGGGACGATGGCGCAAGATTATGTTGTCTGGTTCGAAGAGGTGAGGTCCGGCGACGTCGGGCGGGTCGGCGGCAAGAACGCTTCGCTGGGCGAGATGATTCGGGCGCTCAAGGGCGAGGGCGTGCGCGTGCCGGACGGCTTCGCGACCACGGCCGACGCCTATCGCGATTATCTCGCGGCCAACGAGATCGAGCCGCGGCTCCGCGCCCGTCTCGACGCGCTGAAGAGGGGCCAGGCATCGCTGCGCGAGACGGGGGCGGCGATCCGCCAGGCCTTCCTCGACGGCGAGTTCCCTCCGGCGATCGCGACGGCCATCCGCGAGACCTATCGCGACCTGTCACGCCGCAGCGGCCAGGACAATGTGGCCGTGGCGGTCCGCAGCAGCGCGACGGCGGAGGACCTGCCGGAGGCGAGCTTCGCCGGCCAACAGGAGACCTTCCTCAACGTGAGCGGCGAGCGCGATCTCCTGGAGGCGTGCCGGCGCTGCTTCGCCTCGCTGTTTACCGACCGCGCCATCAGCTATCGCGAGGCCAAGGGCTTCGACCATTTGCGGGTCGCGCTGTCGATCGGGATCCAGAAGATGGTTCGCGCCGACCGGGCCGGGTCCGGCGTGATGTTCTCGATCGACACCGAAACGGGCTTCCCCGGCGTGGCGGTGATCAACGCGGCCTGGGGCCTGGGCGAAACCGTCGTGCAGGGCACGGTCAACCCCGACAAATATCTGGTCTTCAAGCCCCTGCTCGAAAGCGGGCGCTACCGGCCGATCATCGAGAAGACCCTCGGGCCGAAGGAACGAAAGATGATCTATGCGGAAGGCGGCAGCGGCCGCACCCGGATCGTCAACACGACCCGCCGCGAGCGCCAGAGCTTCGTGCTCAGCGACGACGAGATCCTCGAGCTCGGCCGCTGGGCCGTGATCGTCGAGAAGCATTACGGACGGCCCATGGACATGGAGTGGGCCAAGGACGGCGACACCGGCGAGCTTTACATGGTCCAGGCCCGGCCAGAGACGGTGCAGTCGGTCAAGCAGGCCGGGCGGATCAAGACATACCGGCTGAAGCAGGGCGGCAAACGGCTCCTCACCGGGGCCGCGATCGGCGAGGCGATCGCCGCCGGCAAGGCCTGCGTCATCCGCAGCGCCGACGACATCGACCGCTTCCGCGAGGGCGCGATCCTGGTGACCGAATCCACCGATCCGGACTGGGTGCCGGTGATGAAGAAGGCGGCCGGCATCATCACAGACCACGGCGGGACCACCAGCCATGCCGCCATCGTCAGCCGCGAGCTGGGGGTGCCGGCCATCGTCGGGACCCAGAGCGGCACCGAGCTGCTGCGCGACGGCCAGGAGATCACCCTGTCCTGCGCCGAGGGTGATCAGGGCGTCGTCTATGACGGCATTCTCCCCTTCGAAGAAGAGGAACTCGACCTCACGTCGGTCCCGGAGACGCGAACCGACATGATGATCAACCTCGCCAGCCCGGGCACCGCCTTCCGCTGGTGGCGGCTGCCGACCAAAGGCGTCGGCCTTGCCCGCATGGAGTTCATCATCAGCAACGCCATCAAGGTCCATCCCATGGCCCTGGCTCGCTTCGGCGAGGTTAAGGACAGCGCCGCGCGCCGGCAGATCGAGGATCTGACCCGGGGTTATGCGGATCGGACGGCCTACTTCGTCGAGACGCTCGCCCGCGGCATCGCCAAGATCGCGGCGCCGCATTATCCGAATCCGGTGATCGTGCGGCTGAGCGATTTCAAGAGCAACGAGTACGCCCGTTTGATCGGTGGGGCCGCGTTCGAGCCGCGGGAGGAGAACCCGATGCTCGGGCTGCGCGGCGCCTCCCGCTACTACAGCGACCGCTACCGCGATGGCTTCGCGCTGGAGTGCCGTGCCATCCGAGCCGTGCGCGAAGAGATCGGCTTGGCCAACGTCATCGTCATGGTGCCGTTCTGCCGCACGCCGCAGGAAGCCGACCGGGTGCTCGACGTCATGGCCGAGCACGGGCTCAAGCGCGGCGAGAACGGTCTGCAGGTTTACGTCATGTGCGAGATTCCGTCGAACGTGATCCTGGCCGAGGAGTTCGCCCGGCGCTTCGACGGGTTCTCGATCGGCTCCAACGACCTGACCCAGCTCGTCCTGGGCGTGGACCGCGACTCGGAAGAACTGGCCGAGCTGTTCGACGAACGCAACGAGGCCGTCAAGCGGATGGTCCGGGAGGTCATCCGCAAGGCACACGAGGCGGGCGTCAAGGTCGGCATCTGCGGCCAGGCCCCGAGCAACTATCCGGAGTTCGCCGCCTTCCTGGTCGAGGCCGGCATCGATTCGATCTCCCTCAATCCGGACAGTTTCGTCGCCACCGTCCGGCACGTGGCGGAGGTTGAGGCAAACGCCGCCAGGGGCGGCGCCCGATGACCGCGATCGCCACCCTGACGCTGAATCCGGCGCTCGACCTGTCCACCGCGACGGATGCTGTCGTCCCGACCCACAAGCTGCGCTGCGCGGCCCCTCGCTTCGACCCCGGCGGCGGCGGCATCAACGTGGCGCGCGTCATCCGGACCCTGGGCGGCGAGGCGGTCGCCGTGTTCCCGGCCGGCGGCAATACCGGACGGATGCTCCAGAGCCTGCTCGACCGGGAGGGCATCGACAGCCGAGCGGTCCCGATCGCCGGGCTTACGCGCGTGAGTTTCACGGTGGACGAACGGCGGAGCGGCGCGCAATACCGCTTCGTGCTGCCGGGCCCCGAGCTGACGACGGTTGAGCTGCAGCGCTGCCTCGACCGGCTGTCCTCTCTGTCGCCGTCCCCGATTTACATCGTCGCGAGCGGCAGTCTGCCGCCGGGAGTGCCGCCGGATATCTACGGCCGCGTCGCGCAGATGGCCCGGGACGCGGGCGCGCGCCTGATCCTGGACACCTCCGGCGAGGCGCTTCGGCGGACGGGCGGCGGCGTTTACCTCGTCAAGCCCAATCTGCGGGAACTCCAGGACCTGGAGGGTCGCGAGATTCGGGGCGAGGCCGAGCAGGTGGCGGCGGCCCGGCGGCTGATCACCGACGGTCTGAGCGAGGTCGTCGTTCTCTCGCTCGGGGCCGACGGAGCGCTTCTGGTCACCGCCGAGGGGCACGAGCGGTATCCGGCGATCGATGTCCCGATCCAAAGCGCCGTCGGGGCCGGCGACAGCATGGTCGGTGCCCTTACGCTGGGGCTTGTCCGCGGGTTGCCGCTCGGCGCCGCCGTCTGCTTCGGCATGGCGGCCGGTGCGGCGACGTTGATGACGCCCGGCACGGAACTCTGCCGGCGCGAGGACGTGGAGCGTCTCTTCGCCCGGATGCGTGCGAGCGGCTGCGTGCCGAACGCATGACGCCCGGCGCCGGCTGCGCCGCGGACCCCGCATCCGCTGTCGGAGACGACCCAACACTGGTCGCAGGTTTCCGGCCAGGGCATCCATAGACGTACGAGTCATGCCTAAGCTTTGGTCACTTCTTCTTCTTGCCGCGATGGTCGCGGGTGCGACCGGCGCCGCGGCGGAACCGACCGACATCGTGGTTCGCGTGCTCGGCAAGAATTCGAAGTTCATCGGTACGAGCATGGGCGGCGTGCGAATCACGCTGCGCGATGCCCAGACGGGCGAGCTTCTCGCCACGGGCGTCACCGCCGGCGGGACCGGCGATACCCGGCGGATCATGGATCCACAGGGTGGGCGCTGGGCGCCGCGTGCGGACGATACGACCGCCAAGTTCGCCGTCACGCTCGATCTCGACGAACCGCGGCTGATCGAGGCGGAGGCCTATGGCCCCTTGGCCCAGCCCCAGGCTGCCCATCGCGCGGTTTCGACGCAATGGGTTGTGCCCGGCCGCCCGATTGCCGGCGGCGACGGGTGGGTCCTGGTGCTGCAGGGTTTCGTCGTCGATGTCCTCGCGCCCGCGGCGCATGCCCGGCTGCCGGCCGGCACGCGCGAGGTCGAGCTGCAGGCCAACGTCACTATGATGTGCGGCTGCCCGATCGAACCCGGCGGACCGTGGGACGCCGAGCGCTACGAGGTGAAGGCGCTGATCAAACGCGACGGTGCCGAGCTGGGCGGCTTCGACCTGGCCTATGCCGGCGAAACCAGCCGATTCGCCGGCCGGCTGCCGCTCGACCGGCCCGGGGTCTACGAGGCGCTCGTCTACGCCTACGATCCGGACAGCGGCAACACCGGCCTCGACCGGACCACCTTCATTCTTGCGGAGTAGTTGCCAGACGCCCGGAACCGTCGTCGCGCCCTGGCCGTTGGAGGGATGCGCGACGAAATCGGGCGATACCCCCGAAGGCGTCGGGTGAGGGGGCGGTCACGGCCGGCGTTCCGAGGAGAAGTGGCGCTTGAGGTAGGAAAGGATGGTTTCCCTTGTTTCGGGATCCTGCTCCGGCATGCCCTGTTCCTCGATCATCCAGGTCCACAGATAGTCCCAGCGGGCGTCCGACAGTCGCTGCTGCTTGATGATCGCGACCGAGTGGCAGGCGGAGCAGAGATAGAAGGTCTCTTCCGCGCCCGGCGTGTCCGGCAGGTTGCCGAGCTCCGGATTGAGCGGCACCCCGCCGTCTTCTCCTGAAGGCGTGCCAGGCATCATCGGATTGATCGGCCGGGCCATCGGATCATAGCCGCCCGCGCCCGATCCCGGACTCGCCTGGGCAAGCGTGACGGCTTGGCCGCCAACCCCCTCGGCCGCGTGACCGTCCGGTCCGATCCCCGCCGCCAAAAGGGCCGCGAAGGCAATCGCTCCAAGATGCTTCATCGTGCTTCCGGGGTCATGACGAGCCGGACGGGCGCGCCCCGCAGGCGCGAGGCGGCCCGCCCGGCCGAAGGCGTGTCAAACGGCGAACAGGGCGATCCGGTGCATCATGTTGTTGGCGTAGCCCCGCGGGTTCCAGCCCGGCACGACCGGCGGCTGCATGACGCCGTCCTGATCGGTCGCCCGTGCCCAGACCTCGTAATAGCCCGCTTCCGGAAGGGTGATCTCGGCTCGCCAGCGCTGCCAAGCGTATTTGTTCGGCGGCGGGTCGAGCCTCGCTTCCTGCCAAGTTTGCCCGAAGTCGATCGAGACATGCATGGCCCGGACGTCGCCCTTGCCGGCCCAGGCGTGGCCGCGCACCTCCGCAGGTTGGCCGGCCGGCACCTGGACGCCCGTCCGCGGGAAGGTGATCAGCGACTTCACCGGCATCACGGTGAGGATCTCCATGTCGGATTCCGGCACTTCCGTTCCTGGCGCGACCGGATAGGCGGGCATGCGGTAGGAATAGCCGGTCATCTTCGGACCGTCATGCTCCCGGTCGCGCACCCAGATGCGCGTCAGGAACTTCTGCGAGGCCGAGCCCGGATAGCCGGTGATGATCAGGCGCAGCGGGAAGCCGTGGAGCGCCGGGATCGGCTGGCCGTTCATCTGCCAGGCGATCATGTTCTCCGGCTCCATCGCCTTCTCGATCGGCACGCCGCGGGAGATCACGACCTTCTCCGGATCGCCGGACAGATCCACGTCGTTGCCGTAATGACCGGTGTAGACGGCGCTGGGCTTGACGCCGGCGGCGTCGAGCACGTCCTTCAACCGGACACCGGTCCACTCCGGGCAGCCGATCGCGCCGACGGTCCACTGGTTACCCGACGCGCCCGGTTGGAAGAACGCGCGGCCGTTGCCGCCGCATTCGATCCAGAGCCGCTGCGTCACGGTCTCGAAGTTGTTCTTCAGATCGTCGATCGTGAGGGTCAGCGGATTCTCGACTTCCCCATCGATCGTCAGCGTCCAGCCCTCGGCGTTCTGGTCCAGCGCGGTCTGCGGCACCAGGCCGTTGAAGCGGATGAACATGCGCTCGTAGGGCGTGACGTCGTCGTCCAGGAGGTGAGGCGGCGTTTCAGCGTTGAGCGGACGGTCGTTGAGGACCGTAAGCCCGTCCTTTTCCTTCAACAGATCGGTACCGGTGTCCTGTGCGAAGGCCGCCGGCATCAGCCCCGCCGGCATGTTGCGGTGGAACGGGATGGTGGCGCCGAGCATCGCCCCCATGGTGGCAAGGCCCGCGCCCTTCAAGAAGCCGCGGCGGTCGGCGTGAGCGCGCCGACCGAAGACGATCCAGTCTGCCTCATGCGGCCGTTCCGCGTAGATCCGGCGGATCTCGTCCGGCGTGTGCACCGGCCTTACGTCGTCTGTTCCGTCAAGATGAGACATGTGCGCTTCCTCCCCGAATTCCGTCTGATCGGCTTTGTCTGGTCGGCGCCGGGCGCAAGCATCCCGGGGGCGCCCTCAAGAAAAGACGCGGCGGGTCCCGGATTTATTCCAGGGCTCGTTCCGGCGCCGCCGTTCAGGCGGTGCAGGGGGCATCCGCCGCCTCGTCCTCGATTCCGGCAAGGCGCGTCTCGGGTCCGGTGCGCGTCAACCGCTCGAGATAGCCGGCGATGGCCGTCAGGCGGCGCTCGTCCATATCTCGGGCCAGGACGGCGTAGCCCGTATCGCCGACCCGCCAGGTGAAGCTGTGGGTCTCCGCGGCACGGCGCTCGGTGAGATCCGCGGGCATACCTTCGGGTGCCGGGCCGATCCACAGCCCGAGCCGGCAGCCGTTGACGCCGACATAGCCGACATAAAGCCCCGGCATGCGCCCGGAGGCGTCGACCGCCAGATGCGCCACGGACAGGCCGGCGGGACCGAGGTCCGGCACCCGCCCGGGGCCGTCGGCCGCGCTGGCCAGCACGATCGCATCCCCATCGATTGGTTCCGGATGCGGATCGTCCGCAAGCCAGCCGACATGTCGCGCCTCGATCGCCGCCAGCCAGACCCCCGTCGCGTGCGAATTCGGCACAAGCGACCAACTCGCCAGACCGATCACGACCGCAAGCAGAAGGCTGGCGGCGATCGCGGGCCGGTGCCGGCCAAACCGGGACACCGGCCGGACGGCCGGTCGCGGCAGCCGGATCGGTGGCACTTCGGTGGGGTCGACGGCCAAAGCATCGCCCGTGGCGGCCTTCAGGCGGGCGAGCGCGGCGACTTCGGCCGCAAGCTTGGCGTCCGCGGCGATCGCGGCGGCGATCTCGGCCGCAGCACCCGGAGGCAATTCGCCGTCGATATAGGCGTTGAGGTCGGTCCAGCTCGGTTTGGTCATATCGGTCGTTCACTCCGGCCCGCGTCTGGCGCGCAGCGGCCGCACGTTGGTTTCGCCGATCATCTCCAGCAGCGTCCGGCGGGCCCGGCTCAACCGGCTCATCACCGTGCCGGTCGGCACGCCCAGAATGGCCGCGGCCTCGGCGTAGGAGAAGCCCGCGACATCGACCAGGGCGATGATGTCCCTGTGGGTTGCCGGCAGCCGGCCGATCGCCTGCCGGACCGTGATCGCGTTGATGAGACGGTCATCCTGGCCCCAATATTCCGAATGATCCTGTGTCGGCTCGGAGAAGTTCGCCACGAAATCCAGGCGGTCGCCCCGGTGCCGGTCGATCCAGCTGTTGCGCAGGATGCGGAAGAGCCAGGCCCGAAGCGCGGCGCCGTCCATTGGCGCGGCCGTCGTCGAGAGCGCCTTGACGGCGCATTCCTGCAAGAGGTCCTGTGCCGTATCGCGGTCGCCCGTCAGGCTGAGCGCGTAGCCGTAGAGCCGCGCCATGTGCCGCTGGAGCTCTCGCTCGATCGGGTCCGCCACGATGCCTCCGCCCGGAATGGTGTCCCGGTACCATAGCGCCGAACGCGCCGGTCTTCCGACGCCCTTTTCCCGTCCGGCTCGGCGGTCGCCCTGCCCGGTCGTCCGCCATCGTCGACCTGCCTTCCTCGACAGGAGCGGGTCGGGGCATGGCCATCTCCGCGGGCAGCACGGACGAGCGAAATCGGCACGCGGAGACCTTCGCAGCTGGCATGCCCGACCCAGAGTCGTTTGGTCACGAGAGACGTAAGGGAAAGCCACGGGAGCCCGCGCTGCGCCCGCCGTAGGTCGGCTGATGAGCCGGTCACTCTGACGGGATGCCGACGCCAAGCGGCTATGCGACGACCTCCTCGGTCGGACGGCGCGGCGCCGCGGCAATTTCCGGCCCGTATCCGAATCGCAGCAAGAGCTGCGGCACGCCGGCGGCGCCGAAGGCCTCGCCGACTTGCGGTCGCAGATGCGGGATCTCGACGGGCGGGCTGAGGAAGGAGGCGGAAATCCCGCTCGCCGTCGCAACCAGCAGCGCCCGCTGCAGCGCCTGGCCCGCGGCAAGCCAAGCCCTGCGGTCGTCCTCCGGCGTCGTCAGGAGTGCCAGGGCGGGTGCCGCTTCGGCGCGGGAACGGGCCACGATCGCGGCCTCCGCGTCGCTCGTGAGCGTGCGCGACGCCGCAGCCGCGATCGCGTGCGCAACCTCCGGTTGATTGACCGGCTCGGGCGTATATCCGGCCGCGCCCAGGCGCCACCGTGCCTCGCCTTCCCGCTGCTGCGCCTCGCCGATCCGCCGCCACGCCCATTCGATCAGTTCGCGCCGGAAGGCCGGGTTGCCGAGGTGGATCAGCTCCGCATCGGCGATCAGCGCCGCCACGCGGTCTCTCGCTTCGCCCGCCTCGAGAAGAAAGGTCAGGGCGGCCCCTTCGCTCGCCACCGCCGCGCGGAGCGCGTCCACGAGGTCTTTCGGCAGCGGCCGGTCCTCGAAGGCGCCCCGGTTCGTGCGCCGCGCCGGAATCGCATCCCGCAACCGGCGGTCCGGCTCGGACGGGGACGCCGCCCGCAGCCGCACCCTCGCGAGCAGATCCGCGTCGTCCGGGTCCGGAAGCGTGTCGACTTCGGGATCCTGACCGAAGGCCCGCGCTGCCACCCGCAGGTTCAGCAAGGCGGCGCCGCAGCTGATCGTCAGCTCGCGGCCCGTCGGGTCGGTGACCGGCAGCGCCCGAGAACGATCGATGTAGAGCGCAAGGGTATCGTCCTCGATCCGGAAACGCCAAGGCTGCACGTTCAGAATGGACGGCGCCAGAACGGCGTAGTTCAGGAGGACGGCGAGGCGCTCCCCGTGGTCCCGAGCCCTGTCGAAAGCGGCAGGCGTGATCTGCCGGGGATCGTCCAGAAGAAGCGCCTTCTCTTCGGCCATTCTGCCCTCCGGGTTCCGAAGCGGTCGCTGCTTGCCCAAGGGATGCCGCAGCAACACCACCAGAGTCCGACATAGGGACGTCGGCCGACCCGGCAACCCGGCGCGGATCCCGAGCGGCGGCCGTCGCGCAAGTGGGCGCTGCTCCGCGCGCCCGGATCATGCGGTCACGGCAGGTGACGATCGGTCTCGGTCGGGACGTGCTCCGCCACGGGTCGACGGCACAAGCCGGATGCCCCGGAGCCTAGCCGCGGCGGCTGCTGCGGAACTCCCAAACGCTGACCTGTCCGTCACCGTCGCGATCCGCCGCCTGGAAACGCGTGGCGGCGGTGTCGAGAAACTCTTCGAGCGTCACCTGTCCGTCGCCGTTCCGGTCCAACGCCTGAAAGCGTGCTTCCCGGCGTTCCTGCCGTCCGCCGGCCCGCGCGCCGGGCCCCATATGTCCGGCCGCGAATTCCTCGGCGCTGAGCGCATCGTTCTCATCGACGTCGAGAGCCGAGAAAATCATCTCATGCCACACGGCGGCTTCCTCGGCGGTGACGGTACCGTCGCGGTCCTGATCGACGGGCATTGCATACGGGCTGCGGGCCATGCCGAGCTGTGGCCCCGGTCCCATCATCGGACCGCCGCCCGCACCGGGACTTATCATTCCGGGCCCCATCATGCCCTGGCCCATCATCCCCGGGCCTTGACCTTGCTGCCACCCCGGACCCATGCCCTGACCCATCATGCCGGGACCCCAGCCCTGCTGCCATCCCGGGCCCATGCCCTGGCCAGGACCCATCATCATTCCTGGACCCATCATTCCCGGACCCATCCCTTGGCCGCCCATCATGCCGGGCCCCATGCCCATCATCGGGCAGTCCGTCATGCCGGACTGCTGACCGGGCGACTGGGCACTCGCGCCGGTTGCCGCTCCGGTCAGCAGGAGGATCGCGCCGAGACAGGTCGCCGTCCGCGTGAGAAAGCGCATGATCGTACCCTCCCGGTTTGTTGCGAAACTCCGTTCAGTTTCTGCCGCGGCAAGGCTCTCGCATTGATCTCGATCAACCGGCTTGCCTCGCGGCACGAGGCAAAGGGCCCGGTACCGATTGTCCGGATGAGGCGATGAGTGATCTCCCGGGCGCTTTCCGTCCAATACCGGCGCTTCGTTGCGTTGCGTCCGCGGATGCGTTCGCCGGCAACGACAAGGATCTCGGCGCGGGCCCGCTGCCCCGCTGAACTTTGCCGCCTCAGGGCTTGATCGCCACCTTGAGCACGCCGTCCCGCTGATGCGCGAACAGGTCGTAGGCCGCCTCGATCTCGTCGAGCGTGAACCGGTGGGTGACGAGCGGCTTGAGGTCGGCGCGGCCGGAGGCGATCACGTTCATCAGGCGCCGCATGCGCTCCTTGCCCCCGGGGCAGAGCGTCGTGATGATCTTGTGGTCGCCGAGTCCCGCCGCGAAGGCGCCAAGCGGGATCGTCAAGTCGCTTGAATAGACGCCGAGGCTCGACAGCGTGCCGCCGGGGCGCAGGACGCGCAGGCAGGCCTCGAAGGTTCCTTGCGTGCCAAGGGCCTCGATGGCCACGTCCACGCCGCGGCCGTCGGTGAGGCGCAGGATCTCCTCGACCGCATCGACCTGGCGGAAGTCGACGACGTGATCGGCGCCAAGACGCTTCGCCACCTCGATGCGCGCCGGCACGGTCTCGACGGCGATGATCGTGGTCGCGCCCATGAGGCGCGCGCCGACCGTGGCGCAAAGCCCGATGGGGCCTTGCGCGAACACCGCGACGGTATCGCCGATCCGGATTCCGCCGCTTTCCGCGCCTCCGAAGCCGGTTGACATGATGTCCGGGCACATCAGGACCTCCTCGTCGGTCAGGCCGTCCGGCACCGGGGCGAGGTTTGCCATCGCGTCGGGGACGAGCACGTACTCCGCCTGGCAACCGTCGATCGTGTTGCCGAACCGCCAGCCGCCCATCGGCTTCCAGCCATGGGCCGTGTCGGCGCCGTCCTGCGCGTGGTCCCCGGCGAGCGAGGCGTGGCTGTGGCCGCTCGGCGTGATCGCGCCCGCGATCACGCGCTGGCCCTCGCGATAGCCGCGGACCGCAGAGCCGAGCTTTTCGATGATTCCTACGGGTTCGTGCCCGACGATCAGGCCCTTGCGGACCGGGTACTCGCCTTTGAGGATATGTATATCGGTGCCGCAGATCGTGGTGGTCGTCACTCGCAGCAGGGCGTCGAGCGGACCGACCTCCGGAATCGGCTTCTCGTCAAGCACGATCCGTCCGGGCTCGACGAACACGGCGGCTTTCATCATTGCCATCGGTTACTCCCTCCTTGGGCCATGAAGATGCATCACACGGCCGCCCTCTTGTCCCGCGCGTCGTTACCATGCGTCCATTCCGCCGGACGGGTCTTGATCCGAATCAAGGGCCGCCCGGCGGTTTGCCGGCACCGCTCGCTGGCGCATGTGTTTCAATGAACAACGCTCGACGCTCGCCGCGGTTTCCATCGCCCTCCCGACCCAACGCGGCGTGATCGACCGCTTCCAAAAGAGCGTTGACCAAGACGTGTCGGAAAGGGCCGTCTCCCGATGGCGCGATCCGATCGACAGGCATCTGACTGGCGGGCCGGGCGGCGCGCGTTAGAAGCCCGTCCCCGCGGACCCGCGCCGTTACTCCGGGCCGGGCCGGAGGCCGTTCCCTGCGCCCGCACTGCGTTCGCTAGCGGCTCATCAGCACCGGCAGGTCCGCGGCCTCGAGCATGTGCCGCGTCACGCCGCCGAAGATCAGTTGGCGCATGCGGCTGCGCGTGAAGGCCCCCATGACGAAAAGGTCCGCTTGCGCGTTCCTGGCGGCGCCCAGAAATCGCTCGCCCAGGGCACCGCCGGGTTCGATGGTTTGCGCCGTCGCCTGGAGACCGTGGAGCCCAAGATAGCCGACCAGTGCCTCGGACTCGGATGCGGCGATGTCACCCTCCGCGGCCGTAACCACGATGATCCGACTCGCCGCCGCCAGAATTGGCATTACCAGACCGATCGTCCGCGCCGCCTCCAGGCTCGCGTTCCACGCCACCATCACGGTGCCGAGGTTGATCGCGCCCGATCCCCGCGGCACCAGCAGAACCGGCCGGCCGCAGTCGAAAAGCGCGGCCTCGAGTTCGGCCCGCGATTGGCCCGACGCCGCGTCGACCGCCCGGCCGAAAACAATCAGGTCCGAGAGACGCCCATGACGGGCGATGGCCCGTTGCGGTGCGCCCCGCGTTTCGCGCCACAAGGCCGATGGACCTGTGCCGGTTCCCCCAGCCTCGGCGTCCGCCACCGAATGAGCCGCGCGCCACTGGTCGAAATGGGTCCGGGCGGATCGGGAAAGCTGTTCGGCGTCGCGCTCGATGGCGGCCGCCAGCTCGGGAACGCTCGCGGCAAGGCTCTCGCCGTTGACGAGCAAGCTGAGCTCCGACGGGTCCAGCCGCGTATGGAGGGCCTCGATGCGGGATCCGAACAGCCGGGCAATCGACAGCGCCGCCGTGAGGACGGCCTCATCCAGATCCCCACCGGCAATATGGGCCAGAATCGCTTTCATCGCACAGGTCCTTCGATCATGGAGAGGACTCACACAATTACTTTAAAGAACCATCGGTCGACGCCATTGATCCAGGTCATGAGGCGCGGCGGGCCTGTCCCGGCCGCGAAGGATCATCCGGCCGACGCGCGACGCGCCGATGGCCTCGCGACAGGCCGGATCGTGTCCTCCCCATCGCGTTCGATCGGCTTTGGTGCTGCGGCCGTTACGCGGGGGTTCCACTGGAGAGGGACAGGCTTGCCCGAACGAGGCCCGGATCGCCGGGGTGGTACTCGAGGGCGAAACCGAGTCGGCGGCACAGGTCGAGCATCGGCGCGTTCTCGGCGAGGACATCGCCGAAGATCAGACGAATGCCGCGCCCGCGCGCGTAGGCGATGATCCTCCTGAGGAGCATTTCTCCCAGCCCGCGACCCGCCATGTCGTCCCGAACCGTAACGGCGAACTCGGCCTGCTCCCCATCGGGATCGGCGCTGATCCGAACCACCCCGTAAATCTCCGCGGATGGTGCCGGCCCGGGATCGGCCAGGACAAGGGCCATTTCGCGGTCGTAGTCGATCTGTGTCAGGCGGGCGGCCATGCCGTGGGAGAGCTCCCGAAGCGGCGCAAAGAATCGCAGACGGATGGATTCCGGCGAAAGCTTGGCGAATCCCCTGCGGAAGGCCGGCTCATCCTCCGGACGGACCGGCCGGAGCAGTAGCCTGCGCCCATCCGGACCGGAGACGACTTCTTCCAACTCCCGCGGATAGGGCCGGATGGCGAGCCGCGCCGATGCCGGCCGGTCGGAAGGCCGAACCCGGACGCGGGCGTCGAGCGCCATGACTCCTTGCTCATCTGCAAGGAGCGGATTGATGTCCAGTTCTACCACTTCGCCGACGTCGGCGGCGAGCTGAGCGACCTTCATCAGGGTGATGGCTATGGCGTCGAGTGCCGCCGCGGGGCGGTCCCGGTAGCCCTTGAGCAGCCGGTAGACGCGGGTCTGTGCCATCAGCTCGCGGGCGAGCTTGAGGTTGAGTGGCGGGAGCGCGATCGCCCGATCGGCCACGACCTCGACGGCGGTGCCGCCTTGGCCGAAGAGGACGATCGGGCCGAACTGGGCATCCTCGCTCACGCCGACAATGAGTTCGTGCGCATTGCGCCGGCGTATCATCGGCTGCACGACGAAGCCCTCGATCCGGGCGCCCGGCTTGTGCCGGCGAACGCGGGCCAGCATGGCGGTCGCGGCGGTCTCGACCTCTCCCGGCTCCTTCAGGTCCAGCGCGACGCCTCCGACGTCCGATTTGTGGGTGATGTCGGGCGACAGGATCTTGAGCACGACGGGCGTGTTCAGCCGCGTCGCGATCTCCGCGGCCGCGGCGGGCGTCTCCGCCACCTCCGTGGGCACGAGCGGCACCCCATAGGCGCGGAGCACGGCTTGCGATTCGGGTTCGGTCAGCACGGTCCGGCCATCGGCCAGCACCCGGCGGATGACGGCGCGCGCCGCCGCGCTGTCGGTTGGGAAATCCTCGGGAATGGAAGGGGGCGTCTCGGCGAGGAGCTCTTGATTCCGCTTGTAGCGGACCAGGTGCATGAATCCGCGGACGGCCTGTTCGGGCGTGCCGAAGCTGGGGATGCGATGCTGTGCGAAGAGCGTGCGCGCCTCGCGCGCCGTCGCCTCGCCGACCCAGCTTGTCAGGATGCAGCGCCGCCGCCCGCCGACGGTGTCAATGACGGCCTGCGCCGCCGCCAGGCCGGAGGTGATCGCGGTCGGGCAGTTGAGCACGAGGACGGCGTCTGCGTTCCGGTCGGACAGCAAGGCCTCCAGGCCGACGGCATATCGCTCGGGCGTCGCATCGCCGATGATGTCGACCGGATTGTCGCGCGACCAGGTCGGCGGAAGGGCGCCGTCGAGCCGCGCTATGGTCTCGTCGGAAAGCGTGGCCAGCCGGCCGCCCTGGCCGATCAGGGCGTCGACCGCCAGGACGCCGAGGCCTCCGCCGTTCGTGAGGATCGCGAGCCGGTCTCCTTCCGGGCGGGGCGCGGCGCTGAGCGTAGCCGCGGCGGCAAACAGCTCGTCGAGCTCGTCGACGCGCAGCAGCCCGGCGCGGCGGAACGCGGCGTCGTACACGGCGTCGGTGCCGGCCAGGACGCCGGTATGGGATGTGGCGGCGCGGGCGCTGTCGGCATGGCGTCCGGCCTTGATGACGATGACCGGCTTGTTGCGGGCGGCGAGGCGTGCCGCGGACATGAACTTCCGCGCGTTGGTCACCGCTTCCATGTACAACAGGATCGCCGCCGACTCGGTATCGCTCGCCAGGTAGTCGAGCATGTCGCCGAAATCGACATCGGCCATTTCGCCCATGGAGACGAGGTGGGAGAAGCCGACCCGGCGTGCCGCGGCCCAGTCGATCACGGAGGTAACGATGGCGCCCGACTGAACAAGGAAGGCGATGTTCCCGGCCGGAGGCGAGAGGTGGGCGAAGCTGGCGTTGAGGGCGTGGTGCGGGGCAATGAGGCCGACGCAGTTCGGGCCGAGGACCCTCAAGAGGTGCGGCCGTGCACCGTCCAGCATGTGCTGGGTGCGCCGCCGGCCCTCTTCGCTGGCACCGAAACCGGCGCTGATGACGATGGCTGCCTTGGTGCCTCGGTCGCCGAGGGTGGCGATCAACCCGGGCACCGTCGTTGCCGGTGTCGCGATGACGGCGAGATCGGGCGCTTCCGGCAGGCTGCCCACGTCCGGGTAAACCGGTAAGTCGTCGATGGCCTGGTACTTGGGGTTTACCGGCATGACCGGTCCGCGGAACCCGCCGGCACGGATGTTCCGGAGGACGACACCGCCGACGGAATCCGGTCGGGGGCTCGCGCCGATGACGGCGACGGAACGTGGCCGCAGCAGGGAGTCGAGATTCCGAATGGTCATATGGCGTCGTCCTGCGCTTCGCCGCAGAATAATACAGGGTGATCGTCCCGTTCCGGCCTTGTAACCGCCGAAGGCCGGCGACATAGGCTAAGGCCGTACGATTGTCGCGAACTGCGCACAGCGCGTCGACCCACGTCTTTGATCTATGTCATGGAGGTGCGGTCCGGCCGCCGGCGAATGTTCGCCGGGTGCGGGTAAGGCGATGGACCGGGCGGTGCTTCATCCCTGGTCGGCCGGACCGGCAAGGTAGCCGGCTCCGACGGGCGCAACGCCGTCTTCAGGGGATGATCAAGCCGGATTTACAGCCGAGAGGGCGGCGGGTAGGTTCCTGATATTCGTGGCAGGAGAGCGGTCTTGCCGAGGGGCGCCGAAACCGGATCGAGGGTGACATGGCAGACAGGCGACCGATGCAGGACGAGTTTCCGAGCAGGATCCTCAACTCGATCAGGGCGCTCGTGATCATCCTCGATCCGGCCGGTCGCATTCTCTTCTTCAACAAGGCGTGCCAGGATCTGAGCGGGTATACCCTCGATGAGGTCATCGACAGGCGCATTTGGGACTTCCTGATCCCGCCGGAGGAAATCGACGCCGTGAAGGCCGTCTTCGCGGCGGTCAAGGCGGGTGACGTCCCCGGCCACGAGACCAACCACTGGCTTACGAAGGACGGTCGCAGCCGCCTCATCGCATGGGCGACGACGGCGGAGCGCGGGCCGGGGGGCGAGACCCAGTACATCATCCGCACCGGCCTCGACCTCACCGATCAGGCAGCGGCCGAGACGGCCCTGCGCGAGCGCGAAGCGCGGTTGCGCTCGATCATCGAAACCGCCCCGGATGCGATCATCACCATCGACGAGAAGGGGATCATAGAGACGTTCAGCCCGTCGGCCGAACGGATGTTCGGGTACAGCGCCGCCGAGGCGGTCGGCCAGAACGTCAGCATCCTGATGCCATCGCCCCATCGCGAGAAACATGACGAATACATGCGGCGGTATCTCAGAACCGGCGAACGACGGATCATCGGGATCGGCCGCGTGGTCGACGGGCAGCGAAAGGACGGGACCATTTTCCCCATGGAGCTGGCCGTCGATGAGGTTCGCCTCAAGGAGCGGCGGCTGTTCACCGGATTCGTCCGCGATTTGACGGCCCGGCGCAGGATCGAGGAGGAGTTGCGGCAGCTCCAGAAGATGGAAGCGATCGGGCAGCTGACCGGCGGCATCGCACACGATTTCAACAACCTTCTGACGGTGATCACCGGCAACCTTGAGATGCTGGAGCCGCGACTCGTGCGGGACGACGACCGGGAGATCCTGCAGGAGGTGCTGGAGGCGGCCGAGCTTGGCGCGCAACTCACCGACCGGCTGCTCACCTTCGCCAGGCGACGGACGCTCAATCCCGAGCCGATCGACCTTGGCGAGATGGTCCTGGGTATGACGGATCTGCTGCGCCGCTCCCTGGGCGAGACGGTGCAGATTAGCACGATCCTCGCGCACGGTCTTTGGAAGACGCTCGCGGATCCGGGCATGGCGGAGAACGCGTTGCTCAACCTTGCCATCAACGCGCGCGATGCCATGCCGAACGGGGGGACGCTGACGATCGAGACGTCCAACGTGGAGCTGGACGCCGATGACGTGGCGGTGCATCCGGGGGCGCGCCCGGGCCAATACGTGATGCTCGCCGTCGCCGATACCGGAACCGGCATGGCCCCCGAGGTGAAGCAACGGGCCTTCGAGCCTTTCTTCACCACGAAGGGAACGCGCGCCGGCACCGGGCTTGGGCTCAGCATGGTCTACGGCTTCGTGCATCAGTCGGGCGGGCATGTTCGCCTTTACAGCGAGCTCGGCTACGGCACGACCGTGCGACTGTATCTGCCACGCCTGATCGACGCGGACGCCGGCGAGCAGCCCCAGCAGCAGCCGATGGCCGATTCCGGCCACGGCGAAACCGTTCTCGTCGTCGAGGATCATCCGCAGGTGCGGCGTATCACCGTCCGTCGGATGGAAGAGCTCGGCTATCGGGTTCTCGAGGCGGACAGCGGGCAGGCCGCGCTTGACATGCTGGAGCGGGATTCGGCGGTCGATCTTCTCTTCACGGACGTGGTGATGCCGGGCGGCATGACCGGGGCGGACCTCGCCCGGATCGTCCGAAGCCGCTGGCCGCGGATCCGGATCCTCTTTACGTCCGGTTATGCCAATCCGACGCTCATCAGCGATGTGGATTTCGGCCGCGGAACGTTGCTGCTCCAGAAACCCTATTCCAAGGCGGACTTGGCCCACAAACTCCGTGAGGCTTTGGACGGCGGGCGGCAGGAGGGCGTCGCGGGCGGGCCTACCGGCGCGTGATCGTCGCGGTGAAGATGTAACCCGCCCCGCGCACCGTCTTGATCAAGGCCGGGTTGCCCGGATCCTTTTCGATCTTCTTTCTGAGCCGCGCAACCTGGGTGTCGATGCTGCGATCGAAGGGCGTCCAGTCGTGACCTCTGGTGATGTCCATCAGCTGATCGCGGCTGAGCACCCGGTTGGCATTGCGGGCAAACGCTTCAAGGAGTGCGAATTCGCTGCTCGTGATCGGGACGGGCTGCCCCTCGGGCGAGCGCAAGGCGCGCCGCACCACGTCCAGTTCCCAGCCATCGAACAGGATCGTCTCGCCGCCGCTGTTCGGCGCGGCATCCCCTGCGTCGGCCAAGGCGGGGCGAGCGCGGCGAAGGACGGTCCGGATGCGCGCCAATACCTCGCGCAGGTGAAACGGCTTGGTGATGTAGTCGTCGGCGCCCATTTCGAGCCCGACGACGCGATCGATCGTGTCGCCCTTGCCCGTCAGGATGATGATCGGCAATTCGGAGTGCTGCCTCAGTTCCCTGGCGAGGGAAAGCCCGTCGTCCCCGGGCAGGATCAGGTCGAGGAGGACGAGATCGAACCGGGCCTGTTTGATCGCCTCGCGCATCGCCCCGCCATCGGCGGCGGCGGTGACCCGGAATCCTTCCGTTTCCAGATATCGGCATAGCAGGTTGCGCACTCTTGGATCGTCATCGACAACAAGGATGTGCTGGCTTCCCGTCATGGTAGTCCACGTCAGGCGCCGCTCCCGTTCAAAGGGGTCGACGCGATATGTCGCAAGTGGTGGCGCTTCGTCGTTTTCTATTACCAGATTGCACGGGCTTTGCCAGCCGCCTGCGCCGTTCCGCCGCGGATCCTTCTGTGCTCTGGGCCAAGGGCGATGGCTGCCTCTTGCCGAAGTTTGACTTGTATCAATGAGGCGGGGCAGTGCCGGCACTATTCTGTTCGTCTTGCCGCGAAGACGAGGGGCGATACGATGGCAGAGGCGGCCCGGGTCATCCGACAGGAGCATCGCAACACCGCATCCGTTCTCGCCTGCCTCGGTCACGCCGTTGACGCGATCGAGGTCGGACGCTGGGCGCCCGATTTCCAGCTTCTGACGCTGGTGATCAACTACCTTGAGACCTTCCCGGAGATCTTTCATCATCCGAAGGAAGAGAAGTACCTGTTCACGGCGCTTCTGCGTCGCCGGCCGGAAGCCGCGCCCCTGCTGGAACGGCTCGGCGAAGAACACATTCTCGGTCTTGAGGCGGTGATCGACATGCGGGCGGCGCTGCGCGCATATCGGTCGGACCTTTCCAAGTTTCCCCGGTTCCGGGAGGAGGTCGACCGCTACGTCCAGTTCCAGAGAAGCCACATGCAACTCGAGGAGCGCGAGATCCTGCCGCTCGCGCTCGAGGTGCTTACGCCCGATGACTGGCACGTGATCGGTGCGGCGTTCGCGCGCAACGACGACCCTCTGTTCGGCCAGGCGCGGCGAAAGCACTTCGATGCGCTCTACAGCCGAATCTTCGAGCTTGCGCCGCGGCCTGTAGACATCCCTGAATCCGGAGCCGCCCTCGCCTGAGGTCCCGTTTCGGACCCTCTTCGATCGCGCCGCCCGATGTCCCGCGGCGGGCAGCTACGTTCCGCGCGCCATCGCGGGCACCGTCTTGCACCATCCCGCAGAGGGCGCGCATCCCCCATTTCCGTTGTCAAGCCAAGCTGACCGGGGCGCCGCTTGCCGATTCTGCCGGGCGGCGTGACGCAGCATCTCTGCTTCCGGTCGCGGTTCGTCCGGACGCTGCCGTCCGATGTTCGGCCTGTGCTTCCGCAGCTTATGCTGCGCTGCAGCAAGCGGGTTCCCGCCTTTTGGCCTGGATTTTCGTAATGCGCTGAAATGAATGCGACATCCTGCCGCAGTTCTGTTTGTTGCAGCGCAAGTAGACCGGACTGGCGCCACCCCACATGCAGTCCGTAGCAGAGCGATGCTTCCCTGATAAGGAGGGACCTGACAATGACGATGAAGCGGCGCAACACCCTGGCGGCGACGGCAAGCGCGATTGTGCTGGCCCTCGCCCTCGGTGGCCCCGTGAGCGGCGTCGGATCCGCTACGGCGGACGAGATGGCGGCCAACATCTCTCGGGCGGCAACCGATCTCCCCGTGCCGCTCGCCAAGCGTGCCCCGCAGACCGTCGAGGTCAATCTCGAGACGGTCGAGCTGGTCGGGCAGCTCGACGACGGCACGACCTATCGCTACTGGACCTTCAACGGGCAGGTGCCGGGCCCGATGCTGCGGGTGCGGGTCGGCGATACCGTCAAGGTCAATCTGACGAACCATCCGGACAGCTGGATGAATCACAACGTCGATTTCCACGCCGTGACCGGTCCGCATGGCGGGGGCCACGCCACGATGGCCGAGCCGGGCGAGACCAGGAGCTTTTCCTTCAAGGCGTTGAAGCCCGGCCTTTACGTCTATCACTGCGCCACGCCGATGGTGGCCCAGCACATCGCCAACGGCATGTACGGCATGATCCTCGTCGAGCCGGAGGAGGGGTTGCCGCCGGTCGACCGCGAGTTCTACGTCATGCAGGGCGAGATCTACACCGAGGAGGCCTTCGGGACGAAGGGCGAGCTCATGGAGAGCTATGACAAGCTCATGAACGAGCGGCCGGAATACTTCGTCTTCAACGGGTCGGTCCAGGGCCTGAAGACCGAGCCGCTGAAGGCCAAGGTGGGCGAGACGGTCCGCATCTTCTTCGGCGTCGGCGGGCCGAACTACACCTCGTCCTTCCACGTCATCGGCGAGATCTTCGACAGGCTCTACGACCTTGGCTCGCTTGGCGGCGCGGTGACGACCGACGTGCAGACCGTGAGCGTGCCGCCGGGCGGCGCCACCATCGCCGAACTGACCTTCGAGGTCCCCGGGCAGTACGTGATCGTCGACCATGCGCTCTCTCGCGTGGAGCGTGGCCTTGCGGCAATCATCGAAGTCGAGGGCGAACCGAACCCTGAGGTCTTCTCCGCGCCCCCAGGCGTCTGAGACGCCGGCAGCGTCCGTCGCACGTGCCACGCAACCCCGGCCGTTCGATCGAGCGGCCGGGGCCGCCCTTTTCGACAAACGCAGGCCTTTTTCTCGGCCCGTGCGGTACAGGGGTACCGATATCGCAAATTGACATAGCGCAAAGAGCGACCTGTCCGGCAGCGGCAGCATTCGAACCGTGGGAGTCTCTATGGGAGCTGGACAATGCATGAAATGGTTCTCGTCATCGCCGTGATCGTCTTGACGCTCTTGGTCATGGGCGGGCTTTTGGTCATCTTCCGACGGTGGCTGGTGGCGCGCGAAGATCTGGTGCGTCGAGCCTGGGCCGGGTACGAGGCCGGGGGCGCCCGCCAGGACGCTGCCCTCGGCGAGCCTTCCGGGGAACGCCGCCCCATTGTGACGGCCTGATCGCCGCGCCCGTACGGCATCGACCGGACCGCGGCGCCCCGTTCCCCGGGCCGCAGCAGAGAAGCGGTCGAGGAGGCACGCGAGCACGTTTCTCTTTGTTTCTTGACCGTGGTCAAGGCGTGCCTCCTCGACGGCCGGCAATCTGTGCGTATTCGAGGCCGACCGGCAAGCCGACGCCCAAGCACGGCGTAGGCTTTCCGGGCTGGGGGAGGGGGCATGAGCGAGCGAACCGAAACCGCGCGCTTGCTGCAGGAAGAGTATCGCGCCGCGGTCGATGTGCTGGTCCGCGTCAAGGCGTTTCTCGCGCAGACCGACGACCTGCGGATTGCCTCCATCAACGCCAGCGGGGTCCGGGCGCTCATCGGCGATTTCCACCGCCTCCTCGAATCGGAGTTCTCGTCTCCTCCCGGTTTTGTCGAACAGGTCCTGTTGCCCCTGCTGGACCGGCAAGGCGCCCGGGAGTTAAGTGCCCTGATCGCGGCCGAACGCGCCGGAATGCGGCCGCTTGCCGACTGCTTGCGGCGAATTTGCGCCGCCGCCCTTCAGGGCGGGTTCGAGATGGTGAGTTGGGCGGCCTTTCAGGGGCTGGCGCAGGCGTTTTCGGAGCAAATGCTCCGCCATCTCGAGCATAAGGAGACGGCGCTTCTTCGCGCCGTCGACGCGGCACTCGACCCGGCGCACGCGCCCGGACTCGACGGCAGGTTGGCCGAGGCCTACCGTGCGGCCGCCGCGCGGGTGGATGATCCGCCGCCGGCCGCGCCGCACCCGACCAAACCGCGGCCAAACCCCGATCGTCGATCGGGCCCGACGCTCCTGTATCCGGCCCTCACGACGGGCTGAGCCGACCGCCGAGCCGGAATGAGAAGCCGCCGGACCGACCGATGCCGCGCTCCGTCGAGTGCATAGGTAGGATGGTGAAGGCAAGCGCCGCGCGGTGCGCCGTACGGCATTGCTGATGGACCGCCGCGTCTCCACCCGTCGCGCGGCGGTGTACCTGCTCGCTGCGAGCGCCGCCTCGTGGGCCGCAATCGGCCTTCTGCTTGCCTGATCGGGCCCGGGGCGCGGTCGGCGCCGGCGCTCCGCAGCAGATGCCGGCGAGGACCGCCCGGAGATCACCAGGAAAGGCGCCGCGTCAGGCGATGGAGCAGCACGTCGAAGCGGCGCGCGGCCTCCCGGTCGCTTCGGCGCTGGGTTGCGTAAGCTTGACCGGCCAGGCGGCACGCCGCCTCGACACGGCCCGCGGCCGCCAGTTCTTCGAGGCTTGCCACGAGAACGTCGGAGAGCCGGCGCGCCGGCGCGGATGGACCGGCCCCGGCCGGTCGCTCCGGGGCGGTTACGCCGGGGCTCGTCATTCGTCCCCGTCCTGAATCCCGAACCGCCGCTTGGCCTCGGGGCTCATCATCCGCGGCGTCCAGGGCGGGTCGTAGGTCAGCGTCACCTCGACGGACACAACCCCCGCCACGGCCTCGACGCTGTCGCGAGCGCCGGCCGTGAGATAGCCGGTCGCCGGGCACCCGCGCGTCGTCGTGGTCATGGTGACGTGGACCACGCCGTCCTCGGCCGTGACGTCGTAGACGAGTCCGAGATCGACGATGTTGTAGCCGAGCTCGGGGTCGATCACCCGGCGGAGCGCTTCCCTGGCGCGGTCGGCGAGCCCGTCCGCGCCGCCGTCTGCGGCGGTGGCGTCGACGACGACCGGCGCGCCCGACGTGAAGTGATCCATGATCGCGCCGAGAATCGCCGGCTTGAGGAGTTGCCAGTCGCCGCTCTCCTTGGTGACGGTGATGAAATCGGTGCCGAGGACCACGCCGGAGACGCCCCGGATGGCGAACAGGCGATGCGCGAGAGGCGACTTCGCGGCCTGGGCCCTGTCGCGCAGTTCCAGCGTGCCCTGAGCCAGCACCGGGCGGCCGGGCAGGAACCGCATCTCGGTGGGGTCGGTCGTGGATTCCGTCTGGATGAACATGGCTTGCAACCTCCGTCGCCGATCCGCCGCGCCGCGGGGCCCGGACCTTCACCGGGCCGCCGCTCCGATTACGCGACCGCTCCCTTGCGCTCGCCGACGCGCACGAGCACCTTGTAGGTTGTGCCGTCGGGCTCGAAGCCGCCGCGCCAGCGGTGGCCGCGCTTCTCGAGCTCGGGGAACAGGAAGATCGGCTCGCGGCAAAGGAGCGCCGAGAGAACCTCGCCCGCCTCCATTTCCTCGGTCGCCGCGAGGATGCGCACCATCGGCTCGGGGGGGTCGAGATCCCGGTTGTCGAGGTGCCGGACGGGCGCGGGCCAGATCGAATCGTCCCCGGCCGAGGCGGCGGCCGGCGCGGCCGTTCCCTCGGCGGCCGAGGCAGCGCCGGACGGCCGGAAGAGAACCTCCCAGTCGCCGTTGTCGAGCTCCCTGAGCTCATGGGTGAACCCCTTCGAGCCGAGCACATGCAGAAGCGGCGTCGGCTTGAACGTCGCGAGCAGCCGCAGACCTTGGCCGGGGGCGAGCGCCTCCACCGCCTCCATGATCTGCGCGAACGGCTCGCCGCCGGCGCGCAGGATCGGGCGGACATCCAGATCGACGAAGGGTGAGCTCATCGCGGAATACTCCTTAGGATGCAGTCGGTTGGGAAAGCGCGAGAAGCAGCCGCGGCCGGCGCGCGCCCGCGGGAAGGCGAAGGGCGGGGTTCACGTCCAGGAGACGGCGCGTGCGAATCAGCTGCAGGACGATCCCGCCCGTCGCCACGAGCATGGCGGCCGCGGCGCCGCGGAAGACAAGGGGGGCATCCGCGACGAGCGCCGCGGTGCCGAGCCAGACCGCGAGGAAATAGAGAAGGAACCATTTGACCGCGCGCGTCTCGACCACCAGGTCCTGCACGCGCGGCGTCGGCGCCTTGCCGAGAACGGGGCCGTAGCATTCGAGCCAGGTCAGGAAGGCCACGATCTTGTAGAGCTTGGCGAGGCCGAGCCCGGAGAGCCAGCCGAAGGCGACGAGGAAGATGATGGCGCCGGCATGACGCGAGAGCTCTCCGAGCGCCAGCATGACGACGATCAACCCCGCCGCCATCGCCAGGGAGGCGAGGGCGAGCACCGCCATGCGGCTGTTCAGTTCAATGTTGCGTCGCTTGCGCGAGCGGTAAAGACGAAGGATGTCGCCGCCGTAAAGGGCGAGGGCGGCCAGCCCGAGGATACCGGTCGTGAGGAGGACGAGATTGAGGTTGCCTTCGAGGCAGATCGCCGCCGCCCCGCCCGCAACCGCGATGGCCAGCGCGCCGGCGCCGAGATAGAGGGCGGCGCGGCTGCTCCGCCGGTCGACTTCCGGCGCGAGCATGAACATGGCCAGCAGGCGGTAGCTGACGCCCATGGCGGTAAAGGTGAGCCAGCCGCCGAGGCCGGCAATCACGTGGATCGGAAGGCCGGTGGCGGTCACCTCGAGCAGGTGCGCGTTGGATGTCACGCCGCCGAGGGCGAGCGTGAAGATGATGCCGAAAAGGACCGTCGCCGCGACGCTAAAGAGGCCGACGACGACGAAGCGCGCCGGCAAGGGAAGCGGTCGGGCGGCCCAGAGCGTACGGCCGAGAACCCAGAGGACGAGCGCGAAACCCACGCCCAGAAGAGCACCCGCGAGGAGGAAGAACGACGGCGCCGGCCCAATCCGCCCGCCGAGTTGAAGGAAGCCGAGGAGCAGCGCCATCAGGCCGCCGAGCAGGCACAGAAGGGCCGGCAGGGTCAGGGACTCGCCGCGGAGCGGGCGCGCGACGAGAACCGGGACGAACTGGAACAGCGCGCCGCACATCAGCAGGCTCAGCCAGCCGATCGCCACGAGATGCACCAAGACGAGCGTCTCGGGCGATTCGACCGGCACGTGCGGGAAGCCGTATCCCGCCGCCATGAGAATCTGCGCCGCGAGCAGGGCGGCGAGGGCGGCGGCGAAATAGGACATCGTCCAGCGGGCGAGCGAGGCGCCGGGCACGACAAAGCTCCTTCCGGTTGAATCAGTCCGGCGCCCTCGAATCGCTCGGCGCGGGGGACCGACGCCCGACGCGATCCGGGGGCGCCGACGGCCTCAGGCGGCCCGAGCGATCTTGCCGATCTCCACGCGCCAGACGGCCGGTCCGCTTTCAAGGTAGGTCCAGGAGAACTGGTTCGGATACTCGGCTGCCAGCTGGTAGTAGAGCGGCTTGGGGTCGTGATCGTTGACCAGGATGAACGACGTCCCCGGTGCGAGCTCGTCGACGAGCTGGAAGATCTTCTCGTGCCGCTGGGCGGGCACAAGGCTGCGAACGTCGACGACGTTGGCGGCCGACCCTTCCGTGGTGTTCGACATCTGCGGGCTCCTTTGGTCGCGTGGTTGAACTGTCTCGTGACCGCGATTCGCATGACGAATGCGCCGGTCACGCGGCGCGTTGGGCCGTGCGCCCCGGCCGCCCCGCCAATGTCGATCCTATAAAATGTATTGTCAATACATCTTATGCTCTGCCGGCCTGCGTCACGTGGCGGGCGAAGGCCCGAGCGATGCGCCGCTCGGCCGAACGCGCGCGGCGAAATGTCGCAAAAGATGCGTAAAGAATAGATCTTTGCTCTGGAGCAAAGAAACGCATCGGGCGAACTCCCAGCTTTCGGCCAGACCGAGACCTCTCCCGCAAACCAAGGAGGAGATCCGTGCGGAACACGAAGCGGCTGTGGCTCTATCTTGCCATCGTCATGCTCGCGTCCTTCGCCTGGCTGGGACTGATCGGGCGCGAGATCTACCACCAGGCCCCGCCCGTTCCAGGGCAGATCGTCGCCGAGGACGGGACCGTCCTCTACACGCGCGACGACATCGAGACCGGCCGCAAGGTCTGGCAGTCGGCCGGCGGGATGCAGCTCGGCTCGATCTGGGGCCATGGCGCCTACCTTGCCCCGGACTGGTCCGCCGACTGGCTCCACCGCGAGGCGACGGCGCTGCTCGAGCGCTGGGCCCGGGCGGAGTTCGGGGCACCATTCGACACGCTCGACAGCTACGACCAGGCGGCGCTCAAGGCGAGACTGCGGGATGAGCTGCGGGCCAACCGCTACGATCCCGAGACCGGCGTCCTGACGGTGTCCAACGACCGCGCCGCGGTGATCCGGGAGCTGGCCGCCTACTACAACGACCTGTTCGGTGCCGCGCCGGAGCTGGAGGAACTACGCGAGCAGTACGCGATGCCGAACAACGCCGTGCCGGATGAGACGCGCCGCCAGGCGATGACCGGGTTCTTCTTCTGGACTGCCTGGGCGGCGACGACCGAGCGTCCGGGGCAGGAGATCACCTACACCAGCAACTGGCCGTTCGAGCCTTTGGTCGGAAACAGTCCGACCACGGGCACCACGGTCTGGTCGATTGCCAGTGTCATTCTGCTGATCTTCGGCATCGGCGTCCTGGTCTGGTACTACGCCATGGCGCGCGCGGAGGAGCCACACCCGGAGGTGCCGTCTTCGGACCCGCTTCTTTCGTTGCGCCCGACGCCGTCGATGCGCGCCACCGGCAAGTATTTCGCGACCGTGATCGCGCTGTTCCTGGCGCAGATCGGGCTCGGTTCGGTGACCGCCCACTACGCGGTCGAGGGCCATCATTTCTTCGGTCTGCCGCTTGCCGAGATCCTGCCCTACGCGGTGACCCGCACCTGGCATACCCAGCTTGCGGTGTTCTGGATCGCGACGGCCTGGCTCGCCACCGGTCTCTACATCGCCCCGGCGGTCTCCGGCCATGAGCCCCGCTTCCAGCGGCTCGGCGTCAATCTCCTCTACGGTGCGCTGCTGCTGGTGGTCGTCGGTTCGATGGCCGGCGAGTGGTTCGCCGTTCAGCAGATCATCGACCTGCCGCTCAACTTCTGGTTCGGTCACCAGGGGTACGAGTATGTCGACCTTGGCCGCTTCTGGCAGATCCTGCTGTTCGTCGGCCTCATCGTCTGGCTGACGCTGGTCGGCCGCGCCCTGTGGCCGGCGCTGCGCGCGCCGTCGGAAAGCCGCACGCTGCTGGTGATCCTGTTCCTGTCGACGGTGGCGATCGGCCTGTTCTACGGCGCGGGGCTGACCTGGGGCCAGCACACGCATCTGTCGGTGATCGAGTACTGGCGCTGGTGGGTGGTCCATCTCTGGGTCGAGGGCTTCTTCGAGGTCTTCGCCACCGCGGTGATCGCGCTGCTCTTCGTGCGGCTCGGGCTGGCCCGCGCCGGCGTCGCCACGGGTGCGGTGCTGTTCGCCACCATCGTCTTCCTGCTCGGCGGCATCCTCGGCACGCTGCACCATCTCTACTGGACCGGCACGCCGACCTCGGTCATCGCCGTAGGGGCGATGTTCTCGGCGCTCGAAGTGGTGCCGCTGGCGTTGCTCGGGGTCGAAGGCTACGAGAACTACCGGCTGAGCCGGTCGGCGCCGTGGGTGGCGACCTATCGCTGGCCGATCCTGTTCTTCGTCGGCGTCGCCTTCTGGAACCTGTTGGGGGCCGGCGTCTTCGGCTTCATGATCAACCCGCCGATCTCGCTCTACTACATCCAGGGGCTGAATACGACGGCGGTGCATGCGCACAGCGCGCTGTTCGGGGTTTACGGGCTGCTCGGCATCGGGCTGATGCTGTTCTGCCTGCGCGGCCTCGGGGCGCGGCAGGCGTGGAACGACGGCCTGCTCAAGACGTCGTTCTGGCTGCTCAACGGCGGGCTGGCGGGGATGGTCTTCCTGTCGCTTCTGCCCATGGGTACGCTGCAGGCCTGGGCGGCGGTGACGCATGGCCTTTGGTACGCCCGCTCGGCCGAGTTCATGCACCAGCCGATCATCGAGTGGCTCGTCTGGCTTCGGGTCCCCGGTGACGTGATCTTCGCGGCCGGCGGCGTCGTCCTGGCTTGGTTCGCCTTCCGCCTGTGGCGGGGCGGCCGCGGCGGGGCGCCGGTCCGGGCGACGGACACCCGACCCGCCCGGACCGTACCGGCCGAGTAGCAACAGGAGGCCGGCAGGGGGCGCCCGCGCGGGCGCCCCCTGCCGGTGCACCGGGCAAACGATACTTGCCCCCCAACGGAATGTCACAGCCATGCCATGACCGAGCTTCGATGGACGAACTGACGATCGCGCGGGCCCTGCACGTCCTGGCCGTCGTCCTCTGGATCGGCGGCGTCGCCATGGTCACCACGGTTCTGCTGCCGGCCGTGCGCCGTCTCAAGACGGCCAGAGAGCGGCTCGCCTTCTTCGAGTCGGTGGAGGGGCGCTTCGCTTGGCAGGCACGTATCACGACGGTGATCGCCGGGGCGAGCGGCTTCTACATGGTTCACCTGCTGGATGCCTGGGACAGGTTCCGATGGGCCGCGTTCTGGTGGATGCATGCGATGGTCGGCGTGTGGATCTTCTTCACGATCATGCTCTTCGTCGCCGAACCGCTCTTTCTCCATCGCTGGTTCCGGACTCGGGCGGAGCGTGACCCCGAAGGGACGTTCGCGCTGATCTGGTATCTGCACTGGGCGATGCTCGCGGTCAGCCTCGTCACCGTCCTGGGAGCGGTTGCCGGAAGTCACGGTCTCTTCCTGTTCTGACCGGAAGGACGTGCCCGGCGAGCGCCCGGGCTCCGTTCGCTGGCACTTGCAATAGATACATTCCATGTACATGTTATGTTGATCGGGCCGATGCGGTGTCCGGACAACGAGAGTTGAGGGCTATGAAGGCAAAGGATGTCATGACCCCCTATGTCGTTTCGGTCGGACCCGACAACACCATCGACGAGGTCATCGACATCCTGCTGACGCACGGAATCAGCGCGGTCCCGGTGGTCGAGGGCGGCAAGCTGGTCGGTATCGTCAGCGAGGGCGACCTCGTCCGGCGCACGGAGATCGGCACCGCGGAGGGGCCCCGGCCCTGGTCGTTGTGGCCGTTCGCCGATGATGCGATCCTGGCGGCCGAATACGTGAAATCCCGCGCCACGTGCGTACGCGACGTGATGACCCTGAAGGTCGTTACCGTCACGGAGGAAACACCCGTCGGCGAGATCGCCGTCACGCTGGAACGAAACCGGATCAAGCGGGTTCCGGTTGTTCGGGATGGTCGACCCGTCGGCATCGTCAGCCGAGCCGACCTGATCCGGGGGCTCGCGGCGGTCGAGGCTGCGCCCTTCGGGCCGGCCGTGCCGGATGACGGCGCCGTCCGCGCCAGGGTGCTCGAGATCCTCCGGTCGCTACCCTGGGCGAGTATCGGCACGATCGACGTCACGGTCGCAGGCGGCGTGGTCGAGATCCGGGGCGGCTACCACTCGGAGGAAGAGCGCGCGGTGACGCGCGTCGCGGCCGAGACCGTGCCCGGCGTCCGCAAAGTGGACGATCACCGCGTGCCAATGTCCGTGCCCCACGGCTGCGTGTGATCGCGTCCGCCGGGCGGCGGGACCGGCGAGCCGGGAGTGCGGAGGAACCCCACCATCAGTTTTTGAAAGGAGGCCTCAATGCCTCGGATCCGCGCCTACGTCACCGCCTGCGCCGTTATCCTCGCACTCGCCGTCGTGGCGCTTGTGCTGCTCGTTTCCTTTGCAGACCTCGGTCTGAGCGGCCACGGGGTCGTGGCGCTGTTCCTCGGCGCGCTGCTGACCATCGCGCTGGCTATGGCGCTGATGGGGCTCCTGTTCATGAGCGACAGCAGCGGCTACGACGCAAGCACCGACGCCGTCGCGGCCGGGAGGGCGTCTGCGGGTACTCCCAGTCGGGACGGTGAAGCCGACAAGCCCGCCGGCGATTCGGGCGGCAGGGGCTGAGCTCCGCGCGGCACGGAATCAGCCGGCCTGCTTCTCCTTCACCTCCGCGATCGTGTCGATCGCCAGGGATGCGTGGGCGTAGGCGCCGCCCGCGCGCATCTCGGCGGCGACCCAGATCGCTTCCATCAGCTCCTCCGGCGTCGCGCCGTGCCGCATCGCCGCCTTGGTATGACCGCGGATGCAGTAGGGGCACTGGGTGATGTGGGCCGCGGCGACGGCGATCAGCTGCTTCGTCTTTGCCGGCAGGGCGCCGTCGGCGAAGACGCGCTGGCTGAATGCCGTGAAGGCGTCGTGGATCTCGGGCGCGAGCTTCTTGCGCTCCTCGGCGAGCTCCCGCGTCGCGGTCGGGTAGATGTCCTTCGGCATGGTGTCTCTCCCGTTCAGGCTCCGGCGCCGGGTGGCCGAAGCCCCTTAACCTGAGCCCCTTAACCTGTATCCCAAATGCGTGTTCCGCAAGTCCGTCGGCCGGCGGGGCACCGAACGGGGGATGCGGCGAGCAGAATGGGCGTGCCGTCCGCCCGCGAACCGCATGTCCGTGATCGCGGCTGCACGCCGCTGCGAGCCCCGCGAAGACGGACTCAGGCGTGTTTTCTTCCGGCCGCACCTCGGCGGCTTCGGTCGGGGCCGGGTCTGGGCCGTCGGGGACGGTCCGACCGGCGGGGCCGGATGGCCTCGATGTGGATATCTTCATCCTCGTCGCCGGAGCGGCGTACGGAGGACGCGAACCGGTCGGCCGCCTGCCGGGCGATCTCGAACTTGGTCTCCCGATCGAAGATGCGGATCCCGCCGATCTCCCGCTTCGTTACATGGCCGCGCCGGCAGATGAGCGGCACGAGCCATCGCGGGTCGGCATTGCGGTTGCGGCCGACATTCATCCGGAACCACACCGTGTCTTCAGGCCCGTTGCGCCGGCCGGCGGGGGCGCGCGGCGCGCGCTCGGCTGCGCCGTCGAGCAGTTCCTCCGGGGCCGGCAGGCGCGTCCGGTGAAGGCGAACCAGCGCCGCGGCCACCTCTTCGGCGCTCCGCTCGGCCAGGATTGCGCGTGCCAGAGCGCGATCCTCCTCCGTGGGCTCTTCCGCCCAACCGGGATCGCGCAGCAGGCGCTCGCGGTCCCGCGCCCGGATCTCGTCCGCCGATGGCGGCGTCGTCCAGGCCGCTTCCACCCTCGCGGACGCCAGCAGCCGCTCGGCCTGACGACGCCGGGTGTAGGGGACGAGCAGCACACAGACGCCCTTGCGCCCGGCCCGGCCGGTGCGGCCGCTCCGGTGCAGCAGCGTCTCGCGGCCCTTCGGCAGGTCGGCGTGGATGACGAGTCCGAGGTCGGGCAGGTCGATGCCGCGCGCCGCCACGTCGGTCGCGATGCACACGCGCGCGCGCCCGTCGCGCAGCGCCTGCAGGGCGCGGGTGCGCTCGCTCTGGCTCAGCTCGCCCGACAAGGCCACCGCCGCGAAGCCGCGTTCGAGAAGCTTTCCGTGCAGGTCCCGGACGGCCTCGCGGGTGGAGCAGAAGACGAGCGCGCCGCGGGCCTCGAAGTACCGCAGCACGTTGACCACGGCGTGCTCCACGTCGTTGGGGGCGATTTGGACCGCGCGGTACTCTATGTCGCCGTGCGGCTGGTCCTCGAGCGAGGTAACGATGCGGGCGGCGTCGCGTTGGTAGCGTTTGGCAAGCGCGGTGATGTCCTTCGGGATTGTGGCGGAGAAGAGGAGGGTGCGGCGCTCGGCCGGGGTCGCGTCCAGGATGAACTCCAGATCCTCGCGAAAGCCGAGGTCGAGCATCTCGTCGGCTTCGTCGAGCACCACGACCTGAAGCCGCGCGACGTCGAGATGGCCGCGTTCCAGATGGTCGCGCAGGCGGCCTGGCGTGCCGACCACCAGATGGGCGCCCTGTGCGAGCGCGCGCTGCTCCCGGCGAATGTCCATCCCGCCGACGCAGGACGCTAGGCGCGCGCCGGTCTGCGCGTAGAGCCAGGCGAGTTCTCCATGGACCTGGAGCGCCAGCTCACGCGTCGGCGCCACGACCAGGGCGAGCGGTTCCCCGGCGCCTTCGAAGCGCGCGCCGTCGCCGAGCAGGGTGGATGCCATCGCAAGACCATAGGCCACGGTCTTCCCCGACCCCGTCTGCGCGGAAACGAGCAGGTCCCGCCCTGCCGCCTCCGGCCGGAGCACGGCCGCCTGGACCGGCGTCGGTTCGGTAAAGCCCCGCTCGCTCAGCGCGCGGGCCAGATCGGGGTGAATGGATGAGAAGGGCATCTCTCGGCAACCGGATTGGTCTTGAAGGAAGTACGGTCCGCGTCTTCGGAGCAACGGGCAGGCCCGGGGTGGTGTTCCATCGGGCCGTGTTCCATCGAATGCGCCGCGCCCGGATGCCTTGCGGGCGATCCGGGCGCGGCGGGCGTGAACCCATATCCGATGGCCGGTCGGAACACAAGCGGGCGGGCCCTCGGCCATGGCCCGCCCGCCGCCGGAACGTAGCTGGGGGGCTCGCTGCGTTCCGGCTCGCCTCTCCGCTGGGTCCCGGCCTGTGAGACGACGCGTCCGGCTCGGCCGGTCGCCGGCCGGCCCGTCGGTCAGCCGATCTGGGGCCGGGAGAAGGGCAGCGTCCGTATCCGCCTTCCGGTCGCCGCGAACACGGCATTGGCGACGGCGGGGCCGATCGGCGGAACCCCCGGCTCGCCGACCCCGGTCGGCGGCTCGGTGGACTCAACGATGTGGACCTCGACCGCCGGCATCTCGTCGATGCGAAGCACCCGGTAGCCGTCGAAGTTCGACTGCTGGACGGCGCCGTCCTCCAGCGTGATCGCGCCATACAGGACCGCGCCGAGGCCGAACCCGATGCCGCCCTCCATCTGCGCCCTGATGACGTCGGGGTTGATGGCGACGCCGCAATCGACGGCGCAGACCACGCGGTCGACCTTGATCTCGCCGTCCGGCCGGACGGTCACCTCCGCGACCTGGGCCACGTAGCTGTTGAAGGATTCGTGCACAGCGATGCCGCGGCCCCGGCCGGCGGGCAGGGGCGCGCCCCACCCGGCCTTCTCGGCGGCAAGGTCGAGCACCGCTCGTTGGCGCGGGTGCCGACCGAGCAGGGACCGGCGGAACTCATACGGGTCCTTGCCGGCCGCCTGCGCGATCTCGTCGATGAAGACCTCCGTGGCGTAGGCGGTGTGCGTGCTGCCGACGGACCGCCACCACAGGACGGGCACGCCGACCCGGGTCGTGTGCAGCTCAACCGTCAGGTTCGGAATGTCGTAGGGCAGGGTGCTCGCGCCTTCGACGGAGGTCTGGTCGACGCCGTTCTTGACCAGCGCGCCTTCGAAGGGCGTGCCTTCGAGGATCGACTGGCCGACGATGCGGTGCCGCCAGGCCACCAGACCGCCCTGCGCGTCGAGGCCGGCGGAGAGCGTGTGGTAGTACATCGGCCGGTAGCGGCCGCCGCGGATGTCGTCCTCCCGCGTCCAGATCAGCTTGACCGGAACGCCTTCTTCCAGAGCCTTGGCGACGTGTACCGCTTCGACGATGTAGTCCGACGTCGCGGTGGCGCGGCGGCCGAAGCTGCCGCCGGCGAGGAGCGTATGGATTTTCACCTGCTCCGGCCGCAGTCCCGCCGCCGCCGCGGCGTTGGCCTGATCGACCGTCTGAAACTGGTCGCCGGCCCAGATCTCGCACGCGTCTCCGGTCAGCCGGACGACGCAGTCGAGCGGCTCCATGGGCGCGTGGGCGAGGTACGGGAACTCGAACGCGGCGGTCAGCGTCGTGGCGGCGTTCGCCATGGCGGAGTCCACGTCGCCGTCCGCCCGGGCGACGGTGCCCGGCTTCTCGGCGAGGGCCCTGTACTCGGCCATGAGATCGGCCGTGCCGCGCTTCTCGGCCTGGCTGTCGTCCCATTCGATCGCGAGCGCCTGCCGCGCCTGGCTGACGGCCCAGAAGGACCGGCCAACGACGGCGATGCCGCTCGGGATGCGCAGAACGTCGATCACGCCCGGCACCGCCCTTGCCGCGGTCGCGTCGACCGACCGGACCGTCGCCCCGAAGACGGGCGGCCGCTCGACCTGGGCGATCACCATGCCGGGCAGGACCACGTCGAGCGCGAATTGCGCCGTGCCGTTGGTCTTGGGTTTCGAGTCCAGGCGCGGCAGACGGCGGCCGATGAGCGTGAACGTCCTCGGGTCCTTGAGCGGCACGTCCCGGGGCGGCGTCAAGGCGGCGGCCTTGCCGGCGAGCTCGCCGAATCTGGCGCTGCGATTCGAGGCGTCATGGCGCACCACGCCCTTCTCGACGGTGATCTCGGCGGCCGGAACGCCCCACTCGCGCGCCGCGGCCTCGACCAGCATCGCACGGGCCGTGGCGCCGGCCTTGCGAAGCTGCTCGTAGGAGTTGGCGACCGCGGTGCTGCCGCCGGTGCCCTGGATGGCGCCGAAGGCCAGATTGTTGTACAGCGTTGCGTCGGCCGGCGCCGATTCGGCCCGGACCTGCGACCAGTCGGCGTCGAGCTCTTCGGCCAATATGGTCGACAGGCCGGTATAGGTGCCCTGGCCCATCTCCAGATGCTTGATGACGACCGTCACCGTATTATCGGGGGCGATCCGCACGAAGGCATTGGGCGCGAAAGCCCCGCCGGTGGTGGCGCTTGCAACTTTCGTCCCGGATGCCGGCCAGTAAAAGCCGAGGGTGAGGCCCGCGGCCGCCGCGGCGCCGGTCTTCAGAAAGGTTCGCCGGCTGGCGTTCATGCTTGGGCCGGGGGTCGAAGGTGCGGGGGCTCCGTACATGGCTCAGGCCTCCATCAGCTTGGCCGCCTCGTGGATGGCGGCGCGGATCCGGAAATAGGTGGCGCAGCGGCAGATGTTCCCGCTCATCGCGGCGTCGATGTCGGCGTCCGTCGGTTTCGGTGTCTGCGCGAGGAGCGCGATGGCCGACATGATCTGGCCCGACTGGCAGTAGCCGCACTGCACGACGTCGAGCTTCTCCCAAGCGGCCTGGACCGCCTGCGCGGCCTTGCCGGTAACGCCTTCGATGGTCGTGACGGATTGCCCTTCGACGGCGGCCACGGGCGTGACGCAGGAACGCACGGGCTGACCGTCGATATGCACCGTGCAGGCGCCGCATTGCGCCATGCCGCAGCCGAACTTCGTGCCCGTCAACCCGGCGATCTCGCGAATCGCCCAGAGAAGTGGCATGTCGGGATCGGCGTCCAGTGTGGTTGGCTGGTTGTTGAGGGTGAGTGAGATGGCGGCCATGGTTGTCTCCTGGGACGAGAATCGAAGGTTCGCGTGCCGCCGCGCCACCGCCGTGGCACGAGCGGGTGCGTCCGGTGTATCACCGGTGCGTGGAGCGCCCGTCCGCTGCCGCCGGACCCGGCGCTCCCCGCGGGGCGTCAGCCCGCCGTCCTGACGGCCGGTGCCGGGGAGTCCGCCTGGGTCGATGGCGTGTCGACCGATTGCTTCTGGACCGTGCGCTGCCAGGCGCAGCCGCCATCGCCGGCCGCCTGGGCGGCGCCGGCCATCGCCGCGAGGCCGAGTCCGGTGAGGAGAGCAAGCGTCGCTTTGCGCATGAATCACCTCCTGCTGGTTTGATGCGCGTGCAGTTTGGCGGTTGTCTGTCGCAGAACTTTGTCGGGAAGGTCCGGCGGCTGTCGCAGACTTTCGCGACGGTGCCGTTCGGCATATCTTGATACAATTCCGGCCCGCCGCGGCGATCTGCGGGGAAGCGGGGCGGTGCGTCGCCCGATGTTCCGCGGCGATGTCAGGACGCGGCGCAGTCCGCCGTTTCGGGTCCATGCGTGGTGAGCGCGACGGCGGATTCCGGGCCGCGTTGCGGTGCGGTCTGGCCAGCCGCCGCGAGGCCGATCACCACAACCAGTGCGATGATCCAGCTCGCAACGACGTCGCGCCAGCCCAGACAGATGCGCTCTGCGGCCATGCGCCACGCGTCGAACGCGGGATCTCCTCCCGGTCGCGGGCAACGCTTGTCCCTGCGGCGGATCGCCCAAAGCTTTTTGTCCATGATATCGGTCTCCTGGATTCGTGCGGTCGCGTCCGGCTCGTAGAACCGGCGAAGACTGGCGCAGGTCTGTCGCAGGACTTTGTCGAGGGGCTTTGGTGATTGTCGCGCGCTGTTGCGGACCGGGCGGCTGACACAGTTTGATACAATTTTGTCGGCGCGCCGTGGCCGCGGCTATGCTATCGATTGCGGGCGAGGTCTGCCCATGGAATCGACACCGCACGTCGTCGTTGTCGACGACCACAAGGACATACGAGAGCTGGTCGGGCGGTATCTCTCGCAGAACGGCTATCGCGTCAGCGCAGCCGAGAATGCGACGGCGCTGCGCCGCCTTCTTCAGCGCGGCGCCCCCGACCTCGTCGTCCTCGACATCATGATGCCGGGGGAGGACGGCCTGTCCCTGTGCCGTCACCTTCGGGCGACGACGGACCTGCCGATCATCCTTCTGACCGCGGTGGCGGAGGACGTCGACCGCATCGTCGGGCTCGAGATGGGCGCCGACGATTACGTCACGAAGCCGTTCAACCCGCGCGAACTGGTCGCCCGCGTGAAGGCGGTGCTGCGGCGCGCCCACAGCCTGCCCCCGCGCCGGGGCCGTCCGGGGGTCAAGGCGATCCGCTTCGACCGCTGGACCCTCGATGTCGGCCGGCGCGAGCTGCTCGGGGAGGACGGCGTCGCCGTGCCGCTCAGCACGGCCGAGTTTCGTCTGCTATCCGCCTTTCTCGATCACCCGGGCGTGGTCCTGACTCGCGACCAGCTGCTCGATCTCACGGTCGGGCGGGCGGCTGAAGTGTTCGACCGCAGCATCGACAACCAGGTCAGCCGCCTGCGCAAGAAGATCGAGGCGGATCCCAGGAACCCGGCACTGATCAAGACGCACTGGGGCGGCGGCTACAGCTTCGCCGCCGAGGTGAGCCCGGCATGAAGTGGTATTGGACGCAAAGCCTGACCAGCCAGCTCATCGGCCTGATGCTGCTCGCGCTCGCCGTATCGCAGGGGATCAGCTTCCTGATCTATTGGGACGAGCGCGGGCAGGCTCTCCGCCAGGCGGCCAAGGAGGAGTTCCTCGTGCGCACCGCCTCGGTCGCACGGCTCCTCGAGGCGACACCGGCGGTCTATCACCCCGACATCCTTCGTGCGGTGGACACGACCTACACGCGGTTCTGGCTGACGATGGAAAGTCCGGACCGCGTCGCGGCGTGGCAGCGGGACGCTTGGCGGCGGCTCGGAACGCCCCTGCCGGTGGCCGCTTCGCCCGCTCGGAGGACGAGCCCGACGCTGAGCGCGGAAGCGTCGGAGGTCGAGTCCTCGATCCTCGCGCCAGAACCGGGCGCGACCGCATCCAGCGCCTGGAGTACGCTGCCGGCCCATGCTTGGCCTCTCGCACGCACCGCACGGTTCATGCGGCTGGACGATGACTATGGCTCGGGCCTGGCGGTTCAGTTGCAGGACGGCACTTGGCTCAACGCGGCTTTCGCAAAGCCGTCCCTCGGGTCCGCATGGACGTCGCAATCCACCGTGTCGCTCGGCATCACGGCGTTGGTGCTGTCGTTCATCGCCATCCTCGCCGCCCGCCGCATCGCGCGGCCGCTGCGGCGCATCGCCGTCGCGGCGGAGGCGCTGGGCCGCGGCGAGGAGACCGCGCCGCTGCCCGAAGACGGGCCGTGCGACGTCCGCTGCACCGCCGTGGTGTTCAATCGCATGCAGGAGCGGTTGCGCCGCTTCGTCTCGGACCGCACGCGCATGCTGGCTGCGATCGGCCATGACCTTCGGACACCGATCACCACCCTGCGGCTGCGCGCCGAGTTCATCACGGACCGCGAGATGCGCGAGAAGATCCTCGCCACGCTCGACGAAATGCAGAGCATGACGGAGGCGACGCTTGCCTTCGCGCGCGAGGACGCGGCCGGCGAAGCCACGCGAACGGTCGATCTCGCGGCACTGGTCGAGAGCCTCTGCGACGATATGGCCGATCTGGGCGTCGATGTCTCCTTCGATGGTGCCGAGAGGATGCCCTATCGCTGCCGCCCCGACGCCCTTCGCCGAGCCCTCCGCAACCTGATCGAGAACGCGGTCCGGTACGGCGAACGCGCGCGCGTGGCCTTGCTCCGGTCCGGCGAGTGGCTGGAGATCGTCGTGGTCGACGACGGCCCCGGCATTCCGGATGGAGAGCTCGAGCGGGTCTTCGCGCCCTTCGTCCGGCTCGAGAGTTCGCGGAGTCGGGCGACCGGCGGTGTCGGGCTCGGTCTCTCCATCGCCCGCACGATCGTCCGCGGCCACGGCGGCGACATCGTTCTGGCCAATCACCGCGGCGGCGGGCTTCGCGCCGCCATTCGATTGCCGCAGGCATCGCCCCTGCGATCGAAATTGGAGCGTCACCACTCCACCACCGAGCCCCGGAGCAGAGCCAAGGTGACGGTCGGGCCGCAACCGGATTAGCCGGGCTTCCTTCCCGAACGATCCCTTCGCCATGGTAACACAGGTTGGCGGACGACGAATCGCCGTCCCGCCGCGCATCGAGCTTGGCCAGGCCGGGTTCCAATGGTTCGTTTGCCCCGTCTTCGACGACCTCGACCGTAGCATGGTTCGTCTTCGCCCCGCCGTAAGGCCGCCGCCCGAGAAAAATCGTATCAAACTGTGTCAACCGGCGGCTTCGTGACAGCCCGCCCGGATTTCGGCATCGTTTCGACGAAATTCCGCGACGGCCCCGTTCCATTCTTCACAGCGACGAAAGCGGTTCCCGGACCGGCCATCCCCCATCGGCCGGCACGCGAGGCACCGGCGCCGCTGCCGACGCGACGGCGTCCTCGCCGGGAGCCCCAGCTGAACAGAGGAAAATGGAATGACGTGGTCGTTTGCCCGCGCGCCCGTCACGGGCGCTCACCGTCTCCGGCGCTCCCTCGGGCGTTTTCTGGGAAGCCCCCTGGTCGCCGCCGTCGCGCTCGGTGTCCTTGTGACGCAGCTCGGCGCCTGTGCGGTTTCGCCGTCCTGGGAAGAGGGCGCCGGCGCCTGGTCGTCGGACCGGACAGGGTGGACCCGCGGGAACCGCGGCGGTGGTGATCGGTGACTGGCGCTGCCCGGCCCTTCGCCGCGGGCGCCGCGACGGTTATCGGGGCTCGCCTGGGCGGCCGGAGCAAAAAAATTGCTCCGGGGTTCTGGACAAGTCGGTCCGGAATACCCAGGTTGGTGGCCGGAGGAGGAGCCCGGATCATGGCGAGGCCCAAGGAATTCGACGAGAACGAGGCGCTTCAGAAGGCCCTGGAGGTGTTCTGGCGGCGCGGCTATGAAAGGACGTCGCTCGCCGACCTGCTGTCGGCCATGGGGCTCAGCAAAAGCAGTTTCTACGAGACCTTCGGCAGCAAACAGGCGCTGTTTCGGGAGGCGCTGGCGCGGTACCAGAACGACAAGCTCGCGCAGCTCCGCGCACATCTGGACGACGGGCGTCCGGCGCGGCAGTCGATCGAGGCGCTCTTCCGCCGCATCGTCGACAGCGCCTGCCCGACCAGCAATGGTCGCGGCTGCATGAGCTGCAACGAAGCGGTCGAAATGGCGCCGCACGATCCGTCCGTGCGCCGGCAGATCGAGCGGTTCCTCAACGAGACGGAGCATATCCTCGCCGAGGCCGTCCGCCGCGGCCAGGCCGACGGGTCCATCAGTCGCCGCCACGATCCGGTTCAGCTCGCCCGGTTTCTGACGGTCTGCTCCTACGGGCTCCAGGTCATGGCCCGGGCGAAGTCCGAGCCTGACCGCCTCGAGGACTCCCTGGCCGTCATGATGTCCGCGTTGAACTGAACCGCGGCGGCCGACAAGGCCCCGTTGTCTGAAAATTCCGGACCGATCGGTCCAAATATGTCGGAAATGTAAGGGGATGATGACGATGAGACGTCACAGCGGCACCGCCGATTTCGTCTACCCGGCTGGCGCCCGATAGGCGACATGGCCCGCGGCCCGAGCCGTGCGGTCGAACCCAATCTCTTTATCGACCAATCTCTTCATCGAAAGGCAGCATGCGATGACGCAGGAATCCGATAGCGCATCGAGTGGCTTGCCGGCGGCGCGGAATCGGGCCGCCGGCGAGGGAGGCAGCGGCATCGAGGACGGGCCTCGGCGGCCCCGAACGGCAATCAAATCGATCGCCCTTACGCTGGCCCTGGTCGGGGCGGGCGCCGCCTATTGGTACTTCAACCGGCCGTGGAGCGAGCCGGCGGAGGCGGCCGTCCCGCCGGCACCGCCGGTCGTCACCGTCAGCGCGCCCCTGCAGCGCCCAATCGTCGAGTGGGACGAATATACCGGTCAGTTCGCCGCCGTCGAATATGTGGAGGTCCGCGCCCGCGTCAGCGGCTATCTCGACGCCATCCACTTCGAGGATGGACAGATCGTCGAGAAGGGCGATCTGCTCTTCGTGATCGATCCGCGCCCGTTCGAAATCGCGCTTGCCTCCGCCAGGGCCCAGCTCGCCGAGGCAACGGCGCGTCTCGAACTGGCGGACGCCCAGCTTGCGCGGGCCAATCGGCTGCGTGACACCAACGTCGTGGCCGCCAGCACCTATGACGAGCGTTTGCAGGACAAGCGCGCGGCCGAGGCCGACGTCGAGGCCGCCCGGGCCGCCGTGCGGGCGGCGGAGCTGGACCTCGCCTTCACGCGCGTCACGGCGCCGATCACGGGACGGGTCAGCCGCAACGAGGTGAGCGTCGGCAGCCTGGTCAGCGGCGGCTCCGGTGGCGGCACGACCCTGCTCACCACGATCGTGTCGCTGGACCCGATTTACTTCGAATTCGATCTGAGCGAAGCCAACTTCCTCGCCTATCAGCGGGCGGTGGCGGACGGGCGGCTCGAATCGACGCGCAACGGAGGAATCGCCGTCCAGGTCCGCCTCCCCGACGAGAAGGATTGGAGCCGGGCCCGCGAAGGGCGGATCGATTTCGTCGACAACCAGGTCGACCGCAGCACGGGGACGATCCGCGTGCGGGCCGTCCTGCCCAACCCGGATCTCTTCATCACGCCCGGCCAGTTCGGCCGCCTTCGCCTGCCGGGGTCCGAGCTCTACGAAGCAATCCTCGTGCCCGACAGCGCGGTTGTCACCGACCAGTCGCGCAAGGTCGTTATGGTGGTCACCGAGGACGGCACGGTCGAGCCGCGGGTGGTTCGGCCGGGACCCATGGAGCTCGGACTGAGGGTCATCCGCGAAGGGCTCGCGCCGACCGACCAGCTCGTCATCAACGGCCTGATGCGAATCCGGCCGGGCATCAAGGTGACGCCGCAGCCGGGCAGCATCGAGCCCGGGCAACCGCAAGGCTGAGCCGGCACCAGGCCGGACCGAAGCGGAACCGAACCGGAGCAAAACGAACCGGAGAACGGGGCCATGTCGCTCTCGCACTTCTTCATCGACCGGCCGATCTTCGCGACGGTCCTGTCGATCCTGGTCACCCTGATCGGTGGCTTCGCCTACTTCACCTTGCCGGTGGCGCAATATCCCGAGATCGCGCCGCCGACGATCGAGGTGCGGGCGACCTATCCCGGCGCCTCGGCGGAGGTCCTGAGCGACACAGTCGCGACCCCGCTGGAGCAGGAGATCAACGGCGTCGACAACATGCTGTACATGGTCTCTCAGGCGACCGGGGACGGGTCCCTCTCCCTCACCGTCACCTTCCGGCTGGGGACGGACCTGGACGAGGCGCAGGTGCTCGTTCAGAACCGCGTTGCCGCGGCGGAGCCGCGGCTCCCCGAAGAGGTGCGCCGGCTCGGCGTCACGGTGCGCAAGAACTCGCCGGACATGTTGATGGTCATTCACCTCAGCTCGCCGGATGGGTCGCGCGACCCGCTTTACGTCTCGAACTACGCGACGCTGCAGGTGCGCGACGTTCTCGCCCGGATCGACGGGGTCGGCGACGTCCGCGTCTTCGGCGCCCGCGACTACGCGATGCGCATCTGGCTCGATCCCGACAAGGTGGCCGCGCGCGGCCTGACCGCCGGCGAGGTCGTCGCGGCATTGCGCGCCCAGAACGTTCAGGTCGCCTCCGGGGTGCTGAATCAGCCGCCCGTGCCGACGCCCGGCGCCTTTCAGCTGAACGTCGAGACCCTGGGGCGGCTGACGGATCCGAAGCAGTTCGCGAATGTCGTCGTCAGGACCGATGCGCAAGGCCGGGTGACGCGGCTCCGCGACATCGCGCGGGTCGAGCTCGGGGCGCAGGACTACAACGCCAACGGCTATCTCGACGAGCGTCCCGCGGTCCCGCTCCTTGTCTTCCAGCGACCGGGGTCGAACGCGCTCGAGACCGCCGAGCAGGTCCTCGAAACGATGGAGGAGCTGTCGCGATCCTTCCCGCCCGGCCTGCGCTACGACGTCGTCTACAACCCGACCGAGTTCATCGAAGAGTCGGTCAATGAGGTCTTCAAGACCATCTTCGAGGCCGTCGTCCTCGTTGTCGTGGTGGTGGTCCTGTTCCTGCAGACCTGGCGCGCCTCGATCATCCCGATCGTAGCGATTCCGGTCTCGCTGATCGGAACCTTCGCGGCCCTGGCGGCCCTTGGCTTCTCGCTCAACAACCTGTCGCTGTTCGGCCTCGTGCTGGCCGTCGGCATCGTGGTCGACGACGCCATCGTCGTCGTCGAGAACGTCGAGCGCAATCTGCGCCTTGGCCTGAGCCCCAAGGAGGCGGCGCACCGGACAATGGACGAGGTCGGCGGCGCCCTGGTGGCCATCGCGCTCGTCCTTTCGGCGGTGTTCATCCCGGCCGCCTTCATCACCGGCATCTCGGGCCAGTTCTTCCGTCAGTTCGCGGTTACCATCGCCGTCGCGACCGCGATTTCCTGCTTTGTGTCACTGACGCTCAGCCCGGCGCTCGCCGCTCTTCTCTTCAAGCCGCACCGCGAGGAAGAAGAGAGAGGCTCGCTGCTGACGCGACCCGTCCGCGCGTTCTTCCGCGGGTTCAACGCGCTGTTCGAGAAGCTGTCCTTCGGCTATGGCGGGCTGACGCGGCGGCTGGTCCGGCTCTCGGTGATGATGCTCGTCGTCTATGGTGGCCTCGTCGGATTGACCGTCTGGCAGTTCGACCGCGCCCCCACGGGATTCATTCCGCAGCAGGACCAGGGCTACCTGATCACCGTGGTCCAGCTGCCGCCCGGGTCTTCCCTTGCCCGGACCGACGCCGTCGTCCGGCGGGCCGCCAAGATCATTCTCGAGACCGAGGGAGTCGTTCACGCCGTGCCGTTCGCCGGGTTCGACGGCGCGACTTTCACGAATGCATCCAACGCGGGCGCGATCTTTTCCGCGCTGGCGCCCTTTCCCGAGCGCGCGGAGAAGGGCCTCGACGCGAACCGCATCCTCGCCGACCTGAACGCGCGGCTCGGCGCCATACAGGACGCCTTTATCATCACGATCCCCCCGCCGCCGGTGCGGGGAATCGGCACCGCCGGCGGCTTCAAGATGATGGTCCAGGACCGGCGGGGGCACGGGCCGGAGGCGCTGGCGGCCGCGGCCCAGGACCTGGTCGCCGCCGCCAACCAGGTGCCGGGCATCACCGGGGTCTTCTCGCTGTTCAACACGCGGACACCGAAGGTCTATGCCGACATCGACCGGGTCCGGGCGGAAATGCTCGGCGTCTCCGCCGGCTCGGTCTTCGAGACCCTGGAGGTCTATGTCGGCTCCGCCTTCGTCAACGAGTTCAACTATCTCGGGCGGACGTACCGTGTCATCGCGCAGGCCGACGGCGGCTTCCGGCAGGAGGCGAACGACCTCGCGAACCTCAAGACCCGGAACGCGCTGGGCGAGATGGTGCCGATCGGCTCGGTCGCCGAGTTCCGCGACATCACCGGCCCTTATCGCGTGCCGCGCTACAATCTGTATCCCGCGGCGGAGGTCCAGGGAAGCGTGCTGCCGGGATTCTCGACGAGCTATGCCCTCGAGGCGATGGAGCGGCTCGCGGCCGAGCGTCTGCCGGACGGCTTCGGCTACGAATGGACGGAACTCGCCTACCAGGAGAGGTCGGCCGGCGGCACCGGCCTCCTTGTCTTCGCCGCCTCGATCGTCTTCGTCTTCCTCGTGCTCGCCGCGCAGTACGAAAGCTGGTCGCTGCCTCTCGCCGTGATCCTGATCGTGCCGATGTGCCTTCTCGCCGCCGTTAGCGGTCTCCTCGCGCGCGGCATGGACGTGAACATCCTGGCTCAGATCGGCTTCGTGGTGCTGGTTGGCCTGGCCGCCAAGAACGCCATCCTGATCGTCGAGTTCGCCCGGCAGGCGGAAGAGGCGGGCGCCCCCCTCGTCGACGCGGTCGTCCAGGCCGCGCGCACGCGGTTGCGACCGATCCTGATGACGTCCTTCGCCTTCATCCTGGGCGTGGTGCCGCTGGCGATCGCAACCGGCGCGGGGGCGGAGATGCGCCAGTCGCTCGGGACGGCGGTCTTCTTCGGGATGCTGGGCGTTACGGCCTTCGGCCTGATCTTCACGCCCGTCTTCTACGCGGCCGTTCGCCGGCTCCTGGGGCGGCGATCGGTCCCGAGCGGCTCTTCGAGCACCTCGGAGGCATTCCCGTCGGGGACGCCGAGCTGATGGCAGTCGGGCGCCGGCGAACGCGTTCGGGGCGCGCCGATGTTTGCGTGCCGCGCGGCTCAGTCCTCGGGGTGCGCGCCGGCGCGCCGCGCCGCCTCGATCGCGAGATCGGCGACGGAGCGCTCAGGCACCGGGCGGGTCCGGCGCTGGTACCGGGCGCGAACGTTGGGGTCCGCGGCGTCGGAGGGCTCGAGGCCGTCTTCGTACATGTCTTCGAGCTCATGCGCTTGCGGGGCCGGGAGGCCCGAGGCCGCGCAGGCCTGACGCGCCTGCGCGACCCAACTCCCGTAGTCGTCGCTCATGCCGGGCAGGTTCAGTGCCGTTTCGTCCGCCCGAGTGCGGAGGACATCACGCGCAGGGCGGCGCGACCGGCCTCGGGTACCCGCTGCGCGGCAGGCGTTCCCTGCGGAACGCGTTCACCCAGTACGTCGTCGATCATCCGCATGGTGTGCGAATCGGCAAGCGGCACCCGATGGGTCGCCGGAAAGGGTGGTCTTGGTTCGAACATCTGGCTCATGATGTCCTAGAAACACGACTCCGGATGAAGATTCGGTAAATGACCGGACCAATTGCGAAATGATGTCTAGAGTTGTCGGATGACGACCGATTTGCGGACCCTGACACGAAGCGATGCGCCGAGTGGTTTGCGCCGGCGACGGCGATCGCGGCTCGACCAGCTGGCCTATTCGACACCGGTGGCGCTGATCCTTGGCTTGCTGGCGACCTATCTGCTCGCGCCGGATTTCTACCTGTCCTATGTCCTCGAATTCAGTCGGCGCGAATATCAGATCGTCGAGATTGCCACCGTCGCCAGCGCCATCCCGGCCTGCCTCCTGCTGTTCTGGTCGGCCTGGCGGTTCGGCCAGGATCCCGGCCAAAGGAGCGGCGGTGTCATCGTCGGCATGATCGGCCTGGCGACGCTGTTCTTCGCCGGCGAGGAGACCAGCTGGGGGCAGACCTACCTGGGGTGGGATACACCCGAGCTGATCCGGCCGCTCGGCGGGGAGACCAATCTCCACAACATGCGGGTGCCCATCCCCGTCCAGGGGCTGGGCAGCGCATTTCTGTTGGCGGTGTTCGTTGCCCTTCCGCTCGCCTGGCGGTGGCGCGATCGTCTGCCTCTCCCGAAAGGCTGGGCCTGCGCCATCGCCGAGGGCCCGGTGGTCTTCTCGATGGTCCTGGCCTTTGCCTGGAAGGAAATCAAGACGGTCTACCTCTGGCTCGGTCCCGAGGTCGAGGGCAGCCCGACGCTCTTCTATGTCGAGTTCATCGAGCAGATCAACGAGCAGAAAGAACTGCTCATTGCCGTCGGCCTGCTGACATATGCGCTTTATCGTGTGAGACTGGCGCGCGCAATCATCACCCGTTTCCGAACCTGAACGGCGCCCTTTCGCGGTTTCGGTCTCCGGTCGTGGCGGACCGGATTCGACGGGCGATCTCATGGACGGTCGGTGGAAGGAACGGCATCCGGCCGCCTCAGCACGGCCTGCTGAATCAGGTGCCGCCGGAAGGGGCCGAGATCGCGCCGTTCCACGAGGGCGAACCCGGTCAGATTGCGAATCGTCTCGATGAGCGCGTCGCTTTCGCGCCAGTGGAACGATTCGAACTGTCCCGGGATGAAGCCTTCTTCGAAGCCCTGGACGAAGTCGGTGATGAACAGGCCGCCCGGCCGCAGGACGCGCGCGATCTCGGTCATGACCGTGGACAGCTCGAAGGCGTGGTCGAGCGCGTTGGTGTAGACCGCGTCGACGGAGCCGTCGGGGAAGACGAGCCGGTGAAAGTCTCCGGGCAGCACCCGTGGATTGTCGGGGCCGGGATTCAGATCGATGCCGACGGCAAAATGACCCAATTGATGAAGCGCCTGCACCTCGGTCCCGAGTCGAGCGCCGAGGCACAGCACGGATCGCGCCTCCCGGAGCGGAGCGCAGCCCTCGAACCGGCGCCGGAACTCGGCGAGGCTCTCCGCCTCCTTCTTCTCCAGGCGCTCGCGGATCTTGTCCAGCTTGGCGGCCTGATGATCGAGGTAGTCCTGGTAGCTCGCGTAGGTGCGGCGGACGAACTGGCCGTCCCGCACCCAGGTGCCCGCGTCGTCGAACGCGGCGCGGCGGCGCCTTTCCTTTTCGCGTTGCTTCGCCTGCCGGCCGAATCCCAGAAGCTTCATCGCGTTTCCCCTCCGCGGAACGGGCGCCCCTTCGCCCAAAGGCCTTTCCGGAAAGAACTTGCAACGGTTGCGAAGGGTTCCCGCAACCGGCGATGACCGGTCGGTGGTGAACGCCAGACTGCGAATTGCGTTGGTGTGATTCGCGACCCGTCCTCTGCGGCGATATCCGCCGCGGCGTTATCGGGGCAGCGGAGCATCGCTTAGAGGCCACGCATCTGGAGAGAGGATCAAATGGCTTACGCTCGGTCGAGCAGGCTGGACCGCCCCGTCGACATCGGGCGCGATCACGTTCTGGGCGCCCCGACGGCAGACATAACCCTGGTCGAGTACGGCAGCTACGCCTGTCCCTACTGCCACGCCGCCCACGACGTCATCGCCAAGCTGCGCGACCGTTTTGGAGACAGGATGCGATACGTCTTTCGGCACCTGCCGATCGCGGGCAGCGAGGACGCCGAGCCGGCCGCGGTGCTCGCGGAGTTCGCGTCCGAAACGAGCGGAAAGTTCTGGCCGGTGCACGACGCACTGATGCGGCGCGGCCCCACCTTCGCGCCCGGCGATTTCGAACGGATCGCCGCGGCCTTCGACCTGCCGCCGCGCGACGAGGCGCACGCGCCGGCGATCCGTGCGGCCGAACGCCGCGTGCGGGAGGATGCCGAGAGCGCGCGGCGCAGCGGCGCGCTCGTGACGCCGACCTTCTTCATCAATAACCGCCGCTACGAGGGCCCTTGGGACGAGAACGCGCTGGCCGAGGCCATGCTCGGCTCTCTCGGTCACCGGATCCAGACGGCGACCCTGGATTTCGTCCGCTGGGGGCCATCGGCCGGGTTTCTCCTCCTGCTCATGTCGGTCCTTGCGATCGCGTTGACCAACTCGCCGGCGGGCCCGGCCTTCGAATCCTGGTGGCGCACGCCGCTGGACATTCACTTCGGCGGCGAAGCTTTTGGGCTACCGCTCCTGGATTGGGTCAATGACGGCCTTCTGACGATCTTCTTCCTTGTCGTGGGGCTGGAGATCAAGCGCGAGTTCACGGTGGGCCGCCTCGCGAGCCGGCGTGCCGCCGCGCTGCCCATTGCGGCCGCGATCGGGGGCATGATCGCCCCCGCGCTCATCTATCTCGCGGTGATCCCGGCAGGTCCGATGCTTCACGGCTGGGGGGTCCCCATCGCGACCGACACCGCCTTCGCCGTTGCCCTCATCGCCTTGCTCGGGGACCGCGTTCCGGTGGAACTGCGCGTGTTCCTGACGGCGGCGGTGGTTGTCGACGATCTGGTCGCCATCGCGATCCTTGCCCTGTTCTACTCGGGCGACATCGATACGGGCTATCTGGTCGCGGCCGCCCTCGTCACCGGGCTCCTGGCGGTGCTGAACCAATCCGGCATCTACCGGGCGCTGCCCTATGCGGTGCTCGGCGTGGTCCTCTGGGCTTGCCTGCACCACGCGGGGCTGCATCCGACCCTGGCCGGAGTGATTCTCGCGGTGGCGACCCCGACGCGCCCGCCGGCGAATCTGTACGCTCTGACGGCTCAGGCGGAGATGGTCGTGCGGGCGGAGATGAGAAGCGCCGGCGACGGCGTCCTGCGGCACGGTCCGTCCGAACCGGCCCTGCGGGCGCTGGACGTCATCCATGATCGGATCGAGTCCCCGGCGAACAAGCTGCTTCGCTCGGTCGAGCCCTGGTCCAGCTACGTCGTGCTGCCCGTTTTCGCGCTCGCCAACGCCGGGGTGGTCCTGTCTTTCGACGTGATCGAAGGGCACGCGCGCCTGATGCTGGCGATCGTTCTGGGGCTCGTGCTGGGAAAGCCGATCGGCATCTTTCTGGCCGCGTCGCTTGCGGTGCGCCTCGGCATTGCCGTGAAGCCGGCGGAGTATGCGTGGCGCCAGCTCCTGGGCGCCGGCACCCTTGCCGGGATCGGTTTCACCATGTCCCTGTTCATCGCGAGCCACGCCTTTCCAAGCGATGCGGATTTCGCCGCGGCGAAGATTTCCATCTTCCTCGCATCCCTGGTCGCCGGAAGCCTGGGTGCGCTGATCTTGTGGTCAAGGGCGGACCTGGACAAAGAGCTGACGGTAACGAGCCGGCTCCGCCGCACCGCCGCGCCGCCGTCCGGCAGTCCGGCAGGCTCGTTCGGCGACCAGGGCGGGTAGCGCCTCGGCGCCGGCCGCCTGTTCAGGCGCCGCTCGGAACCGGAACTGCGCGATCCGGGTTCTCTCTCGATCGGTGCCGGGACGTTCGACGCGGCGTCGCTTGGTCGCGAGCCGGCGGTGCATCCCGGGCATCTCCAGGCAGGAACGGTACGGGCGAAAGGAGGCTCGGCGATGGGACTGGATCGGCTGAAGGGGCGCGTTGCGATCGTAACCGGTGCGGGACGGGGAATCGGCCGCGCCATCGCCTGCAAGCTGGCCGAAGAGGGCGCGCGGGTGCTTGCGGCGGATCTCGACCTTCAGGTGGCCGAGGAGACGGCGAAGCTGGCCGCGGAGGCCGGCGGCGAGGCCAGGGCGCACGCTGCGGATGTGAGCCGCGCCGACGCGGTCGAGGGCATGGTCCAGGCTGCCGTCTCCGCCTGGGGCGGCCTCCACATCCTGTGCAGCAACGCGGGCATCTTCCCGTCGGCGCGCCTCGAGAACCTGAGCGAGGCGGAATGGGACCGGGTGCAGGCGATCAACCTCAAGGCGGCGTTCCTGGCGACCAAGGCGGCCCTGCCGCATCTGCGCAAGTCGGGCAGCGGGCGCATCATCGTCACCTCCTCGATCACCGGACCGATCACCGGTTATCCCGGCTGGGCGCATTACGGGGCAAGCAAGGCCGGGCTGCTGGGTTTCGTCCGCTCCGCCGCGCTGGAGCTTGCCAAGGCCAAGGTCACGGTGAACGCCGTCCAGCCCGGAAACATCATGACCGAGGGCATGCGCGCGCAGCCGGCGGACTACATCCGCGAGACCGAGCGCGCGATCCCCATGGGCCATCTCGGTGATCCCGAGGACATCGCCAACGCGGTCCTGTTCCTGGCCTCCGACGAGGCGCGTTACATCACCGGCCAGGGCATCGTCATCGACGGCGGGCAGACCCTGCCCGAATCCAGGCTGGCGATCGACTGAGGACCGGCGCGAACGCGGGCCGCCGTCAGCCAAGCGAAGCCCCGACAGGCGCGCGGATGCCGCAGGTCAGGCCGGCCGCGGCCCGCGGGGCAAGGTCTTTTCCGCGGCGCCGCCGTCGGTCCGCGTCAGGCGGGCACGCGCCGCAATGCCTGGGCCATGCAGTGGATGCCGCCGCCGGTCTTGGAGATCTCGCTCATGTCCACTTCCGCCACCTCGAATCCGCGCGCCTTCAGGGCCTCGATCAGCGTGCGCGAATGCTTGGGCGCGATCACCCGGTCGCGGCCCAGCGACATCACGTTGCAGCCGAGCGTGACCGTGTCCGGATAGGGCACGTCGATGATCTCGATCCTCTTGGCGCGCAGCCAGTCGACCACCTCCGCCGGAGTCGTGTCGAGGCAGACCGCGGCAAGCTTCTCGGCAATCATGACGACCATGAGGTCGATGTGGACGAAGAACGGGTCGAAGCGGACGATCTTTGTCTCCCAGCCTTCCTTCTCGAACCAGCCCTTGACCTGCAGGGCGCCTTCCTCGTTGGTTCGCTCGCCGCCGCAGCCGATGAGGACGCAACCGTCCTCGATGACGTCGAAGTCGCCGCCCTCGAACAGCCCCGCGGTCACCATGTCGTAGATCGGGATGCCGAGACGCTGATAGGTGCGGATCGCGGCGAAGTTCTCGCCCCGGCGCCACCAGTTGCACATGTTGGTGATGACTGCGCCATAAGGCGTCATGAAGCTCGAATCGCGGGCATAGACTTGCATCGGCAGCTCGGGTTCGGGCTCGTGGTAGTGGACGGTGACGCCGAAATGCTCGTAGGCGGCGACGAGCTCCTTGTGCTGAGCCTTCGCGACCGCGATGTCGCAGGGCGCGTCGCGCAGATACTTGCGCGACAGCGAACTCGTCGCGAGATGCCGCAGATGGTCGGGCTTGCCGAGCAGGACATCGGTAAGGACATCGTACTCGTTGCTGCATCCCCAGCGGTTGAGAACCGGTGTTCCGCCGCTCTCCTCGCGCCGTTTCAGCGTGAACGCTTCGCCGAGGTCGATCGTCGCCATGTCGTTCATCAAAGCGTCTCCTTTCTTGACCAGGCTCCCCGCAGGCCGAGCCGGCGGCGGAGCGGGACATTGGGGACCACCTCGCCGGTCGGGGCGGCGTCCTCGGCGGTCGCCTCCTCGCGAACGCCGCGCGCGGCGCCCCGCGCCATCATGCGGGCCAGGATCACCGCCACGGTGAGGACGGTCAGCACCACCGAGATGGCGGCGACGGCCGGATCGACGTTGTCGCGCAGGCCCATCCAGACGCGGCGTGGCAGGGTGATCGCCTCGACGCTGGTGACGAACAGCGTCACGGCGATCTCCTCCCAGGACAGCACGAAGGACAGGAACGCGGCCGAGGCGATGCCGAAGCGGATGTTGGGCAGGACCACCGAGACCGTCGTCCGCCACAGCGAGGCGCCAAGGCCGCGCGCCGCCATCTCCATGCGGCGATCCACCTGGCTCAACGCGACCAGAATGATGACCACGGCGAAGGGCGTGACCATCACGACGTGGCAGAGCGCGACTCCGATCCAGGTGTCGTAGCCGAACGGCTCGAAGATCCTGGAAATCCAGGTCACGAGGAAATAGAGCGTGACCGCCGAAACGACCGGCGGAACGACCATCGGCAGCAGCACGAAGCCGACCAGAAGCCCCGCGAAGCGCGGTTGCAGGTACCAGACGCCGAGGCCGAAGGCGGTGGCGAAGGCCGTGGCCACGATGCTGCTGACGACGGCGACCCGGAGGCTGAGAAGGATGCTGGCGCCCCAGGCCGGGTCCTCGACGAGTGTGCGGTAGTGCCGCAGCGACAGCTCGCCGCGCGGCATCGCGAGATACTCGAACGGCGTCAGGGAGATCGGGACGATGGCGATGAGCGGCGCCAGGAGGAAGATCATGAGGGCCGTGGTGATCACAAGCGCCGCGGGGCCGGGGCGATAGACGTTCATCGATTCTACCCGACCAGCTTCTCGACCCGCGTCAGCCGGAACAGGAGCGCGACCAGAACGGCCACGATCGCCACCAGCACCACGCTGATCGCGGCGGCGAGACCCCAGTTCGCGGTCTGGAACAGCTGCACATAGACGAACTCTGCGGCCATGACGCTGCGCCCGCCGCCCAGGATGGCGGGGGTGATGAAGAATCCCAGCGAGAAGACGAAGACGATGAGGCCGGCGCCGAAGATGCCCGGCATCGTCATTGGCAGAAAGACGGACCAGAAGGTGCGCAGCCGGCTGGCGCCCATCCCGCGGGAGGCGAGAAGAACGCGCTCGTCGACGTGCCGCATGGCCGAGGCGATCGGGAACACGGCAAAGGGAATCAGGAAGTGGGTCATGCCGACGATGACGCCGAACTCGTTGCGGACCATCGTGAGCGGCGCGTCGATCGCCCCCAGCGCCTGCAGCCAGCTGTTCACGAGGCCCCGGTTGTAGAGGAGGACAAGCCAGCCGAAGGCGCGCGTCAGGGTCGAGATCCAGAACGGGACCAGGATGCAGAACTCGACGAAGGTTCGCTGGCGCGGCGAGCCACGGACCCAGACATAGGCGAGCGCATAGGCTGCCACCGTGGTGGCGATCGTCACCACCGCGCAGATGCGCAGCGTCCGAACGAGGACGCCCTGGACGATCGGGTCGGTGAACACGCGTGCGTACTGGGCGAGGCCGGGTTCGGGCAGCGTCAGGCTCCAGCCAGCCACGCCGAGGAAGGGCAGGCCATAGGCGAGCGCCAGGAAGATCGGTAAGGGGGCGACGAGCGCCAGATACCCGCCGCCCCGTCTTGTCCAGATCATCGCGATGCCGGACCCGCCGCCGGTTGTTCCGTCCGGCTCACGCCGAGATGAGGGCCAGGTACTGGTCCAGCGTCTTCGAGTAGTTCTCGGCGTACCAGTCCACGTTGAGGACGATCTGCTTGGCCATGTTCTCCGGCGCCACGCAGTTGTGGCGCGCCTGGTCCGCGGGGATGAGGGAATCGGTCGCCGGGTTGGCGGGGCCTTGGCCGAGCATTTCGAACATGACGAGCTGGCGCTCCGGCGCCTGCGTGGAGGCGAGGAAGTCCATCGCCGCTTCCCGGCCGCCGGGATTGTTCGCCATCACGCCGAGGGCGCCGGGAGAGAGCAGCCCCTGATTCCACACATACTTGATTCGACCGCCGGACTCCTCCTCGAGCAGCTTGGCGCGCGTGTTCCAGACGATGGCCATCGAGGCCTCGCCGGTGAGCATGACCGTCTGGCTCTCGGCGCCGCCGCCCCAGAACGAGATCACGTTATCCTTGAAGGCGGCGAGCTTCTTGTGCGCCCGCTCGATGTCGAGCGGATAGAGCGCGTCCGGGGCCACACCGTCGGCGAGCAGCGCCGCCTCCCAGCTCGAACAGCCCCACTTGTACATCGCGCGATTGCCGGGGAATCGCTCGACGTCAAAGAAGTCGGCCATCGTCGCCGGCGCGTCATCGCCGTACAGCTCGGAATCATAGGCGATGACGTAGCTGAAGAAGTAGGTGGACAGGGCGTATTCCCAGACGAAGCCGGGCCGGACCTTCGACCTGTCGACGACGGAGTAGTCGATCGGCTGCAGATAGCCCTGCTTGCCCAGCGTCATCGCCGAGAACGAGTCGATGTCGAGGATGTCCCAGGTGACCCGGCCGCTCCTGGCCTGCGCCGTGATCGCGCCTTCGGTCGGGCCGGACCCATCCATCTTCACCGGGATGCCGGTCTCCTTCGTGAACGGCTCGCCATAGGCCTTCGAATAGGCATCGATGGCGTCGCCGCCCCAGTTGACGAGAACGAGCTGCTTGGCCTGCGCATAGGTAAGGTTCGCGCGAAGTGCCGCGGGAAGCGCGAGAAGCGCGCCGGTTGCCGTGACGAAGCTTCGCCGGCTGATGCGGCCGGATTCAGCTTGCTGAAGAAGGATCTGAAGACAGTCCTGCCGAAAGCCCTTGGTCATTTCCGTTCTCCCTGCTCGCGTTGATTCTTGCCTTCTGTCTCAGTGCGTGCCTTGCTCGGACAAGGCGAAGCCGCGCTCGACCGGCCAGGTCGCCCACACCTCCGTTCCCGGCCCGACATTCGCGCCCGCGTCGGTGTTGCGCAGTTCGAGCGACAGCTCGGTGCCGCTCCTGGTACGGAGTTGCAGCACGGAGGTCGCCCCGACATAGATCCGGCTCGCGACCGTCGCGGGGACCGCGTTCCATCCGTCCTCGGCCGGCGGCGTCGTCGAAAGCGCGATGTATTCCGGGCGCACCGCGACCATCGCGCCGTTCGCGCCGACGCCGCCCTCGGCCAGGGTCTCCAGCGGGGCCGCCAGGGCGCGGTCCTCGAACCGGCCGCACAGAAGCCGGCCTTCGCGGCGCGGCTCGCGCAGCGGAAGGAGGTTGATCCGACCCAGGAACTCCGCGACGAAGCGGTTGACCGGCCTCTCGTACACGACATCGGGCCGGCCGATCTGCTGAAGGCGGCCGTGGTCGAATATGGCGACCCGCGTCGACAGTGCGAGCGCCTCCGTCTGGTCATGCGTGACGAAGACGAAGGTCGCACCGGTTTCCTCATGAAGCCGCTTGATTTCGCTCCGCATCTGCTCCCGCAGGTTCTTGTCGAGCGCCGACAGCGGCTCGTCGAGCAGCAGAACCTTGGGCTGGAACACCAGCGCGCGCGCCAGCGCGACCCGTTGCTGCTGCCCGCCCGACAGTTGATTGGGCCGCTTGTTCCGATGCGCCTCCAGGCCGACCGTCGCAAGCATCGCATCGACCCGCCGCTTTCGCTCGGCTGCTCCGATCTTCTGGACCTTCAGCGGGAAGGCGACGTTCTCCGCCACCGTCATATGCGGGAAGAGTGCGTAGCCCTGAAAGACCATGCCGTACTTCCGCGCCTCGGCCGGTCTTTGGGTGATGTCGATGCCGGATTCCTCGAGACGGCCCGAGGTCGGGGCGAGGAACCCCGCGAGGATCATCAGGAACGTCGTCTTGCCCGAACCGGACGGGCCGAGCAGCGTCAGGAACTCGCCGCGCTCGATGCTGAGATCGATGCCGTCCAGGGCCACGAAACGCCCGAACAGCTTGCGGATCGCTATGGCTTGAAGCTGGAGATCCGCCATCGCGGCTCCGCCCCTCCCGATTCTTGTTAGGGCCGCCTCCCGAACCTGCCGGCAAAAGCCGGCATCCTTGCTCTTGTTCCGATTACGCTATTGTGAAACGAATTGGACAACAATCGAATAATTTTCGTCAAACTGTGAAACGAAATTTGTCTTATAAGCCCGAAGCCGCCGCCTTGGTGACGGGCGCCTCCCTGGCGAAGGGGGCTCCAAGGTCTTCGGACAGCTTGTCCTTGAGCCAAGTCCGGAACGCGGCGGCGGCGGGCTGGTCCACGACGTCGTGCTCGGCCACGAGATAGTAGGAACCCGTGCCCGAGATTCTGGTGGCGAACGGCCGGACGAGGTGCCCCTGGCGCAGCGCCTGGGCGCAGATCAGGTTATCGCCCATCGCCATGCCTTGGCCTGCCATCGCGGCCGAGATCACGAAGTGAATGTCCGAGAAATAGATGCCGGAATCGGGATCGACCGAGCGCG